>Ga0157374_10000949_pt1 | contig 25174 bp, 20 predicted proteins | sample M25metaG_FD_115308 | JGI IMG/M metagenome (GOLD analysis project Ga0157374, IMG submission 115308) | Miscanthus rhizosphere microbial communities from Kellogg Biological Station, Michigan, USA - M2-5 metaG | ecosystem: Host-associated > Plants > Roots > Rhizosphere > Soil | place: USA: Michigan... | reverse complement strand
TCGTTCGGCATCTATTTCCCGCGTTTCACCGGAACGATTTACGAGCTATTGTCTGCGCCGATTTCCTATTTGGAAATCGTCATTAGTTATGTCGGCGCGGCAGCAACCAAATCGATCATCCTCGGCGCAATCATTCTCGCAACAGCGGGGCTATTCGTTCCGCTCCAAATAGCGCATCCCTTATGGATGGTTCTTTTTCTTACGCTCACAGCGATTACTTTTAGCTTATTGGGTTTCATTATCGGCATCTGGGCCGATAGTTTCGAGAAGCTGCAAGTGGTCCCACTATTAATCATCACGCCGCTAACATTTCTCGGCGGTACGTTCTATTCCATCGATATGCTGCCGCCCATTTGGCAAACAGTGACGTTATTCAATCCCGTCGTATATCTGATTAGCGGCTTTCGCTGGAGCTTCTACGGAATTGCCGACGTAAGCGTAGGCATGAGTCTTATGATGACCTTGGTATTTATGGCTATTTGTTTAGCCATAGTGGCGTGGATATTCAGAACAGGATATCGGTTAAAGAATTAATCGTCTTATATAGAATCGACGAGCATAACGATGGACTCGGAAAAGCTGGAACTCCTGGTCACCCGCACCATGCCTTACGGCAAATACAAAGGTCGGTTGATTGCCGATTTACCAGGCAACTATCTTAATTGGCTCGCCCGCGAAGGTTTCCCATCGGGCGAGCTCGGCCGCCTTCTAGCGCTCATGCATGAGTTGGATCATAACGGATTGTCGGCTTTGCTTACGCCGCTGCGGAAACGATAGTTCCTGCAATCGTCGAACAATCACCGAAACGCGCGGCTCACAAAACGCGATCCGGCAAGACCAAAACGCCAAGGCACATCCTTCGCTTTTGAAATGCCGATACGAGGCCCTGCCACCACCGATACCGGCCCACTTGCCGGTATCAATTGAAAGGGCCACGCATCGATAGACATGCCGTTATGCTCGCTGGTAATAGCAAGCGCTTGGCATAACCGGCCGGGCCCGGAGCAAAACAATAACGGATCGTTAACCTCTCGCCTGAGATGCATTACATCGAGCCCGGCAAGCGGCTCCAACGCGCGGATCAAAACACCGGCTCCATGTCCCTCTTCGCGGCAAACGAAATTCAGACACCAATGAATGCCATAGGAGCGATAGACATACACATGGCCCGGCGGGCCGAACATCACGAGATTGCGTTTTGTCGGACCTGAAAAGCTATGGGACGCGGGATCTTCACGGTCATAGGCCTCCGTCTCGACAATGCGCCCGCCAACGCCGTCCACGAGCAATGTTGCACCAATCAGCAGGCGGGCAACATCGGCAGACGATGCGGAAAAGTCGATTGTGTTCAAAACATCATTCATAGCATGGATTTTAATAGCTAGCGGTCAACAATCACCAATCGCCCGGGATCATCTCACCTTCGGTATAATCCCGACTTCGCCGAAACGGCCTACCTCTGAAATCTCCGCGTGAAGTCAATCGCTTTTTCCCAATGAGCAGCCGGGAACTCTATTTCCGTCTTTTGTCGTATCTGCGCCCCCATCTCGGGCTATTTTTGCTTTCCATCGGGGGCATGGCCGTCACTGCGGCTAGCGAACCCGCTTTTCCTGCGCTGGTGCAATTGATGCTGCACAGCCTGGACGACAGCTACACGCAAAAATATCCCTTGCTGCAAGCGTGGATTCCCGCCGCCTTAGTGCCGCTTTTCATCGTGCTGTTATTCATACTGCGTGGCGCGGCACAATTATTGGCGAACTATTCCATCAGCCGCATCGGCAACAAACTGGTGATGGATTTGCGCAGTCAAATGTTTAGCCGGCTCATTTCGCTACCCAATCAATATTTCAGCGATCATGCCACGGGCAATTTGATGTCCAAGCTGACATACGATGTCACTCAAGTAACGGCAGCGGCAACTAATGTAGTTACAGTCAGCATCAAAGACTCGCTGACTATTTTAGGATTACTCGGTTACTTGTGTTTGGTGAATTGGAAATTGACGCTTATTTCTGTCGGCGTCGCACCTTTTATGGCGATCATCGTTCGGCTGGTCAGTAAACGACTACGCGGGGTCAGCCGCGAGGCGCAGCACGCCATGGGCAATATCACCAGCGTGTTGGAAGAAACCATCGAAAATCAGCGAGTGGTAAAGATTTTCGGCGGCCAAGAATTCGAAAGCAGTCGCTTCGAACGGGCCATCAATCGCGTGCGGCAATTGGGATTGAAGCAAGCGATCGCGGCAGCGCTCAATGCGCCCTTTGTCGAATTGCTCGCCGCTTGTGCGCTGGCATTGATCATGACCATGGCCTATTCGCAGGCGAAAGCAGACAACACGACGGCAGCAGATTTTATCGGTTTCATCATCGGCATGCTCTTGCTCTTTCCGCCGTTAAAACGACTCACATCGGTCAATGAACCGTTGCAACGCGGGCTAGCAGCGGCGGAAAGCGTTTTCGAACTCATCGATGAAAAACCTGAAGTCGATAATGGCCGCATCGAATTGGGCCACGCGCAAGGTCGCATCGAATTCGATCGTGTCAGTTTCCGCTATCAACCGGATGGCTTAGCCACGCTCGACAATATTCGATTGACCATCGAGCCCGGCGAAACCATTGCGCTCGTCGGCGCATCGGGCAGCGGTAAAACCACATTAGCGAATTTGATTCCGCGCTTTTTTCAATCCACCGGCGGCCGCATTCTGCTAGATAGTTATCCGCTCGAAGACATCACACTATCGAGCCTGCGCGCCAATATCGCGCTGGTAAGCCAAGAAGTACTGCTATTCAATGATACGGTCGCCGCCAATATCGCTTATGGCCGCCTCGCCACTACATCGGAAGCCCAGGTCATCGCTGCAGCGGATGCGGCCCATGCAACCGAATTCATTCGACAAATGCCTAACGGTTTTCAAACCATGATCGGCGAGAATGGCGTGCGTTTATCGGGTGGACAACGGCAGCGTTTAGCCATCGCTAGAGCGCTCCTAAAGAATGCGCCGATTCTCATTCTCGACGAAGCCACATCGGCGCTCGACACTGCATCGGAGCGGCATGTGCAAGCGGCATTGGAAACCTTAATGCGAGGTAGAACGACAATCGTCATTGCCCATCGTTTGAGTACCGTCGAACGGGCCAATCGAATCATCGTCCTCGATAAAGGAAAAATAGCCGAAATCGGCACTCATAGAGAACTGATCGCAAGAGGCGGCCTTTACGCTCGCCTCCATCAAATGCAACACATCGAAGAACCCGTTTTCATCAAGATATAAATGCGCCCACTACATATCGTTCATACCGAGGCATCCCAAGGCTGGGGCGGCCAGGAAATTCGTATACTGACCGAAGCCCAGGGCATGCAAGCCCGTGGTCATCGCATCACTCTCATCGCTCCGCCGGAAGCCAATATCTATCGCGAAGGAAAAGCTCGCGGTCTCGATGTGGTAGCGCTGCCGATCGGACGAAAAAGCGTTGGTGGGTTAATGGCCATGCGCCGCTGGCTTGGAACCAATGCGGTGGATGTAGTCAACACACATAGCTCAACCGATGCATGGCTCGCAGCGCTCGCATGCCGGTTTCATCCGAATAAGGCGCCTGCGATTGTGCGCACTCGCCACATCTCTGCGCCGGTACCCTATAACGCCGCGACTCGCTGGTTGTACAGTACCGCTTCGCGCCACATCGTCACCACAGGCGAAAAGCTGCGCAACGAGTTGATCGATCGCAACGGTTTCGATCCTAAGCAGATCACCTCCGTGCCGACCGGCATCGATACCGATGCATTCATTCCCGGCGACAAACGAGCTGCACGGCAACGATTAGGATTACCTCTCGATGCGAAAATCATCGGCATCGTAGCGACATTGCGTAGTTGGAAAGGTCATAGCTATTTACTCGATGCTTTCGCAGAGTTGCCCGATAAGACAACCCATATGGCGATTGTCGGCGATGGTCCGCAACAGCACGCGCTAAAAAGCCAAATATCGCGACTCGGTCTCGATGACCGCGTCACCATGCCCGGTAATCTCGGCGATGTGGTGCCATGGCTTCAGGCAATGGACATATTCGCGCTGCCGTCCTATGCCAACGAAGGCGTGCCGCAAGCTATTTTGCAGGCGATGAGCTGCGGCATTCCGGTCGTTAGCACGACTATCGGCAGCATTACCGAAGCCGTCCGCGACCGCGAAACGGGCATTATCGTCCCGCCGCGCGATTCAGCGGCGCTAGGCGGCGCACTACACGAACTCCTCAACGATGCCGACCTGCGTTTGCGGTTCAGCGATGCCTCGTTAAAAATGGCGCACGAGAAATTCGGACTCGGCATCATGCTCGATAAAATGGAAGGGATTTTTAGAGGAGTAGCGGGTGGTTAAGGAACGGGAACGAAATATCGTTCCCGTTCCTAATCGCGCTCGTTCGCGACTAGCCATCATTAGCCGGGCGCTTCTGCATCTGGCTTTAACTTACGGCCGGCGAAAACGCCCGGCCAATCCACGGCGCATACTCGTAGCCCATCATCTACTGCTCGGCGATACGCTGATGCTAACGCCGCTATTGGCAAAATTGCGCGAACGATTTCCCGATGCGGAAATCGTTATGACTGTGCCGAAGGCAATCGAGCCGCTTTATCGTCAGCACCCTTATGGCGTCATTGCATGGCCGTTCGATCCGCGCGATCCGCAAACCATCGGCGACATGTTTCGGCAAGCCGGCTTCGATGTAGCCATCGTGCCCGGCGATAACCGGCATTCGTGGCTTGCTGCCGCGTTACGCTCGCACTGGATCGTTGCCCATGCGGCGGATAAACCTGCGTATTAAAAGTGGCCGGTAGATGAATTGATTCCCTATCCATCACGCCCAAGCGCCTGGGGAGATATGGTTGCCGCGCTTGTCGACAGTCCGCCGCCGGCCGCTTACGAAACCGGACAATGGCTTGCGCCGAGTTTTGCCTCTTTCGATTTGCCGCAACTGCCCTACGCCGTATTGCACGTTGGCGCCAGCACGCCCTTGAAGTTATGGGAACCCGCCAAGTGGCGCGCGCTTGCTGAACATTTATCGAATCAAGGCATGCAAGTCGTTTGGAGCGGCGGCAAAAACGAAAACGAGATTGTCGCAGCCATCGACCCCGATCATCGCTATCCGAGCTATGCCGGTCAATTGGACTTGCCGCAGCTATGGAACTTACTCGCCAATGCCGATCTCCTCGTTTGCCCCGATACCGGTGTCGCACATCTCGGACGCATTGTGGGCACGCCGACATTAACGCTATTCGGCCCCGGTTCAGCAATCATTTGCGGCGCTGGCGATTTCTGGCGCCATAGTCCTTATCGGGCCGTAACCATCAACGACTTTCCCTGCCGGGATCAAAAAATACTCTTTCGCCGCGAAATCCATTGGGTGAAGCGCTGCGGCCGCAGCACCGATGAATGTGCCGCGCCGGCTTGCATGCAGGCCATTACGCTGGGCCACGTCATTGACGCCGCCGATGCGCTACGTACTGCCCATGCGAAAAACCTTGAGCGCTTTTCCCAATCATGAAATCCCGTTTTTTCGATCGGTTATTGGGTAATCCATTCGACCGTTTGTTAGCGAAAGCAGCGAAGCGCGATGCTCGCCGCTTTCTGCTTTATTGGAATCGCGGACTCGGCGACATCTCGCTTGGGCTTTATAGTGTCGTCGAACGCATCAGAACGTTCATACCAAACGCAGAAATCACCGTTGCCACACGCGCCGAACTCGACGAACCGTTTCGTCTGCTACAAGTGCAGCGTGTGTTCGCCGATCCGAAACTCATCAGAAAAGGCTCTGATAGCCCGGACGACGTCTTCACCCGAGTCGGTCTCGATCGAAAAAACTTCGACGTTGTACTCGATCAAGTCGATCCGACTCGATGGCTATCGTGGCAATTAGGCAAGGTAACGCCCAAGCTCGACTGGAAGCCCGAATACGACCGACTGTGCGAAAAATTTCCAGAGATCGATCCCACAAAACCCTGCATCGGCGCCCACGCGAATTCGGAAACGGGCCATTACTACGGCTACGTAAAAGATTGGCCGAGGGAGTATTGGCAGGACCTCATTGCGAAAACGGAAGCCGCCGGCCCGGTGCAATTCGTACTCTTCGGCCATAGTGCTGACGATAGCTTTCATTCGCCGTCGATCATTGATTTGCGCGGTAAAACCACGTTTCTGGAAATGCTCTCCGTCATCAAAAATCGATGCGATATGCTGGTCGCACCCGATAGCGGCATATTGAGTATGGTCTATTATCTGAACTGCGATTTTCCATTAACGATTGTGTCGTTATGGGCTGATCCGCGACAGGGCATTTTGAAACAAGGTGTGGCGTCACCGAACGGGTCGCTAAAGCATTACCCGCTGCTTGGCGAGGAAGAGGATATATCGCAAATCACTGTCGATCAGGTGTTAGCACTTATAACGCAACAAGGTATCGGCAGGGCTCATCAGCTCGCTTCTCCTACTTAGCAGGAGGGGAATATGAATAGATTATCATTCCGAGCGCAGTGAAGAATCTGCTTTTATCTATGATAGGCATGGCGCTGATTTCGTAAGCTTTGAACGGCAGATTCCTCACTGCGCTCGGAACGACAATTGAAACGCGGTGCCCATAGAAACTCCCACGCAAATTAACCGTAACCAACCACCGGTCTTACCCTATCCCACTTATGGAATAAGTATGAGTTCCGATCATCTACTAACACTCAAGCGTCCCGCAACCAACTCATCCATGAATGTCGAGCGCTGGGCCGTTATCGCCGCGAGCATCTTCTTATTCATCTTACCCATCACCCATACGGTCGCGCTTCGACTGCTCTGTCTAGTTGTCATGTTATCGGTCGTGGCCTATGCATGGTGGCGTAATCCGCCTCCATCGATACCTTGCAAATGGCCGCTTCTGCTTTGGGCAAGCCTATGCTGGGCATCGTTGCTGTGGAGCATAGAGCCTAACTATTCCTTCGGTGAGCTCACCAATGAAGTCGGCTACACAATCATTACCTATTTCGCTTTTTATTATCTAACTCGCAGCCAAGATGATTGGCGAATATGGCGCACAACGCTCTTAACGAGCCTTTGCGCCATTTCCATATACGCCATATACAACTATGCTAAACACGGAACCTGGTGGACTGCCGGGCGCGTAGGCGATCGCAATGCTTATAGCACCTATGTGACTTTAATGATGCCCTTTCTGATACTGGCGATAACACAAGCCGGCATCGGATTGCGCAAACATCAACTGAGTTGGCTTGCTGTTCCATTGGCATTGATAAGCGGCTATCTGACACTTAACCGTATCATGTGGCCGACATTAATCATCGTAGCCGTTGTCTTCTTCGTCCTTTATTGGCAAAAAACGCTCATCGACAAACGATCGCGCCGTATCGGCATTGCGGCATTACTACTCATATGCACCCTATCGGCTGCACAATTCTGGTTTGTTAGTCATCAAAAAATCGTTCCGGTAGAAGGCGCGACAACGAATGTTCAACAAAGCTTTTCCAGCGATCCTCGCCTCAGCATTTGGTCCTATGGCATTAGCCGTGCGGCTGAACGGCCACTTACGGGCTATGGTTACGGACGCGGTATTCTGCGCCAAGATTTTCGCGACCGTTTCGGCAATCCGCTGTTTTGGCATGGGCATAACATATTTCTGAATTACACACTGGAAGCCGGCATAGTCGGCAGCATTGCATTGCTAGTATTGTTCGCCGCAATAGCCCGTGAATTTTGGAAACTATACCGCTCGCCAAATTCCGCTGTTTGGATATACGGCTTATGGGGATTGACCATGCTAGCGGCAGTCATGGCGAAAACCATGACCGACGATATTATTATTAGGGAAAACTCGCTGTTATTTTGGGCGTTCACCGGAATGATTCTGGGATTGGGGCAAAGGGCAAAGGCGCCGATTGCAGAAAATCATCAAAGACCTTCCGATCAGCGCCTTCCTCAATAAAGTCCCAAAGCCTAGGCCGTGCTAAACCCGGCCCAACTTCGTTTTCTTCAACTTCGATATCCCGAACTTGTTTATGGATAGTCTCGGGATATCCCCTTCTTACTTATGATCTATTGCCGCCGCTATTATTCGCGCCTGAACCTGTACCTGGCTGATAGATCGGATTGAAGCTACGTCTGTCCGGCAAGTTGCCGGGATTCCATCCGAGAATGGACGTCAATGGCGGTACGGCACCTTGTGTTTTAGTGCCAACCACGCTCGTCCCCGGCCCGGTAGCTTGTACCGCCGGCCCATTTGGATTATTGATCACAGTATTATTTTCAATCCTGTGCCCTTGACTTTGCATAGTGCCACTATTGGGATCGCTATTACCAAATATGCCCATCCAACGCGATCCGGAGACAATATTGCTTTCGACCAGATCGTTTTTAGATCCCGCCAATACGATTCCCCTGCCATACGCGTTATCCAGGGATAAGATTGCCCGAAAAGATGTTTTGCTCATCTTGCCTAGCGTCACCAACATACGAATCGTCAGAATAACTATCGTCACCTGCTTGATAGACTACATTCAGATGAACCACATTATTGGTTGAACCATTCATGAGCGCAATGCCGTCGGCATTCGTACCTAAAACAAGATTAGTAGTAACTGTTGTGCTAGAAGCGCCGTCGAGACGAACGCCATTCGAAGATGCACCTTGGATTATCAAGTCTTTGACAACGGCTTCGGAAGCACTTTGCACTAAGATTGCCGCTGCATTAGGCATTGAACTCCGGTACGGTGCAACAACGGTGGTTTTTAACTTGGAAATACTGCTCTGATTGCCAGTTAATCTGATCGCGCCCTGGTCAGGGTTTGTGGCGTTCAATACGGTAGGGCTTCCGGCACCTTGTACGACAGTACCGTTAAGGGTTAATACGCCGCTATGGTTATATGTTCCCGGTGGAATCCATAAAATCTTGCGTTGTTGGGTGGCCGCATCGATTGCTCTTTGGAGCATTGCTTGATTATCGGTTCTCCCATCGCCTACCGCGCCATAATCTACGGCATTGATGGAATTAAAGGGGCGTGGTTGGCTGTTATCCGCTTGGTTGGCGGTAGGTTGAACATTGCTGGGCTGCGCAACGGTTGGAGTATTCGGGCGTGATTGACTGTTTACCACTACACCAACGTCAGACTTCTCTCTACTGGGCAGAACGAAGTTCGATGCATCATTGCGCCCCTTTACATTGTCGGTGACTTTCACTATTTGCCACTGAGCACTTTCCCAAACAGGGTACATCATTCCATGCTGAGCGTATCCCTTGAGATCTTGAATGTGCAGGTAATCATTCATATGCCAGCCGTTACGCAAGCGAACGTAACCATTCGCGGCCTTTTCTATCGCCCATTTCGAACTGTCTCCAACCACCGGCGGGCAGCTTTTATCGCTTTGCACATAATCTTGAAGAAATTCGATATTGATTAAGTCGCCGGTTTTGCGGTTTTTAATGTCGAAATAATTTCCGCCCCTATCTACAAAAGTCCACTGATAGGCCTGCTCCGAGTTGGGGTTCGCATTATTTGCCGCGCCATATCGAAGCACACGTCCATCCGCGAAAAGATAAGCGCCGTTCCAGCGATTCTTTATTAAATAAAAGCCTTGGGTTTCTGCGGCAGTTGCTGCTGAGATTCCCCCAATAAGAATCAAAAAGATTAATTGCCACAGCAAGAACAACCGATTGGATAGCGGCGCGACATTTTTCATTTTCTTACCTCATATTTTCATTTTTTTTGCCGAAACATTGCTCGGTAATGCAAATACTTATCATATTTCTCGTCATAGCCCCTCCGCGGCATCCTGCGGTCTGAACTATGGAGCCAACAAAACGAGTAGCGAGTTAACTCTGCTCGCTTTTAGGTCTTAGATACTTCAGGACCAAACTGTGGCTCGATATACCAAACTGCAAATACCATTGGGGAAACTAAAACAGGATATCTACCACCGCGCTCTTTGAGTTGTGACAAGGCACACACAGATAACTAACTCGCAGGGTTTTCTGCGGCAACGTCCTGGGCGTTGATCGGCTAATTTGATGTGGGGGAAGTTTTGAGAAGATGAATTTAGAGCGGATTTCGACTTAATGTCCGGTATCGTTGCCCCCAAATGCGGATTCCGGCTAGGCGTCGCGACGCGACGCGATACCGTACATTAAGTCGAAATCCGCTCTAAAATGTCGATATCAGAAACAAGAGGCAAACAATGCCTTATCTCTATTTTCTTTAGAAAAAACGTATGTGAGCCTTAGTTCAAACCGCCTTCAGCTTCGGCTTCATCGACGTATGATATTCCGGCACCCACCGCCGCAAATCTCGTCGCACTTCATCGTCACTCAGATCTTTCGTCTGCTCTAACCAATGAACTAATTCTTCCAAATCGACTGCGCCTGCATGGGTTCCCTTCGCGATCCGAAGTTTCGGATGTCCGCTAGGCAGCGTGGTTTCATCATCCGCCAAGAGCTCTTCGAATAATTTCTCGCCGGGACGCAACCCCGAATAAACGATTCTTATATCTTCCTCCGTATAACCCGCCAATCGAATCATCTCTTTAGCCAGATCGACGATTTTGATGGGCTCGCCCATATCCATCACGAATACTTCTCCGCCTTGCCCCATATAGCCGGCCTGCAACATCAACTGCGCCGCTTCGGGAATAGACATGAAATAACGAATGATGTCGGGATGGGTCACCGTGATGGGGCCGCCTTTGGCAATTTGCTCTGTAAATTTTGGAATGACGCTACCAGTGCTGCCCAGCACGTTACCGAACCGAACCATTTCGAAACGAGTACCGCTAGTGCGTTGCAAGATTTGGCACACAATCTCCGCCAGTCGCTTGCTGGCGCCCATGACATTGGTGGGATTCACCGCTTTGTCGGTCGAGACCAAAACAAATTTCTTCGCACGATGCAAAGCAGCCGCTTGCGCAACCGTATGGGTTCCTAACACGTTATTACGCACGGCTTCCCAAGCGTTTACTTCCTCCATCAGCGGCACATGTTTGTAGGCAGCCGCATGAAAGACAACCGAAGGCAGATATTGACGTATGACTTGTTCGACACGATGACGGTTCTTTACATCGCCGATCGCGCAAACAATAGGTACTGAACTAAATGCTTCTGCAAATTCTTCTTGTAAGCGATATAACGCATACTCGTTCAGCTCGAATAGCACTAATAAACTGGGCTTGAAGTAAGCGATCTGCCGGCACAATTCCGATCCGATGGAACCACCCGCGCCGGTAACCATAACCACCTGGCCCGTTAAAAACTCATGCAGACCTTCGCTATCAAGCATTACCGGCTCGCGCCCAAGCAAGTCTTCCAGTTCAACTTTACGGAGCTGCGAGACCGTTACTCGACCGCTCACCAAATCCGTATAAGCCGGCACAGTCATTACGGTCACGTTGTTTTTTCCGCATTGCTCGATCACTTGCCGGCGCACCGCAGGTAAAGCCGACGGCATAGCCATGATCACATGTTTCACACTGAAATAATCGGTCCAGCGAGTAAGCTCACTGAGCGGTCCCATAACCCGAACACCTTGCAGGACACGGCCTTGTTTACCCGCGTCGTCATCGAGCAGAGCAATGACTCGCCACTCCTGGCCTTTCGCCAGATCCTTTACCAACGTCACCGCCGTATCGCCCGCACCGAGAACAATGACGGGCTCGCCTTGATCTCTCGTTGCCGAATAAAGCCGATGCTCTTTCCATGAACGATAGGCAACACGGCTACCGCACATGAGCAATATCAACAGCAACGGCTGCAACACCAACACCGATCGAGGCACCACTACATGAAAACGCACCATGTATAGCAATAGCGCGACAGCAAAAGTAGAAACCGCCACACTGATAACGATTCGCCGCATATCGTGCAGACTTGCATAACGCCACATTCCCCGATAAAGGCCGGAACCGAAAAATATGGCGGCCTGCAGCGGCACCACCCACATCACTGTTTTCCACATTCCCTCGACGAATTGAGGCGGCATGTCGAAGTTGAATCGGAGCCAATAGGCAATGCACCAAGTAAGTCCGGCAACGGCGATATCGTGCAAGAACGCGCATAAAGCGCGCAGCCTAAATTTATCGGGCATGAGCCCCTCCATCGAATTTGTGCCAACGGCGATCAACGATTAGTGCAAGGACGCAGTAAACAAACGCCCATGCCGCTAATACACCTGCCTGCATATAGCTGCTACCGTACAGAGCAGATAAAGCAGATAAGCCGCAGGCGCTCATCAAACCGTACTCCACGAGCGCTGTCGTTCTATGTCCCATGCCGCTTCGCACGAGACGTTGATAATAATGTTCACGATGTGCTTGCCACACCTTTTCGCCCCGCAGGGCTCTACGCATTAAGGTAATACTTGCATCGACAATAAAGGGGGAAAACGTCAACACAGGAAACCACAATGGCCAGTAGTGACGCTGCCAGCCGATCAAACCCAGCGCAGCGGCAAGAAAGCCGAGTGGAATCGATCCGGCATCACCCATGAAAATTCGGGCGGGATGAAAGTTGTAAACTAAGAAACCGGCAGCAGCTGCGCTGAGACATATACAAGCGAGGGCGAACCCATCACCGCCGGACAACCATGCAGCGATGCCATAAAAACCGAATCCGAAGAATGCCATTCCCCCCGCAAGTCCATCGGAACCATCCATAAAATTAAATAGGTTGGTCATCCATACAATAGCGATCGCGATTATCACGATTATCTGCGGTGGCAATGCCAAGAAGTTTACGGCTGTGATAAAGCCGGCGGCAGCGGCAAAGTGGCCGGCAAAGCGCCATAGCACCTTCAGATCATAAATATCATCTAAGCATGAAAGCACCACCAATCCACCGCTAAGCCCAAATAATATCGGTAACGGCATACCGCTCAAAAACCAACCTCCCCATAAGCCCGCCATCACGGCAAGTCCTCCGGTGCGAGGAATGGGTTTGGTATGCAACGAACGCTGGTTTGGATGATCGACAATGCCTGAAAGTATTCCAGTCTTCAGCATCAGCCCGATGAATCCGTAAACGACAGCAAAAGCAGCGAAAGGGGGAACTAAATATTCGAATATTGCCGGCATGGCGCTATTTTTTGCGAGGAAACGCGAATATTACACCTCGAACGGAGCCTGTAACACCGCGCAGGCTTGAAGAAGCTTATTGCATTTTTGCATTCAATCGCGGCTAACGATCGGCAAATATATAAGACCAGATCACATAAAACACTCAACATTTGTAAAATTTCACTTGTTTCTTCAATAGCTTCACGCATCGATTTGACAGGAAGTTAACATGGCTCAATTTATGCTTTGAGCTTTGGAAATAAGGGCGAGAAAAACCGGCGCTTATGGTTGCATCGTAAACCTAACATCGGTCTATGAACCATTTGTTAGTAACAAGCGCCTTATAGCGACTAGACGAATAATACCGATCAAGAGCACGTTTATTACCGTCTCAAAATTAAAAAGCTCGGGCCGGTTAACGATAGTCAAGGGGATCTTTATGAATAACGATTTCATTGAAGACTTAGACAACGACTCTCAACACTCCAATCAGCCATCACCCGGCTCGCGTTTTTTATCTTCTTCGGCGAAAGATTTTTTTTCCGCCTTCAGCAGGAGCAAGGATTCATCGCCCGACGTTTCAGATCCAAAAAGAGTGTTCGATACGATTGATATCAATAACGCCAATCCACAAATCAGAGAGTTTTTGATACACCTAGCGGCGCTCATTTATTTTCATGAGCAAGAGTCTGCCAACGGTACTAATAATGAGCTTCTGCTCCAAACATTGTTAGTACGGGCGCTTAACTATAGCTACAAGTATTCGCTTCCTCGCTTATGGGATAAGCGACAGCTAAATCCGATGGATATCGAGGCTAAAACGCATGGATATTATCATCGGTTTAATCAAGGTCGAATCGATACACATTTACGCGAACGGATAGCGGCGCGATTGGATGTGCCCAGCGAAAATATCGCATTAGTAACGGATACCGGTTTCAACATAGACGCGGCTTATAAATTTTCAAAAATCGAGGAATTGACTAAAGGCATATCGGATATAGTCACCACCTGTAATAAATCGGAAGTCACGGAAATCGTAATAGACATAACGCCGATCATTGCCAATTTAAGCGGGGCCAATGGCAAACCACCCAGCAGCATATTAACCCTTACCCAAAAAGCAATTCGCGGAAAAATCTACGAGTTCGTAAGTCGCCAAATATTAGAAAACTTCAATCAACAAGAAAACGCCGACTTCACGGGGAAAGAAAGCATCATTCAAAACGCCATTGAAAAGCAAATGGCAAGTATAGATAAGAAAATAAAGATCGCTTGTTTAGTAAAAGAACGCGACCAAAGCGTTGCGTATACCGGCAAACTAATCGATGCGGTAGCAGTTCCCAGCGATGGTCCCTCGCAGGCGGTAAAAGTTAAATCGATTTATCGGGAACCTGCTAGTTTAAGAGGATATATTGCATCACCGAATCACCTCGCCGAAAACTCCTTGCGGAGTATTGATGAGATGCTCGACATATTAAGCGAGCATGGTGTCGATGTATCTACCGTGCAATTTCCCGAATATAAAGGAGGTCTAGAGCGTTTCGATAATCTGCAGGCATTGTTGAATCATCCAACATTGCAATCCTATGCCGATTTATCCACCAATCCGGACAACCAACATATTCCTTATTTAAAAACCTTGCCGAAGGCGTTCGTCGCATTGCTCACTAACCTGGAGGCGCGAGGACAAGAGTCAAATCGATTCGAAGACAGAGAAAACGACGAATTATTTCAGTTTATATGCAATCGCGTTATTGTATTCATGCAAAGATCATTGGAAGACGTCCATGACATGCCGAAGTTTATGGACCAATACAACCTGCTTCATGAGGAGCTAAATACCTTAGTAGCAACTTCACAGCTATTTACCCTCGATGATCTTTCAAAAATCATGGAGCAGCAACAAACGAATTTAGTCGGCCCGGAAATCATGGCGCGACAAAAACGGCCAATGGGAGATACAAGCACTGAAAGAGAAGGCCTAGCAGTAAATTCTTATTTAAAAAATGCCGGTATGCGTTGCGTATATGACGCATTGCGTGCCGCTCAGTATCAAAAAAACAAAGATGCAGGTCTTCCTCCGCCAGTAGACGGGCAACGATTCAATTTAAGAGTTGCTCATTCAGCCAATCACTATTGGGAGCTAATAGATCTATTCAAAGGTTGTTTGCGACCCGATGTGCAACAACCCTTGCCATTTTTCTCAAGCCATCTACCGGAGCATGAGGGCGCCCTCGAATTGCTTAAGTCTGCAATGGGCGAAAATAAAATCGACGTTTATTTTTGCGAATTCCATGCGCCGGTAACGCTTTATCCCAATGGACCGGCTCAACGGCTTCCGGTGCTGGAGAATATAAAAATTCTGCGCCGTAATGGATTGCTTGCCGAAAAATGTCACATCATGATGGATTTGACTACCGTACTACCCAAAGATATCGCCGCCATTAGAAAATTCATCCAGGATGATCCCGACTTCAAGGGATTGAACATTATCGGACTCCGTAGCGGGCAAAAATTCGATATGTTGGGTCAAGACAACGCTGCGGCAGGTCTTATGACCACGATCAACAGCCCTGCGTTATATGGCGAATTCGAAAAAAATGTACGAACCAAACCAGGTGAAATTTCAAATGTTAATCTACAAATCGTATCGCTTCAGCAATCGATATCCGATTTGATCGATGAATATAGGTTACATATGAGTACGGCAACCGCCAAACTCATGGGCATCGATGAAACAGCCCCGGCGCTGGCATTTCCCAAAGAAATGTTCACATCGATCAACGGCAGCGTATGCGAAAACAACGAGAATCCTATACAAATCTTCCGTTCGACCGATGAAGATTTGCCGTATCTTCAAATCGTGGTGCCCGATATTCCGGAGCCGGACCCGAAAGCCCCCAACCAAATGCAGGATGTCGACAACTACGGAAAACTTCTTGCAAATAATTTTATCAAGCTGGCGCTAGAACAGCCCAATGACATGCCGGTGCTACGTCGACCCAGTTTTGGTTTTTCGCAAGAATGCTTGGCTTACGCGACGGAAGGTCAGTTTTTATCGGCTAGCGGTGAGCCGGTAAAAATGCATTTGATTAGACTGCAACCTGGCCTGGAAGACGATCAACGGCTAAAAAATTTCCGTGACCTTATCGTCATATGGAACGATACATTGGCCGAGATCCGCACACTTGCGGCGGAGCAGTCGCACAGATCCGTTGAAAGAATTTTGTATGATGGATTAAGAAATGACACTCTACATGAGCTCGTTAAATACAAGTGGCAACTTAAGCAAAAAAAAATAAAAGACACACAACGTTGTCGTGAAACAATGGATATGCTATATGAAAAATTAGGTGTTCCGTTCCCCGAGCGCCCTAAAATACCAACGTTCCTCGTATATCGATTGCCTCCGCAGTTTCATTATTCGGGCTACAATTTTCTAATCACCCTGTTCGCAGGAAGGGGAAGAAGTCATAGCAGCAACGTGCATGATGTATTGTCAACCTACCAAGCAGATTTATTTGCCGCTAAGAGTGCTAGCGGTAGTACGACACTGCAAAAGTCCTCGCCCGATCACGCTGCCGGCCTAGATAACACTGACCTGCTATTCGTTGCTGAGCGTCCCATCGTCCCTGCTCCCGATCAGCCCTTCCAAATCCTGGCCGGAGCAAAATTCCAGATAGCTAAAGACGCCTCTTTATTAATAGCATTTAATAGAAGAGCAAGAAAAGACCCATTGGTACAAGAAGACACCGTTATGCGCATACCGCCATCACGGATAAAGGCAAACGAATTTGAGGTGCAACCAGTACTGATAGAAAGCCTACGCAACAATAGCAGAAAGTTATCGGATCGCATTAGGTTTCGTGCAAGAGGAGTGATTGCCGGTGCGCTATCTGAATCGGATCAAGCGGCCATCGATGCATATTTCAACAGCAAAGATATTCGCCCGATACCAAAACCGACCGTGGTGCCAAACAATAGAGACGTCACGATCCAAGGCTTTCCCATATTAATTACAGAGAGAAACACCGTTTTCTATCATCAGCCGAACGCTACTCCGCCGCTATATGAAGTGACATTGGAACAATTAGAAGCCGCTCACAGAGGCAACCGCATAAACATACAACGCCGTATCGATAACGGAATAGCCGAAGAATTCAGTATCAATGGGAAAAGCGGCCATATAAATGTTTATCGCTTCACGCAAATGAACGCGGAGGCGTACGGCAAATCTTCAGCATTGCAAAATCAAGTTGTTGCGTCGGGAAAACTATCCAAAAACGATCAGACTATTATTGAATACGAATTTCACGGAAGAAAAAATGTGACATTGGAACAGCCGTCTGCCGAAACGGCAACTCAGATTCAAGGAGTACCATTTCACATTTCGGAAAGAGGAACAGTGTTATATAGGCAGCAAAAGACCGCAGTGGAGGGAGGATCACCTGAAATTATTGAAGCCCCCATCGCTGTTGTACTCGCCTTCTCTAAAAAACAAAAAAATTTATCGGATATTCTTTACCGCATCAAAAATAGAAGTCCTGTCCGTTTTGAAATTCCGCCGCTAAACGATGAAAATCTACAGCGTGCCCGGACTCACATCGAGTCTCTATCAACCGCCAACAAATCCGGCCCCGCAACCTCTCAAGGCGTTGGGAGACGATAATAAATTTCAACGCTGATTTTTATACCAATCGACGGTCTCGTTCAGCGCCGTCTCAAAAGATGTGGGCGAGCGCCAATCAAGTTCATTTCGTATTCTGCTGCTATCCACTTCCATTGAACCAATCAGTCGATTCAGCTCTTCTTGCTTACCGAATAGGCGAGCGCCGAATCGTAAGCATGCCGGCGGCACATAAAACAACCGCGCCTGTCGATCGAAAGCACGCGACAATGTCCGAATCAATTCAGCGGTGGAAACAGCCGGTCCATCGCTGACGAGATAAGTATGATTTGCCGCGTTGGCATGCCGAAGGCAAGTGATTAATGCATGGGAAAGATTGCCGACATAGATGAGGCTTCTCCGGTTATGAACACCGGCAAGCGGCAAAGGCATTCGGCGATCGACCCAGCGCATTAAGCGAAGAAAATTCGCCCCTACACCAGGCCCATACACTAAAGGCGGTCTAACGATGACCACCTCCATGCCCGTATCTGCTGCGATTCGTTGCAGTGCCTGCTCCGCTTCCCATTTTGAAACGCCATAGGGATCGCCCGGTATCGGTTTAGAAAACTCATTGGCAGGCGTTTGTGTGGACTCCCCATGTACCTTCACCGTACTCACATAAACGAAACGCCGTACACCTGCAGCAGCAGCCATGCGAGCGAGCCGCTCCGTGCCGGCCACATTAACTGTTCTGAACGCATGCAAAGGATCGGCTTCCCGATCATGCATCACATGTACACGTGCCGCCAAATGAATGACCGCATCGATCCCTGTTAATGCTGCAGACCAATCGGTCGTAGCATCGATGTCGCCAATCACAACTTGCTTCGCTTGCTCATCTTGCGAATGAGCATTTCTTACATGGGATCGACGTAAGGCTTCGCAAACGGAGACGCCCGCGCCGATAAGATCTGCGCAAAGAACACGCCCGACAAAACCGGATGCGCCGGTCACCAATACTTTCATCTATGCACTGCCAATAGGAACAACCGGCAATCTGCCGAGATGCTTCGCGAAGTAACGAGCCATACTGCGCAAGTGCCAACGCATATGTCGTAAATTACGGCGGCTCGCCCGCTGTGCATCATGAATTGCTCGCGTGGCGGGACAAGCGACGATTCGCCGGCCCGATCGCCAAAGGCGCGCGCAAATATCCACATCTTCGTAATACAAAAAAAAGCGATCATCGAAACCTTTTATGGCAGCAAAGTCTTCCGCACGAAACAACAAAAACATACCGGCCACCCAATCGGGAAACAACGGCGGATCACCCGCCGCCACTTCATAACGTCCGTCGGCAAAACCAAGCGCCTTAGTCGTCAAACGGCTTATGGTCGGAAAATGGCGAATGCTGTCTTCGATATTTCCATCGGGCGCCACAATAAGCGGCGCGGCCAATGCGGCTCGTCGAGTACGTAATGCATCAAGCAATCGAGGAAACGGATTTTCCGGCAAACGAATATCCGGATTGAGCACACAATAGTATTCCGTCTCGCAACGAGTGAAAGCCGCGTTGTGATTAGCGGCGAAGCCTTTGGGATAGACGTTCTCGATGATCTCCACACCGTCCACCGCCGCAAAAACCGTCGGCTCGGGAATATTGCGCGTCACGATAATTCGAGATACTTCGGGGCAGGATCGTAAATCCTCAAGCAGGTTTTGCACCATGCCGCCATGGCCGTGACTGACAACGGAAACGGTAATCACATCGATACTTTCATAAAAAACCAAACGACAAGCAAACTCGAATCATTACGCCTGAGTAGTGGACTCCAATGAACGCCAACGCCGGTTATCGCGACGGAACAACCAAATGACCCAAGGCAAATTAACAGCAAAGTTCACCACTACCATGACCGCCACCACACCGGCATAAGAGTAACGAGGCGCCGCCCACACCACGCCGGCAACGATCAACACGGCTACCACGATAGAACTCAGCACAAAAGGATCGCGCCGGTACGCCCTGACTTGCCAGCTCAGCAACGAAGCCACATGGCCGGCAAATCCGACCAACATCAACAGCGCAAATGCCGGTTCCGGCAAGATCCGTTCGTTATACGATGTGCCGGCGACCATATGGCGTAACAGGACCAGTGCGGCGGCCCCGGCGAAATAAGCCAATAGCGAACGGCGAAAGGCACGGAAAAAATCCTTATCCATGCGTTTCCATTCCCGTTGAGACGCTAACTGCGTCAACATCGGCAATTGACTAGTCACCCATGATTGCGCAAGCAATGCCAACATATTCACGATGGTCAGCGAAAGCCCCATTTGTCCCGCCACATGAGCACCTTGCGTCATGAACAACAACGGCACATGAATCTGTACGATCAAGTAACCGGATATCCAGCTGACCGCCATGCGCCATTGAAGAGGCACCACCTCTTCGCGCCAACTGAAATGCAAATAATCGGCACGGAGCACTTGCCGCGCCAATTCCCGCTTGCTGCTCATGATCCAAATACAACTCACCACAAAACCGCAAAACGGGACAATCGCCGCCACATACAAGCCAGCGCCCGACAATAGGGCGATCCACAAAAACAGCGTACCGCTCATACTTTGCACAAGCCGCACAAGATAGGCTTCGCGAATATGTCCGGTACCTTCGATCAAAGAAACCCAGGGCAGCAAAAACTGATTGGCGCAAGTAGCCACAACGATCAGCACCCACGGGATAAACCAACCGTAGCCGAGTTCGTTTTCGTTGCCCCGAAAAAAAAGAGACCCGAACGGTATCAACAACAAATAGATGAGCGCAGCCCATGCGTACCAATTCATCATCTGGCGACAAAAAGCATGAAAACGACGGGCATTTTCCCCTACGACTAAGCCATCCTTTCCCCAGACCGAACCAAGAAATTCGCGAGCGGAAATCTGCACTAGCAATGCTGACAATCCCAGGTCGAGCACGAAGTAAATGGTGGATACGCTTAAAAAGGCGTAATACCACCCTTGTTCAGCGAGATTTAATGTATGGGTCAGTAAGACAAGCGTACCGATCCCGCTCCCTGCCTGCCAGCCGCGCTGCAGCAGGACATAGTGAGATGATTTATCGAAACGATTTTCGTGTTTCATGGCGGGGGGAATCATATTTCATATGGTTTTAAAATACAAAAACTGGACACATGCTTAGCGCTGTACGTTGCACGATCGGCCCCTCATGCGTACCATCCATGCCGGACATTGATGTGTCTTTCGGCAATCCGCCGCCGGCAACTTTACGCATCTAAGAAAGTGCCCTTGCCGTTATTGGCCGCTTCTTGCATTTTTTATTCAAAAAACCTTCGCGTTAAGCGTTTTCAAGATGAAAAAGGTCGCCATTCTTCAATCCAATTACATCCCGTGGAAGGGATACTTCGACATCATCGCGGCCGTTGATGAATTCATTCTTTTCGACGAAATGCAATACACCGTGAACGATTGGCGAAATCGAAATCGGATAAAAACGCCAAACGGCTTGCAATGGCTTACCGTGCCCGTTCTCACGAAGGGACGATATGGTCAGAAAATATCGGAAGCGGAGATCAAATCATCAGCCAATTGGGCCAAGGATCATTGGAAAGCAATTTGCCTGAACTATAGCCGAGCGCCCTACTTCAAGTTCGTTTCCGAGCGACTCGAGCCCTACTACAACACCGCTGACCACTCACATGTTTCCCAGCTCAATCGAAAGCTTATCGACTTTGCCTGCGAGGCATTGTCGATTACCACGAAGATCACCGATTCTCGCGATTATGTTTTAGCGGAGGGGAAAACCGAGCGCATCGTCGATCTCTGTCTGCAAGCGGGTGCCAACGAATACATATCAGGCCCTGCCGCTAAAAGCTATCTTGACGAACAGCTTTTCGAACAGCGCGGCATCAAACTAACATGGTTCGATTACAACGACTATCCCGAGTACCCTCAATTATGGGGCACATTCGAGCACAGCGTTTCCATTATCGATTTGCTATTCAATTGCGGGCATGATGCCCGGCGCTACCTGAAACACACGCGATAAGGTGATTTCCGAGGATGAACATACCATTATCGTGGTGCAGACGGGATGCGATGCAAGGCGAGACGAGCGCCATGTGGCCGTTCCACACAAGCGAGGAACAACGCGGCAGCCCGCCCGTATGCGCCGCAATAATGGTATGTTCATCCCCGGAAGTCACCTGAGGTACCCATCATGCAATTATCTATTGTCACCACGCTCTATCGCTCTTCTTCTTGGCTTAAGGAATTTTACCGTCGAGCCGTCGCCACGGCAGAAACCATTACGACGGATTTCGAAATCATTCTCGTCAACGATGGATCGCCGGATGACGCGCTAGACGTCGCAATAGCGTTGCATGATAGCGATAAACGTGTAGTCATCATCGACCTCTCCCGCAACTTCGGACATCACAAAGCGATCATGACGGGGCTCGCCAACGCTCGCGGCGAACGCGTATTTCTCATCGACTGCGATCTGGAAGAACAACCGGAGCTGCTCGGCGAGTTCTGGCAAAAAATGTCCGAGCGAAACGCGGATGTTATCTATGGCGTGCAGCGCAGTCGAAAAGGCGGCTTCGTAGAACGGGTCACAGGTGGGCTGTACTATGATGTATTCAACTTCCTATCGGACACCAAGATCATAAAAAATATGAGTGTGGTGCGCTTGATGACCCGCCGCTATGTCGATAGCCTCATTCAGCATCGAGAGCAGGAATTGGTATTCGCCGGCCTTGCTGCCCTTACCGGATATACGCAAGAACCGCTTGAGTTCGTTAAGTTGAGCAGAGGCGACACCAATTACGATCTGGGCAAAAAGATCAATATGGTGGCAAACAGCATCGCCTCGTTTTCCAATAAACCGCTGATCTACATTTTTCATCTCGGTTTATTGCTCACGATTTCGTCGGTCATTCTGGTGATGTTCTATCTGCTGCGCTATATATGGTTCGGCAACAGCATTTCCGGCTGGACATCGCTCATCGTGTCCTTATGGACATTGGGCGGACTCATTCTGTTATCGCTAGGCGTGATTGGAATCTACTTGGCAAAAATGTTCGTTGAGGTCAAAGATCGACCGTACACCATTATCCGGTCGATCTACAGGAGTGAAGCATGACGAGAAAGCTTGTTATTTTCGGACTCGGCGATTTGGCTGAGCTGGCCGGTTATCTATTTCCGTTGCATACGGATTATGAAGTGGCGGCGTTTTGTGTCGATGCGGAATATGCGAAAGAGTCTACGTTTCAGAATCGTCCCATCGTCACCACGAATAATGTCATCGAGGAATATCCGCCCGCCGAATGCGATATGTTCGTTGCCATAGGCTATAAAAATCTCAACAAGCTGCGCGAAGAAAAATACTTTCAAATAAAAAAGATGGGCTATCGATTAGCGACTTATGTCAGTCCACTCGCGACGGTTTTCGATAATGTATCAATAGGGGATAACTGTTTTATCTTTGAGAATAATGTGGTGCAGCCGTTTGTGCGCATCGGCAACAATACGATGCTGTGGAGCGGAAATCACGTCGGACATCACAGCGTCATTGGCGACAATTGCTTCATCGCATCCCATGCCGTGATTTCAGGGCGAGTTGAAATCGGTAATAACGTTTTCATCGGCGTCAATGCCACGTTGCGGGATAAGATCAAAATCGGCAGTCATTGCGTCATTGGTGCGGGAACCGTTTTACTCAAGGACGCTGAAAAGGATCAAGTGTTCATTCAAGAAGCGACTGCGCCCAGCCGCGTTCCCAGTTACCGATTGAGAAATATTTAATTTATGAAATGGAAAAAGCTAGGCCGGATTTTTTGCGCGGAGAATCACAGCGATTGGATGTATTCCCACGCGATGATTCCCATCACAGAACAAATTGATGGCGATCTATTTAGAATATATTTCTCGCCGAGAGACAAACTTAATCGAGGACATGGCGCTTATCTCGAAATCGATATGCGCGATCCATTGAAAGTGTTGAGGGTGTACGACAAGCCGGTTCTTGCGCCTGGTGCACTGGGCTGCTTCGACGACAGCGGCGCATTGCCGAATGCAATCGTGAAAGTAAACGGCCGCAAATTGCTTTATTACACCGGCATCAATCTCGGCGTTACGGTCAAGATACGAAACTCCATCGGCCTCGCGGAATGGAACGAAGCAACCCATCGCTTCGAACGCTGTTTCGAAGGACCAGTTATCGATCGAACTCGCGATCAACCGCATTTCGTTGCCACACCGGAAGTTATTTTCGACGGATGCTTTCGCGCCTGGTTTACGTCTTGCGTGCGATGGACAAATACCCTCGATGGCGCAAAGCACTTTTACAACTTGGAATACGCGGAATCGGTCGATGGCATTAATTGGATACGCGATGGAAAAAGAGCAATCGACTTTCGTGACGAACATGAATATGCGTTAGGTGTGCCGCGAGTAATCAAAGATCCGGATGGCTACAAGATGTGGTTCTGTTCGCGGGCTACCGCTGATGCGCCCACCTATCGAATTCGTCATGCGTTATCGAACGATGGAATAACGTGGATTCGTCAGGACGAGACGGTCATCGATGTATCGGATGCGGGATGGGATGCAGCCATGACCTGCTACCCTTTTGTGTTCGATCATAAGGGCAGCCGTTATATGTTGTATAACGGCAATGACTATGGTCGGACCGGCTTCGGTATTGCGGTATTGGAGTAGTCTCTCGTACTAAACGCATAAGCATTTATGAATCTTCTATTAAAAATCATGCCGCTCGCGCTACTCGTCACCTACAGCCAACTAATGGTGAAGTGGCGCGTGCAAAATAATGTCGCGTTTCCGCATGATATGGGTGTATTGGAGAAATTGATCGCCTATCTATGCGATCCGCTCATTTTGTCCGCCTACGCCGCGGCATTATTGGGTTCATTTAGTTGGCTATTCGTTGTATCGCGCTTACCGCTAGCATTAGCTTTTCCGGTGTATCAAGGCGTAACCTTTGCGCTCGTCATTCTAGGTAGCTGGATCGCGCTTGGAGAACAATTGACCATAACCAAAATAATATCGGTAACACTTATTCTCGCCGGCTTGGTGATAGGAGTCAGAGAGTGAAAAACGATATTGCCGAGGCGGCATCCATCGATTCGTTTCTAGACTTGGTACGTCATCGAATCGAAACGACTGCCCCGGAATTATCGGAATTATTCAAAACATTTTCAGGAGAAGCAAAATTCGGCAGACGCTTCATCGAGGAAAACTTGAAGAAGCTACCTATTGGCGCAGAAATACTCGAAGTGGGCGCGGGGTCGATGTTACTGAGCTGCCAACTACAGCGCGAGGGCTTTCGCGTCACTGCGCTTGAACCATTATCCGAGGGTTTCGATCATTTTAAGCAACTGCAAGATTTGGTTCTCTCGGTTGCTCGTGATAACGATTGTATGCCGCATATGGATTTT
>Ga0157374_10000946_pt1 | contig 25205 bp, 23 predicted proteins | sample M25metaG_FD_115308 | JGI IMG/M metagenome (GOLD analysis project Ga0157374, IMG submission 115308) | Miscanthus rhizosphere microbial communities from Kellogg Biological Station, Michigan, USA - M2-5 metaG | ecosystem: Host-associated > Plants > Roots > Rhizosphere > Soil | place: USA: Michigan... | reverse complement strand
GATCGAAACGTAATCTTTGAGTCGAACCGGATCGTGGATGCAGTGGAGCCGGATGTCTGCCTCGCGCTCGTGGGCGGACAAGAGAGAAAAGCGAGTTTTGAACGGCTGTTGCGAATGGCTGATGCCGTCGTTGTGGTTGATGGAGCCAGGCTGGACGGATTGCCGGCCACGGTTCCTAGGTTCGCCGTGGAGTCAGTCGACCGGCTCTCAGCGGATTTGGCTGGCTGGTTGCGGCACCGGCTGTCGAACGCGGCGGCCCAGCCGTTGCGCGGGCAGGCGGGTTAGCACTTCAATTAGATCCAGGTTCGAAGGCCGATGATTCCCCAATAGGCCAGGTATGCCGTCGCAATGACGAGCGCGCCAGAAGCAATCATCGAGTAGATGCGGACCCCGCGCCGAATTCCCTCGACACGGCCTTTCCATGCCGCCCATGCGGCGATGAGAGACGTAACCGCGAAGAGCAGCGTGGTGGCGAAGATGGCGAGCGACCAGACGGTGACGTTGCCCAGGCGGCCGATGATGTCGCCAGAAGAAATACTGAAAATCGCTACGAACGCCAGAAGGCAGAGCATTGCAAGCAGCGGCCAGATGCGCATTGGGAGTTCGGCAGGTCGGCGACGCTTCCTGAAAAAACCACCGACAATCCACACTGGGGCGTACAGCAGAATTGAGATCATCGTGAGGGCTACAAGCGCGGTCAGCGTAATCTCAAAAAGCGCGAGCCATGTGGGTAGACGTTTCATCGTGACCCCTGCGTGAATGAAGCGCCCATCGGCATTCGGCGTGAGAAGGGCTGCAGAAGCCGCCGGCTCAGGAGCGGTGTCCTTGCCGACATAGCGGAAGAGGCGGCCGGTAACCGGAAGGAAAGTACTCGTTCCATTGATGCTGGAAAGAAGCATCTTGCCATTGTCGAAGTGAAGACGTGACAAGCCTGCGAGCCGATCCATAAAACGGATGAGTTCCTGTCGCGGCGAGTCCGGCTCATAAAATCCCGCGTAATCGGCGGCGTCAGCCGGCAGCGCAGCGGGCGCCGGCACGGCCGGCTTTTGCAAGTGAAGCGTGATGTAGGCGCGGATCGCCTTGCCGATCTTGGAGAACGCGTCGCCGTTGCCCGAGTTGATGGAGTAGAAATAGCCAATGTTGAAATCGGGCAGGTATGCCATCTCCGTCAGTCCGCCTTCGACTCCCCCGTTGTGGCCGTGATAAACAAAGCCGTCATTGAACGACCAGTAGTTGCTGAGGCCGTATCCGGCTTTAAGGCCGTCGTGCGCGGCCCACGTGCTCGCGGGACTTTCCATGCGATCAATTTCCGACGAGGGAACGATCTGCGCGCCATTGATCGCGCCACGATTCAGATAAAACTGCACGTATGCCGCCATGTCTTGCGCCGAAGCGTTGATTGATCCGGCGGGACGGTAGGTGATGTTCCAGTAGCGATAGGGGGTCTTGCCGTCGTTGTGATAGAGCGTGACTGCCTGACTCGCGTCTGGTTGGAAGTAGGTAGCGGTCTTCATGCCGATCGGTAAGAAGAAATTCTGCTCGACATAGTCTTCGAAGCGCTGCCCGGTGATTTTCTCAACGATGTAGGCGGCGACAGCAGGCCCGGAGTTGCAGTAGGCCATGCGGGTTCCGGGGCGCCAGCGCGAGTGACGCGAGGATCGGCCGAAGTCGAGACCCTGGCGCAGGCTCATGTTGGGCGCATCTTTTGCGTATTCGCGTAGGTGCAGGTCGTCCCATCCGGTGGTGTGCTCGAGCAGGTGGACTACCCGGACGGGATCCGTCGATTCCCACTTGTTGTCGTAGCCAATCTCTGGAATGAGTTTGTGAATGGGATCGTCGAGAGTGAGCTTTCCTTCGCGAGCAAGTTTGAGGATCGAGAGGGAGGCGAAGGCTTTTGAAGTTGATCCGATGCGGAAGAGCGTCCAGGCGCTGGCGTCGTGGTTTGAGGCAACGTCTGCCTTGCCGAGTGCCGTGACCCATTCAGGGCCATCCCGATGGACGATCGCGATAGAGACGCCGGGCGTGTGCGTGTCGGCGAGGATTTTTGTCAGTTGCTGCTGCAGCTCGTAGATCGACTGAACCGGCTTAGGCTTCTCGGCGGGTTTGTCTGCGGCGAAGACGAGGGTTGCGAGGAAGGGAAGAATGAGGACGTAAACGGACCGCTTGCACATGGTCGCCTCGATCTTCTGGAACGATCCCAGAGGCTCTGTTTCGGAACGGATCATGGTACTGCCGCCCGGGCTGCGTGCCAAGTGCGAAGGACCTCCCGGGCGGTCGTCACCGATATAATTCTCTTGGTCTCGCACGACGAAACAAAGAATAGCTAGATGTAAAACCAGGGGTCGCCAATGCTGCGATCGATCGATAGAGACCACCTGTTCCACCGAAAGATTCTGTCCGACCTGAATCGCTCTCTCTCAAAGTAGTCCAGATTCATGCTCAACGCGTGACACCGCTGCTGTGTGCGCGCGAGCCGGCCCGTTGATGGCTGAGAAATCGGGCGCGACAAGATTCGTCCTGATTTCCTCTTCCACGCAGCAGGCTGGCAAGGCCTTGTGCCGGCCGCTGAGGGAAGAGACATATGGGTTTGTTTCAGGATGACGGTGGAGAGACTCCGGAGCGGCCTGTGCCAAAACGCGTTCGAGCGGTGCTGGGCGTCTTTTTGCTGCTCGTGTTCGTAAATTGCGCTGCAGCCTTCGCAGCTTCGAAAGAAGAGGCCACGCCGGTTCGGGTTGCAGATGCTGAGTGCGCCCGCTGCCATTCCGCCATCTTCAAGACTTACCTGAATACGCCAATGGCCAATGCCAGCGGATCCGCCCGGGAGATGCTCCGCGCAGGCAAGTTTGAACATGCAGCCTCATCGATGGAGTACACCATTTCGACACAGCACGATCAGCCACAGCTTTCTTACCGTTCGCTGAAGGAGCCGGATGTGACCGGGAAGTTTCCCCTGGACTATTTCCTGGGCTCGGGACATCTGGGGACAACCTATCTCTACTCGGAGGGCGATTTTCTATTCGAGTCCCCGGTGGCCTGGTATGGACCCGCCGAAAGCTACGATATGAAGCCGGGCCTGGCGGAGATGCGCACCATGCCTCCACCAATTCCCATGCAGAGCGGGTGCCTGCGGTGCCATATGAGCTCTGTGCAGCCAAGCCAGCCGGGCACTCTAAATCGATATCAAGGGCTGGCGTTCCTGCACACCGGTATCACGTGCGAATCCTGCCACGGAGATTCGACAGATCATGTGCGCAGTCGGGGCAAGGCCGTGACTGTAGATCCGCAGAAGCTCAGCGCGGAGCGGCGCGATTCGATCTGCATCAACTGTCATCTTGAGGGTGACGTCCTGATCGAGCGAGCCGGGCATTCGGCCCTCGACTATCGGCCTGGAGAATCGATATTCACGGACCTCGCCTTCTATGTGAAGACTGGCGCAAGCATCACCAGGCGCGGCGTCAGCGAGGTCGAGCAGCTCGGCCAGAGTACGTGCAAGCGGGTCAGCGGTGATCGCATGTCGTGCACGAGCTGTCATGATCCGCACTACAACCCGGCAGCAGCGGAGAAGGCAACCTTCTTCAGGAGTAAGTGCCTGGCATGCCACCGTCAGCCGGATTTCGCGCAAACGCACCATCCGGAGAATAAGGACTGCACGAGTTGCCACATGCAGCGTACGGGCGCGGAAAACATTCCTCACGTGGCGTGGACCGATCACCGCATTTTGAAATTGCCCGATGCGACAAGCAGGAATTCAGAGCTGGCGAACAACGGCTCAGATCTCACCCCAATCTTTTCTCGCGCTGCGAGTGCGCGGGACCTGGCGATGGCCAACTACAAGGCGCTGCTCCAGGGAGACAGGTCTCGCGAGCCCATTGCCTGGGAGGAGCTGAATGCGCAACGGGATCAGATCGCGAATGATGTAGCGTCGCTCGATGCCCTGGGAAACCTTGAGGCGGAGCGGGGGAAGCCAGAAGCCGCGGAAGAGACGTTCCGGCGCGTCCTCGTGCTGTCCCCCGATGACCTGACGGCATTGTCGAATCTCGGAGTTCTTATGGCAAAGGAGGGCAAGCTGAACGAGTCGGTCGCAGTGCTTCAGAAGGCATTCTCGAAAAATCAGGATCTGCCCGGACTCTCGATGAACCTGGCACGCGTAGAGTGCATGACGGGCGACGGCGCCGAAGCACGAGCCACGCTGCAAACGACGCTAGCCTATGGCAGCAACCTTGATGACGTGCGGCAACTGCTGCGAAGGATGGTCAGCTGCAAGGCCGGGACGAGATAGCCGCCTGACCCGGTTCGCGTGGCTTGAGGAGCCGAGCTGTGAAAGCCGCTTGAATTGGTTTAGCTGCTGCTGGGAACAGGTGTTACCTCAGTCTGACGGACTCCGGCGAGCTTGAGTCCGATCCAGCAACTGACCGGCCAGGTAAGCAGCCAGGAAAGCCAGTACCAATGCGGCCATCCTTTGGACCAGTTGGGAATGATGGCCGCGATGCCCATTACTTCGCCGAGAATGAAAAACCACAACACATGCGCTGCGGGACGACGCGGTGCAAAGCGGGCGCAGATCCATGCGCAGAGGATCGAGATCACCACGAAGAATGCAGTGCTCGCCAGCAGAGCAGCGTTGGAAGGAACGCGGCCTTTTTCAAAGTCACCAGGGAAAATGCGGCTGAGCAGGGGATCGGTGCAAAGAACAAGGACGATGGAGAGCGCATAGCTCCCCAGTACGACTCCGATGGACTTGAGCATCGGGACTTGCCTCCGAGGGTCACGGGCCCGTGATTAGGAGAGGGTGGCGCGTGAGATGTGAAAGAAGCGTACCTTGGTAGCCGCCGACCTGACCAGAGGAAAGACGTTTTTACAGCTTGCTACAATTCCAATACCTCGCCAAAGAACGGATTCGTGACCGCTTTGCATCTGAAGCGTCCGCGGGCCCACCAGACTTGAAGAGCCTGGGCTGAAAAAGCGATTCTCGAATTGGAAGTGGCGCAGCGAGTACGATTGAAGCGGCTGCCATGGGAGCGGCGTCATTGGACTACTATTCCGTTTGGCCCTATTTTGTGGAGATGGGCCTTTTGCTGGCCCTTATCCATTGTCCGCTCTTCCGTGCTGCAGATTCACCGCCGACAGATGTCAAAAAGCGCGTCACTAACCTGGATGGACTGCGCGGATTTCTGGCAATGGCCGTTGTGTTCCAGCATGTGGCCGTCTACCACGATTATCTGCTCACGGGACAATGGCTCTACCCGCAATCGCATTTCTACTTTCTGCTGGGCGAAGTAGGTGTCTCGTTCTTTTTCATGATTACGGGATATCTTTTCTACACGCAGCTTCTGCGGGCGCAAGGATACCCGAATTGGCGAAAACTCTATGTGGGCCGAGCGTTCCGGATTCTTCCGCTCTACTGGTTCGCCGTGATCCTCGTGCTTACCGGGGTGTTATGTCAGACGGGGTTCCATCTTAGGGTTCCGGCGGTTCAAATTGTATCGGAGGTCCTGCGCTGGAGCGCAGGCGGATTGTTCGAAGCAGTCCCGATTAACGGATACGCTGAGACGAAACGATTGATCGTATCGGTGATCTGGTCATTACGCTACGAGTGGATCTTCTACTTCAGCCTGCCATTGCTCGCGATATTTGTCTCATTGAAGAAGATTGGCTGGATGTTTCCTGCGGCCATGCTGGGGTACTTTCTCATTCACGAGACATTGGCTCCCAATCCAACCAGCTTCCTTTATGGAGCCCTCTTCTGCATTGGGATGGGAGCCGCGGTTCTGAAATTTATCCGGCCGAAATTTGAGGTGAAGGGGCCATTGGCGTCCCTCGTGGTGGTGGCACTCCTTATCACAGCTTTCGCAGTGGCCAAAACATCCTATTCTCCCGTGCCGGCGTTGCTGTTAGGGGCTATTTTTTTCCTGATAGTTCTTGGAACGGATATGTTCGGACTTCTGGCTACTCGCCCCGCCAGGCGAATGGGCAACATCAGTTACGGTCTTTACCTGCTTCAGGGGCCGGTCTTCGCAGGATTGTTGAGCTTCAACGTCGTTCGCTCGCTCGATCGCCGATCGCCATTGGGCCACTGGGCATTTGGGCTGCTTGAAGGGGTAACGCTTCTGACCGTGGCAACGCTAGCGCATGTGTGGATTGAACGTCCGGGGATCGAGTTGGGACGTAGATTCTCAGGTACGGATGCACGGAGCATCAAGGACGCTGAGGTTTCGGCGGGTTAGTAAAAAAAATCAGATGCGTCGTTCCAGACGAGCGCCAAGACAAACAGCATCAAGCCTTCGGAAACGGCTCCGTCTTGAAGGAGCCGTCGCGCTGCTTGAGCAGCACCTGGACCTTGCCTTCGGCCTCGTCGAGTTCCTTCTTGCACGCGGCTGAGAGGACGGTGCCTTCCTCAAAAAGCTTGATGGAGTCTTCGAGGGAAAGATCGCCCTTCTCGAGCGTTTCAACGATGGATTCGAGTTTTCTGAGCGACTCTTCGAAAGATGGCATGATGGGAGTCCGATGATCTTTGAAACCATTGTATGGGCAACGACTCAAACGTTTCTATCGCGCCCCGATGGCGGCCCGCGCCGCGTCGGCATGCCCCGCGGACTGCTGCGCGGTGAAATGAGCGCCTCGTCGGGCGGGGCGGATGGTCACTGCGTGAATGACGCTCCCGGAGGCAGGACGCTGGAGATGACTTCGGCCGCCGCCGTGTAGCGGCCGAACGGGGCGCTGACCTGGACGCCCTCGACCATGCCGCGGACCGAGTCGAGCATCTCCTGGGCAATGCGAATGCCTTCCTGGCGAGCGGCGTCGGGAGTTTCAGCCTGGGCCATGCGCAGCATGATCTCTTCCGGCATGGAGACGCGAAGGTCGTTCTTCATGAACTCGGCGTTGCGCAGGCTGGTGAGCGGCCAGATACCCGCGATTACCGGAATGCGAAACGACTCGATGCGGTTGAGAAATTCTTCAAGCAGGCGAAGATCGAAAACAGGCTGCGTGATGGCATATTCAGCTCCGGCTTCCACCTTGAAGGCGAAGCGGCGAAGCTCGTGTTCGATGTCGGGCACGCCGGGGTTCGCGGCCACGCCGATGGTGAAGTTGGTGGAGGCGCCAATGGAGTTGGCGCCGATGTCGAGGCCGTGATTGAGGCGGCGCACGATGTTGACCAGGCCGATTGCGTCCACGTCGAATACCGCTGTGGCGTCGGGGTAGTTGCCGAGTTTGGGCGGATCGCCAGTCAGGCAGAGGATGTTCCGGAGGCCGATCGAGGAAGCGCCCAGGAGATCGGATTGGATCGAGAGCACGTTGCGATCGCGGCAGGTGTAGTGAAGGATCGTTTCGATCCCGGTATGCTGCGTGATCTGAATGCAGAGGCTCTGCGCGCTCATGCGGGCGGAGGCGCGGGGCGAGTCGGGAACATTGATGGCGTGGACGCCGAGCTGTGCGAGCAGGCGTGCGCCCTCGATTTCCTTGGTGCAGTTGATGCCCTTGGGCGGAACGATCTCAACAAGCGTGACGAACTGGCCCTCTTGGATCAGCGACCCGATGCGCGAGCGCTGCGCAAGCGGAGCCGGCGGAGTCTCGGTGGAGATCTCAGCATGCTTGCCGCCATCGGTTACGCGGGCCTGCGCGTCGATGGCGCGCATGGCTGAGCGCATGGCGCGGGTGTGATTGGGCGTGGTTCCACAGCAACCGCCAACGATCTGTGCGCCGGCAGCGATGGCTTTGCGGGCGAAGCTGGCCATGTATTCCGGCGAGCAGAGATAGATGTTGCGTCCCTCAATCGCGCGAGGCATGCCCGCGTTGGGCATGGCTGCGAGAGGCAGGTCGGTGGCGCCGCGCATCGCCTCGAGGGCAGTGAGAACCGTGGATGGACCCGTGGAGCAGTTCACGCCGATGGCTCCGGCGCCCCACTCGGTGAGCAGAGCGGCGGCCTGTTCCGGCGATGAACCGTCGAGGCAATTGCTCTCGTCGTCGACGGTTACCATGACCAGCACTGGAAGCTGAGGAGCGGTCTCTTCGGCGGCGAGCAGGGCTTCGCGGGCCTCATTGAGCGCGGGCATCGTCTCGATGATCAGCAGATCTACGCCGGCATCCGCGAGGGCCTGGATCTGTTCAGCGAAGGCGGCTCGGGCTTCATCGAGGCCGGTTTTGCCGAGCGGCTCAAGGCGGACTCCCAGCGGCCCGATGGAGCCGGCGACGAAGGCTGTGCCGGCCTGCTTCTCTTGAATGTGATCGACGGCCTGGCGGGCCAGGCGCACTCCGGCCGCATTGATCTCGGCAACCTTTGAGGCGAGGCCATGCCGGGTGAGCCGGAAGCGATTAGCCCCGAAGGTGTTGGTTTCAATGATGTCGGCGCCGGCCTGGAGATAATCCTCATGAATCGAAAGGATCAGATTCGGATCTGAGAGATTCAGTTCGTCATAGCAACGATTAATGAAGACACCGCGGGCATAAAGGACCGTGCCCATGGCGCCATCTGCGAGCACGGGGCGATTGGAGAAAAGATCAGCGAACTGAGGCATCCTCATTCAATGCTACAAGACAGAGAACGAGGGGGACTAGGAAGCGAGGGAGTGGCAGGCGATGGACACGGACAAAGGGACCGGGGAGCAGGGTTGCTGTGCAGCGATGGGGCGGTAGTCCACCCGCAATGAAATGAGTGGGTTGCTTTGTTATACTTCGAGAGTCAAAAAGCTAAGCAGAACCGGTCAAAAGAGAGGGCCTGGGAACGGTTCGATCTGTCCGGAGTTGCGGCAATCGCCATTCATATTACGGTCCGCAAGGCGCTGTGAACACTCAACTGCGCCGCCATTCGAGGGAAGCGATTTTGAAGAAGAGAAGTCTTTGGCTGTGCGCCGCCGCGGCGGTACTGGTTTCAGTAGTGCTGGCAGGATGTGGTTCGACGACCTATTTTGCGGGAAGAGTGCTGCCCCCTAGCGGATTGACGAATCGGGTCATGATTGCAGTGCAGAACCCTAGCGTGGCCTCCGCCGGAACGCTGACCTTCGTCGATGCTTTCTACGACATCCGATTTAGTTTCAACCAGAAGATCCCCGGTTTCTCGATCTCGGGCTATTCGGGAAACCTCCCTATCACCATCCAGAACATGCCCGAGGAACAGCTCGGAGCGGTGTACGGATACGGGGATGGCTCCTTGCATGTCGTGAACTACCAGAAAGAGAGCGACAACGGAGCCCAGAAGGGCGTGGGCGGGCTTTCCTCCAGTATCTTCATCACGCGCAACGCGAAGTATGTGTTCTCCGCGAACCAAGCGGCGACGGTGCTGACAGTTGTTGACGGGTCTGCGGGTGCCGCCTATGCCCTGGGACTGTCGGGGGTGTACCGGGTAAGCGTGAACCCTGGTGGCACCGCTGCGATGGCGTTCGTGCAGAACTCGAACTATGCTTACTACGTCCGGCAGTTGACGTCGAGCGAGACCCTCGCTTATTCGGGCGGGTCAAGCACATGGCCCAAGGCGGCGATGGACTGCGAGCCGCAGAATTCGCCCGGCTGGTGCCTGTTCCAGATGCAGAGCCCTGACGCCGTGGATGCCACCGGAAATTCCTACGGCGCTCCTCTGGTCTTCGATCGGCCCGTCAAGGCAATGTTTTCAGCAGACGGAAGCACTGCATATGTTTTGAACTGCGGGCAGGAGTGCGGCGGGGCAGCTTCCTCGATTTCCATCGTGCCTGTTTCTCCCGTAATCTACCCCTCCGGACAGCACTCGGGAAAACTTCCGACCAATGCAGCGCTCCACGCGGATTGCGCAACGACGCCGGGCACGAGCTCGTGCACCCTGGCAGTTCCGGGCGGCTCCAGCAATGCGCTGCTGGCAAATTCGACGTTGTACGTTGTTGGACAAAAGCTGTTGGGTGACGGGCTGTTCACCGGCAATCTGACGATTGTGAGCCTCGCCGGTACCGGTACGAGCACGATTTCAGGAGGCGCTCCGATCTCGATCAGTGACGGTGCACCAGGCGCACAGAGCCGCATGATCCTGGCGGACGACAGCACGCTCTGGATCGGCATGACAAAGTGCACCAACGGCGAGCGCTACAAGACGCAACAACCGTATGGATGCCTGACGATGTTCAACACCACCAACAGCTCTGTGACGATGCTGGAACCATATCTCGGCGATGCAACCGGCATCGCAGCGGTGGAAGGTCTTCACAAGGTCTATGTGGCGCAGGGTGGGCAGGTGTATATCTATCACACCACGGATGGATCGTCGATCAACAATCAGTATGTGACCGTGACCGGAACGGCGTCAGATGTCGCATACATGGACGGACACTTCGACGGGAACAACACCGTCTACTAAAAACAATGCCGGACCAAGAGGCTCAAGGTCGTGCGGATGTGCTGGCGATCGCGGCACACCGCGACGACGTTGAGCAGACGTGCGGTGGAACGCTGCTGCGGATGGCCGCGCGCGGGCTGCAGACGGCTGTTCTCGATTTGACGCGAGGCGAAGCGGGAACGCGGGGCACCGCCGAGGATCGTGCACGCGAGGCGGCCGAAGCAGCAAAGCTTCTGGGCGTCAGCAGGCGCGAAGCACTGGACCTGCCCGATGGCGCGATCGAGAACACCCTCGAGAACCGCAAAAAAATTGCGCGCGTGCTGCGCGAGATAAGGCCTCGCGTAGTGATTCTGCCTTACTGGCAAGCCAGGCATCCAGATCACGCGATTGTTGCCACGCTCGGATACGAAGCTTGCTTCCTGTCCGGCCTCGCAAAGGTCGAAACCGGAGCGCCACCGCATCGCCCCTTCAAGATCGTCTATGCGAGCCTGTATGCGGACGTGCGTCCGAACTTTGTCGTGGACATTACGCCCTTCATCGAGCAGCGCCACAAAGCGCTGATGGCCTACAAGTCTCAGTATGCAAACCAGCAAGCGGGAAGCGCGCTGTTCGTTCCTGAAGAGGAGATTCGCGAGCGAACATTCGCGGAGGCTCGGCACTACGGGCTGCTGGCCGGTGTGAAATATGGCGAGCCTTTCGTGCAGAAGGAAGTTGGGCTCGTAGATGATCTGACTTTGCTGCCGGTGCAATCAATCTAAGCATGCAGGATTTAGCTTTCGCGCTTTGAAAATAGAAATGAGCGAGACTCTCCCATTACGGCAGCCTCTATAAATATTCCTTATCGGAAATCAAAATAGAATAACTTTGCGTTATGCCGCGTTTCCACTCAGACTGAAGGTGGAGGTCGTGATGGCGACGCAGACGTGGGACCCCCTTGCCTACGAGCGGAACGGTGCATTTGTGCACGAACTTGCCGGCGGAGTGCTGGAGTGGCTCGACCCTCGACCAGGCGAGTACGTGCTCGATCTCGGCTGCGGAGACGGCCAACTCACCCGCCGCATCGCAGAGAGCGGCGCGCACGTGCTGGGTGAGGATGCTTCGCCGGAGATGGTGGCTGTTGCCAGGGAGCGCGGCATCGAGGCGGAACGCGCGAAAGCGGAGGAACTGCCGTTTCGGAATGCGACCTTCGACGCGGTGTTCTCCAACGCTGTCTTGCATTGGGTGCGCGACCAGGACGCCATGATGCAGCATGTGTACCGCGTGCTGAAGCCCGGCGGGCGGTTTGTCGCGGAGATGGGCGGGCATGGGAACGTGGCCGCGATTCACGTCGCCTTGGCCGCGGTACTGGACCGGCATGGATTCGCCGACCGGGAACGAGGCGTCAACTACTATCCCTCCGCGAATAGCTACTCTGAGCGGCTAAAACGTCACGGCTTCAAAGTGGAGCAGGCGAAGTCGATTCCCCGGCCCACAAAGCTGGCGGAGGGCGGCATGGAGGGATGGCTGCGCACGTTCAGGCGAGGGGTGCTCGAAGGGCTGCCGGAGGATGTCCGCGAAGCCGTTGTGCAGGAGACCGTGAATCTGCTGGAAACGGCGCTGCGCGACGAAGCAGGAAACTGGATTGCAGACTATGTGCGCCTGCGGTTCGTAGCGAGGAAATGAAATTCGGATTGCGTTCCTGGTTCAGAGCCTGCTTGGCGATTTGCTGTTGCCCAGTGCCAGAAGTGCGCCGGTAACGCGATTCGCAGCATGACGGACCACGTTGTCTTCGCTGGCAAAATCGCCGGCGATGCATCGGACGCCGAGTTTTTCCACGCGTTCCAGGTCCGCGACGATCGGCGAGGCGTTTTCGGCGGCGTAGCGGGCGAGTGTTTCAGGCGAGAACTGCGCGGTGTTGATGATGGCGTAGTCGAAGATGGGCGCGCGGGTGTGCTCGTAGATGCGCTCGATGTGTTCGGATGCGGTAAGGCCGAGGCTCTCATTGGCCTGCGTCATCAAGTTGCAAACGAAGACGCGGATCCCTGAGGCTTCCGCCAGGGCCGCCGGGATGCCCTGCACCAGCAGGTTGGTGATCAGCGAAGTGTAGAGAGACCCCGGCCCGACAGTGATCAGATCCGCGCGATGGATGGCCTCGAGGGTCTCCGGCATCGCGGCTGCATCGGGCGGGTCGAGCATCAGTTCGGCGATGCGCTGCTTGCTGGCGGTGATGTTGGTTTCACCCCGGACAACCGACCCATCCTCCATGTGCGCGACCACCGTCGCGAAGGAGGTCGTGGCCGGGTAAATCCGTCCGCGCGTGGCGAGGATCTTCGAGGCAAGCTGCACCGCATGTGCGAAGTCGCCGGTGATTTCGCTCAGTGCGGTGATGAACAGGTTCCCGAAGCTGTGGCCTCCGAGGCCGGCTCCGGATGTGAACCGATAGGCGAAGAGCCTTGAGAGCAGGTCTTCTTCGGCGCTCAGGGCGACCATGCAGTTGCGGATGTCGCCCGGCGGCAGCATGTTGAAGTCCTGGCGGAGACGTCCTGAGGAGCCGCCATCGTCGGTTACCGTAACAACCGCAGCGAGGTCGGATACGTGGCAAGGTTCCGAAGAGGGCCAGTCAGGGAACGACACATGTTTGCGCAGGCCGCGAAGCAGGGTAGAGAGACCCGTGCCGCCGCCAATCGCCACAACCCGAAGAGGTGTAGAAGGAGTTCCGGGCGTCTGTTCGGGGTGTTCAGACGCACCGGTCAAGGTGGGGTAGGAACTGGTCTGCGAGCCTGATCGCGAACTGGGTGTCACTGGATGCCTGATTACGGTAGCTCGGGATACAGCAACTCCGTGAAGCGAGGATCGTCGACCATGCTCTGGAAGTCGTTATCCGAGCGCGCCTGGAGGCGGTTCTTGGGATTGAGTCCGATGGCCTGAGTAAGGCTGTCGAGACAATCCTGCGACTTGCCCGTTATCGCGTGAAGGAGCGCCAGTCCGTAATACGCAAAATCGGCGCCGGGGTCGTCAGCCAGAATGCCTTTGAGCTGGTTGGAGGCTTCTTCGAAATCGCCAGCGTTGATTTGCGAGACAGCGTAATCGTAGCGCTCTTCGGGCGTGCCAAAGGCGAGCCCTTTGTTGTCGAGCTGTTTCCTGCAGGTTTGGATGTACATTCTGCAGCGCTCGCAGATCTCGGGCGGAGCCGCGGACAGCACCTTTTCAAATGCCGCGATGGCTTTGTCGAACTTGCCTTGCTGCACAAACTGAACGGCGGCCTGGTATTGCTGTGAGACGGCAGCCGACGCTGTGCTCGATTGGCTGCTGGGCCTGGCAGCCGGCGGGGGAGTTTTTTTGCGGCCAGCGGCCGTAGGTTTTGCCTCTTGCTTCATGGGTTAACTGAAATCCATTTTTTAGTAACAGATTGAATTGTAAAGGCTCGGTTCGAGCCTTCCGGTTCAAGTTCTTGCACTCAGGCCATCTTTATACCGATAACGTCCTGATACGTCAATGGGCGGGGAAGATCGGAGAGACCGGTTCAGGAACGCGAGCCGGAGGGAGCATTGCGATAGATTGCCGGATTGAGACTCGGATCGTTATACATTTTGAGCTGGCGATACAGCTTGAATCGGCGGCTGCCGGCAATCGTTTCGCGCCAGAGCGCATCCAGGCAGCGGGCCAGATCGGCGCGTTGTTCTTCAAGAATAGCGAGCCGGTTCCGATTGCGCTCGGTGTGTTCAGGCGAAGCGTCTGAACGTTCAGCTTCTTCCCTGGTGTGGTGGATCTTCAGCGCAAGGATAGAAAGCCGGTCGATGATCAGGCCCGGAGATTCAGAATGCAGTGGAGCCTTCTCATGCGGAAGCTTCTGGGGCGCAAGCCAGTCGAGCAGGGTTCGGTCCAGTTCTTCGGCAAGATCGTTACGGTGTTGGTTCGTCCTGTCGATGCGCCGCTTCACGTCTGCCAGTTGAGCGTCACTGGCGTCGGGCGTGCGGGCCTCATCCTCGATATGCCACAGATCGAAGTTGGCGCGGTGCTGCCGGGCGACGAGGGCAAGCCACTGGTCGGGAGGGTTATCGAAAATGTCGGGTTCGGAATGCCAGCTTTGGGTCAACTGGTCTTGAAGACTCACGATTGCGGCGGCGGAAAGCATTCTGGCGGTCAATTGGGATTATCGCTGGTCGAGCCTTCGAGGCGCGAGTGTCGTCGCCGGTAGAGTGCCCTGATGATCGCTCCGACCGTCAGGGTCAATAAGAAGTAGAACGCGAAGTTGAAGCATGCAGCGATCGAGAGCGGGAAGACGTGAACATTCCCAGAAACGGCCATTGAGCCAATCATGCCTGGGATCGTGAAGAAGACTAGAAAGAAGGGTAGAGATACGTGCTCAACCGACATGGTGAGGCAGGCAACCGCTCCCCCTACGACAATTGCGGCTATGAGATTACCTTTCGCCCCAGTAGTCACTCGCGAAGACTCTTCCGTGTGGGCGGAACCAGGAACAGGAGACTGGCGTCTATGGTAGAACTATCGTCACCCGGGCTCAAAATGAGCCGCGACGGAAGGACAGCGAACAAGAAATGACGCCAGCGGTGGATCGGTTTCTCTGTATTGCCAGCTACGAAAAAGGGCAGGATTTTATGCGGCAGTGCGCGGAGATGGGAGTAAGGCCGACACTCCTGACGGTGAATAAGCTGCGCGAAGCCTCGTGGCCGCTGGAGGTGTTGGAGGACATTCACTTTCTTGCGGATGACTACTCACTGGCGGACCTGGTCAACACCGTCTGCTGGATGTGCCGGGGACGGCAGTTCGACAGGGTGATTGCGCTGGATGAGTTTGATCTGGACGCTGCGGCAAAGATCCGGGAGCATACGCGGATATCGGGAATGGGCGTCACGTCGACGGCCTATTATCGCGACAAGCTGGCCATGCGCACCGGAGCCAGCGAATCCGGCTTCCTGGTGCCGCCGTTTTGTCGTGTTCTGAATTACGACGAACTTCGCGGGTACATGAAGCAGGTTCACGGGCCGTGGCTGCTGAAGCCGCGCGCGGAAGCCTCTGCGCTGGGAATTCGAAAGATCTACGAACCGGAGCAGCTGTGGCGCACGCTGGATGAACTTGGCGACACGCAGACGAATTACCTGCTCGAACAGTTCGTGCCCGGCGACATCTTCCACGTTGACTCGATCATCACCGAGCACAAAGTAGTATTTTCCGCAGTCCACCAGTATGGAAAACCGCCCATGCAGGTGATGCATGAGGGTGGCGTATTTACGACGCGCACCGTGAACAGGCAGAGTCGCGAGTGGGCGGACTTGACGGCGCTGAATTCGCGGCTGGCGCCCGACTTGGGGATGGCTCGAGGCGTTACGCACGCGGAGTACATTCGCGCACACGAAGACGGGCGGCTCTATTTCCTCGAGATTGCTGCGCGAGTGGGCGGCGCGTTTATCTCCGACCTGGTGGAGACGGCCACCGGAATCAATCTCTGGCGGGAGTGGGCGCGGCTGGAGGTTTCTCATCTTCGCCGTGAGCCGTATGTGCTGCCCACCTTCACCGAGAAGTACGCCGGAAGCGTCTTGTGTCTCGCCACCACAGCCGAGCCGGACACCAGCACGTTTAATGCGCCGGAAATCGTAAAGCGGATGAAGAAACACCATCACGCGGGGCTCATCGTGTGTTCAGAGAGCGCCGGGCGGGTGAGGGAACTGGTGGATCAGTACAGCTCAGAATTTGCGCAGCGTTTCCTCGCGGCCCTGCCACCCCCTGAGAAACCCACGGCCTGATTCGAAATCGGCGTGTAAGACGGCTATCCTATCCCATGGGAGAAGCCATGAATCTCAATGAACATCCTGAACTGATAACTCTGCCCGGGATGCACTACGTGTTTGTAGAACGTGTGGGCCCCTTCATGCAGAATGCGGGAGCCGCCTGGCAGGAGGCGCACAAGCTGATGCCCGGGCTCCGCGAGAACAACCAGGTGACTGGCTACATGGCGCTCTATAAGATGGGCCCGAAAGTTTATCGCGCCGGGTTTTCCATCGCAGCAGAGCCATCCCAGTTGCCAGAAGGAATGAAGTACGAAAAAGTTTCCGGAGGCAGGTATCTGCGTTTTGTTCTCACCGGCCCATACACCGATCTGCCGCAGGCATCGGGACGCGTCTGGGAAATTGCTGGTGAAAAGAAGCTTGAGGTACGAGATGATTTTGCAATTGAAAACTATGTGAACGATCCGAGCGTTACCCCCGCCGATCAGCTCATCACCCACATCATGATCCCGACGATTTGAAACGACCAAGGCATTACAAGTGGAGGTCAACAGATGGCACTTGCATCAACAGACAACGGAGCGGCGGTATCGGAGCCGCCGCAACAGGCGATCAAATCTCAGTCCATGGCTCTGCAATGGACTGGTCGCGTGCTTAGCGGCTTAACGGTGCTTTTCATGCTCTTCGATGCGTGGGGCAAATTCACGAAGCCGGTGCAGGTGACGGACGCGTTCGCGCGGCTGGGATTGCCGCTAAGCATGTCGACGACGATCGGCACGCTTCTCCTGATCAGCACATTGCTCTACGCGATACCCCGAACCGCCGTTCTTGGCGCAGTGTTGCTCACCGGTTTTCTCGGCGGCGCGGTCTCTGTGCAGATGCGCGCCGGCGGCACGACGTTCGAACAGGTATTTCCCGTGATCTTTGGAATTCTTATGTGGGGCGGAATCTATCTTCGCGAATGCGGGCTGCGCAGAGTCTTCCCGGTGAAACGATAACGCTTCAGGAATCGCGCATCGGCGTAGCGGGCGAGAGTGTTCAGTTCTGAGTCGAGTGGTGATCGATGACAGTCTTCAGATGACCCTGCTCTTTTTTGGCGTACGTCGAGAGGATTGTCCAGAAGAGGCTTCGGTCGGCTGCGAGCCCGGCGGAGCCAACCATCATCATCACAAGGCGCAGAGCTGCCTGGGCGGTGGTTTCGTCCCGTCCGGCATCCTTCGCTGCTGCTGGGGGAAGTGGCGTCTCATTTCCTGAATCGAACGCAGGAAGTACGCCACCAGGCAACTCTTGGGATTTCACGATGTTCTAGCGTAGGCTGGTTTTCGAGATTTCGTACCCCAGTTAAGTAACCGTTTTGAGAGAAATGAGTAATAGGTACTGTGGAAAGCTTGTAGCGAACTCGCTTTTCCATGTTGGTTTTTCGCTCAGACTGACACTTCGCCAGCCGAAGATGCATTGAGATGCATGGATTGCGGTGCAAACCGCGCCAATAAGCAATTTCTTGTCGGCGCTGGTCAACATAGATGCAGGAATTTCCAGGCCACGTAGATTCCCATAGCGAAATCGAACAGGTATAGAATCGCTGCGCTCAACAAAACTCCGCCTGAAATGGAGTGCGTGCTCTGCGAAGTCGTGATGCTGAATCCGCTGTTCTTTGGATAGAAAAGCTGCAGCGCCACCGCCACTACTATGCAGGAAAACTGCGCGGGTAGACATCCATACAGCGTTCGAGCGATGTTGCCTCCGGAACCGAAGACATTACTGGGCGGCAGTCCAGTGCGCTTCTTCGTGCGGACCGATCGTTATCGAAGTAGTCGAACCAACGATCGAACTTCTGCTCTTACTCTTCAACGCGTAGTGACGCGCACTCTCGCCCAAAGACGACAGATCAACCTTGAACCGCCGTGCTTTGCCGGCAAGATTCTTCAACGTGAAGCCATCTTCGTCCCAGGAATAGCGAAGAGCATAGGCTGGCGCATCGAATTCGACGCTGCCGTGGCCCTCGATGTGGGGCGCGATCGCAACATCCGCATCAGCAGGAATGTTGAGCCCCAGGTATTTCGAGATGAGCACCGCCGCGAAGACATTGGGATACTCGTAGTACTTCTCGGCTCCATGAGCATTCCTGCCGTCGACATAGTAGACGTGGTCCATGTCGTAGCGTTCGCCCATGAAGTAGTTGTTCCTGGCGCCTTCGGCCGCGACGGACCTTAGCTGCTCAAACAGCATCGCGTTCTGGTTTTGCGACTCACGGTAGACCGCATCCCAGTACCAGTACCTGCCCGCTGCACTAAGGTCGTAAGGGCCGCCGTCGCCGATTTCCGCTTTGGCGTATTGCGCGACGTTCGCGGAGAGGAAGCTTGGAAAGCGCTCGAATTCTGCGGCGTTCTGCTCGATCAGATATCGCACCGCATCGCTCTGTTTATCGCTTGCATACCCAAATACAACCGGCAATTCATTTGCGACGAGATGCGTGTGGTCGTGCACTTTGCTGTTGCGATCGACCCAGTCGATGAATCTCTGATTCTTCTCGTCCCAGTAGCCCACTGGCAGCGGCGCGACCAGCGCATGGGACAGGCGTTTTGAAGTCGCGGCATATTCTGCCGCTTTTCCCCGGCGTCCGAGCAAGTCTTCCATCCTGGAGAGCATTCCGAATGTGTCTGCAGCAAATGCCTGGGCCTGGGTCTCGCGGCCGTCCTTGATCACCTGGTCCTCGTAGTAGACATCGGACCAGAGCCGGCCATATTGATCGATGCCGGCGAGAGTCCAACTCGCTGCGTGTTCGAGGTTGTCGATGTTCGCGCGCAGCCAGGCGGAGTCCTTCGTGGCTTCGTAGAAATGCCATGCCTCTTCGATCACTTCAATGTTTCCGGTGTAAGGGAACATCGCAGCATTCTGATGATTGTCTTGGCTGCTTCTGCGGATGTGGTATTCGCGGGTGCCGTCTGGCTGTACGGAACAGGGGCTTCGGTACAGATGTTCCGGGTCGTCATTCATCAGCTTGAATTGAAGCTCGATCATCCGCCTCACAATATCGAGATCGAGATCTGATGCGATCGCCAGGCGCCCCTTGATCTGGAACTCGTGATCCACCGCGGGGTAAGAACCGGCGTACGACTTCACATTCAGCGTGCTGAGGACATATCCGCTGCTGTAGGGGAAATGCGCAGCCATTGTCTTCTCGACGACAGACGGCAGCATGGTGCCCCAGTAAAAAGCAGCCAGCGCGTCTTCCAGTTCAGTTCCGCCCCGAATCTGAAGCGAGAAGCGGTTGTGAAATGCGTCGCTGTGCGGGCGGGCTTCCGCTATGGAGAGCACCGCGTGACCGGCCTGGAGTTGTACGGTGAGCCCTTCGCCGTCCTTCGTCGTAGTGATGCTTTTCCCGTTGGCTTCGAGGTACCATGAGCGGTCTTTCGATGAGGCATCAACCGGCAGAATCCAGAGCCCCTCGTTCGCTTCAATCCGGGTATCGGCTGACTCGCTGGTTGCATTAATCGGAAGCACCCACCACTGATTGTTTTCGCGATGCATCCCGATGCCCTGGCAGTTCGTGAAGGCTATTATGATCGGCGCACCAGGGTTTACCCGCTCCAGCACAACAACGCTCTGGTTGCGACCGGAACCCACTTGGGCATTTTCCACCGATACGAGAATACCAATGGGCAAATGCGGCTGAGCCGCGACTGAGGAGCACAGACCAAGACACACAAGCAGCAAGAAAGCCGTTTTCATTACACCCCGGAAGGTTTTTGTCGCAGCGGAGTTCGCCAGAGGTTGAACCCTCATCATTCTGACACGCCGCCGTTCATCGCTGTCGCCGCGCCGGGATCGCGGTACATTTCGGAAGGCTCTGTGCCAGGTTGCTGAGGCCGGTTTTCGTACAATGGGCAGCATGACAGGCAAGTGGCAGTATCCGCATCGGCGCTGGAACCCGCTGCGGCAGGCGTGGGTCATGGTCTCGCCGCATCGAACGCAACGGCCGTGGCAAGGCGAAGTCGCGCAGAAGAGCGCGCCGTCAGCATTGACCTACGATCCGGAGTGCTACCTGTGCCCTGGAAACAAACGCGCTGGCGGAGAGGTCAACCCGCAGTACGATTCCATTTTCACGTTTGTAAACGATTACGCAGCACTGCTGCCAGACCCTCCGCAAAAAGAAGATGCGCCGGAGTCGCCGTTGCTTGTCGCCGAGACTGCGCGAGGATTATGCAAGGTGCTGTGCTTCCATCCCGATCACAGCCTGACGCTCGCACGTATGACACGCGACGAGATCAGGCGCGTAGTGGATGCATGGACAAATGAGTACGAAGAACTCAGCGCGACGGAGTGGATCCAGTACGTACAGATCTTCGAGAATCGCGGCGCGATGATGGGTGCCAGCAATCCGCACCCGCATGGGCAGATCTGGTCAACCGGGTTTGTTCCGGATGAGCCTGCCGCGGAGACCGTGGCGCAGCGGGCATACCTGGCAAAAAGCCGAAGCTGCCTTCTTTGTGATTACGGGAAGCAAGAGTTGCAAGCGGGCGAGCGCGTGGTGCTCCAGAATGAGCACTTCGCTGTGATCGTGCCGTGGTGGGCCGTGTGGCCGTTTGAGGTTCTGCTGGTGAGCAAGCGCCATGCGGGTGCGATGCCGGAGTTCAAGAGCGAAGAGCGAGATGCCCTGGCAGATGCCTTGAAGCGGCTCACCACGCGCTATGACAATCTTTTCGAGACGAGCTTTCCCTACACGATGGGTTTTCACCAGTCGCCGACCGATGGCGAGGATCACAAGGAGTGGCATTTCCATGCGCACTTCTATCCGCCTCTGCTCCGGTCGGCAACGGTAAGAAAATTCATGGTGGGATTCGAAATGCTGGGGATGCCGCAGCGCGACATAACTCCCGAAAGCGCCGCAGACCGCCTGAGGGCTTGCTCAGAGCAGCACTTCTGGCCGAGAGGCTAGCGGCTCGGCTATACCTGCTTCGTGCGTACGAACGGAGTCATGCAGAATCAAAACACGTGCTTATGCGTGAGTTCGCGCTCGGTCGGCCGCGTGGTGGTGCGGGAGCGCTTCATCCGGTACATCGAGCGGTCGGCGGCTTCCAGAAGGGAGTCCACATCGGTGCCGTCGTCGGGATACCGCGCATGGCCGATGCTGGCCGTGAGGTGTAGGGTCCGCCCCTCGAAGCGAAACGGCTGATCTGTTTCGTTCGAGATGCGCTCGACAATCGCGATCAGATCGGCAGGATTGCTGATCTCGCTGAGAATCACACCGAATTCGTCGCCGCCCAGGCGGGCAACGATATCCGTACGGCGGGGAATCCGACTGATGCGCAGAGCGGACTCGCGAATGGCAGCGTCGCCCGCGCGGTGACCGAAGCTGTCGTTGATACGCTTGAGGCCGTCAAGATCGATGACCAGGATGCCAAGAGGCTCGGGCTGCCTCCGGCCGGGATAAGTGCGATGCCGGAGCCGATCGAAGAAAAGCGATCGATTGGCTAGCCCTGTCAACGCATCGTGCGTTGCCTGCTGATAGAGCGCATTGGTTTCGTTGCGTGCGGCGTGGTACATGGCCGCCGCGACCAGTTCGCTCATCAGCTCTAGCACTCGGAGATCGCGCACCGTGAATGCGTAGGTGTTGCTGGAAACGATCTTGAGAACTCCCACAATGGAGCCCTCGTGCTTGAGCGGGGCAACCACCATCGAGCGGATGCCGACCTCGTTGTAGGGGCCAAGATCGACACGGGGATCGACGAGTATGTCGTCTGATCGAAGAATCTGGCCCAGCCGGACGCAAAGCCCGGATAAACTGGCCTCTCGCTTGACCCTTGTGCCGAGAAGAGATCTCGCGAACCCGCTTGCGCCGCGATAGGCCATCTCATCGCCTTCAATATATTCGACGATCGCTCCTTCGGCATTGGTGAAGGTGGGGATGCGTTCCACCACGGCCTCGACGACGCCAGAAAGATCGAGCCCCTGTTTGGCGATCTCCGTCTGGAGCCTGATGATCTCCAGCAGGATATATGGATCGGTGCTGGCACTCTGCACGTCAGTCATGGGTCCTCAACGCTGTGCGGGTGACGAATCCTTCCCCGGATCCGCGCGTTGCCGGCCCGGAGCACTGTCGCACCTGCGACTTCCAGGTCAGTGCGGGGCACGGTCGCCGGAAAGTTCCTTTTCTGTTGGATGCGGATTGCCATTCAGTGGGGGAGGGAGAGTTCACGCTTTAGTAACAAAGAAAGGCACCGTCTAGAAACGGTGCGTTTTAGGCTCATCAGTTTGTTGGGATGGTGAGCCCGGTGCGGCTCGAACGCACGACCCACGCCTTAAAAGGGCGTTGCTCTACCAACTGAGCTACGGGCTCACAACGGCGCCAAAGTGCCGGAGGTGAGTGGTTTCAGGCACCTCGCGATGACCCGCGGGCGAAGGCCGGTTGGACGCGTCCTCAAGTTCAACTTTACCAGATTGGCATCTATTTTCGCCGCCTGCGGGGTCATTTCCCGGGACGGGGACCGCTAAACAAAACGGCCGGGAGAGCAAGGGCTCACCCGGCCAAAGGGAGTGGAGGTACAGCCATTACGGAGTGGTGGTTGCCGATCCGTTCGGTATGAGCCGTACTGCCGTCAAATCGTAGGCAATGGTTTTGAAGATGCTGTTGAGCGACGTGATCGTATTGTTCGGGCCCGAACCCTGGCAGCCGGTGTCGCTGCCGGGAAGATAGTAGTCGGAGTAGAAGGTTGACGTGCTGGAGGCGATGGCCTTCATGGTGTCGCACGGGCTGATGTAAGGATGAGTCACCGAGTTCGTCTGGTCGCTGCCGCAGTTCGACGAACTGGATGTGGCAGGCGAACCGTAGGAAATCGCATAGACTTTTGTGCCCTTACCCTTAGCATAGGTTGCCGCGTCTATCGCCTGCGAGCACTCGCCAACCCAGGAGGGATAGCTGCCACTGCTTGTGGCTACGGTGCCACTCTGGGTTCCGACAACCATGTCGTTCGTTCCCGGGCAGAATGTCCCCTTGGAAAGATAACTGCGACTGTCATTGCAATAGAAAGTGCCGGATCCGGACGGATATTGCTCTTTAGCGGTTGCGTTTCCGTCGCTGAGGAGGATGATGACATTTTGCGTTCCCGCTTTTACCTGAGCTTCAGCGGTAAGCGCCGATTGTGCTGCATAGATCGCCCCTGCATAGTAGGTGTTTTCGTGGCTTGACTGGATTCCGGTGCAGCCGGATTTCCCGCCGACTGCCTTGACCAGATTGGAAGTGGTGGTCAGCGACGTTGCCTGGTTGTCGGTGCGGTAATCGCTCAGAAAACCACTGATCTGGTAGGTTTCCGTCACCGTCGTCGAACCGGTCTTGTACGTCATGTTGGTTAAGCTGCCTGAAGTGGTCGACGGAAATGTATACGGGCCAGCCGTGGGATTGGTCGTGCTGCAGTCGTAGTCCTGATTCACCGTCGTTGTCGTGACATTCGGGAAGGTGAACAGGCTGACATTATCGACAGTCGGAGCGAGGTTAAGGAGGAGTTGCCGAACGCCGCCGACCGCACAAGAGAGCTGAGTAGCGCCAGAGCCGCAGTTGGTGTCTGACTTGTCCATTGAGGGGGTTGTATCCAGGATGACGGCAACGTTATAGGGCAACGGCTTGGAACCGCGCATGGCGGCTGTCGACGTGGCACTTATATCGAGTGTTCTGAAGCCAAGCACACTTGCAAAGAACATCGGCACGCTGGCTGTTTGCTGGATTTGAATTGCGTTCGCCGCTGCGGGACCGGTGCACGGCAGACCCTGATCTTTGAGGAACTTTACACACAGGGGAGTAACAACCGCGGTCTTTGGTGTGAACGCGCTGGAGTTGTTGGAATTTCCAGTGCCTGAGCTGAACGATTTGGCGACTCCGGAATAATCTCCGTCAGGCATCTGCTGGGCGCCGGCGAGCGCCGCTGCGTCGGTTGCGGACTGCAATTGACGATGAATGATGTATACCCGGCCTGTATCAATTCCTAAACCCGCGAGCCCGAGAAGGCTAACCATCATCACTGCCACCCACGGCAGGATCTGCCCCATTTGCTCTTTGAACAGTTTCGAGAGAATTCGATTTGCATCTTCGTACATGTCGTTGGTACCTCGGGGTGTGTTGCCTGTTGTGCTCTTCATTGCAGCAACTCCGTGGTCTGCGCACTCATCGACATCGCGACAGGCTTCCAACCGAAGATCATCAGGGTGTACGGATAGGTGGCGGAGACCTGGGCTGTCTTTCCGGCGATGATGTTCGCCGAGCCGCCCGAGCAGGAGGTCACATTGGTGTACGCGGTACCGTTTAGATTGAAACTCAACTTGATCTGCGACTTGTTCAGGGTGGGCGCTGCGTTGGTGATTGCGGTGTAGGCGGCAGCGCACGGATCAGGAGTAGTGCCGTCAGAATTGGTCGCGCGAACAACTGCGACTGTGCGGGCGCCGATGTCGACGGCGTTGTTCAGCTGAAGGTAGAAGCAGAGCGCAAATCCAAGGCCGAAAATCCCGGTAAGAAGGCACAGTAAAAGCGGCGCGATGATGGCAAACTCAACGAGAGATCCACCGTCCTGATCGCAGAGTCGGAACACGCGTCTCAGGACCTTGGCGCCGGAGCGCGCCGGTCTCTGCGAAGTGCAGTTTGCCTCGAGCTTGATTTGATCTTTTGGTTTCATGCGGAAGGGCCCTTTCGTTACTTGATTGCATCGGCAGCCGTTCAGAAATTGATCAATGACCGCAGGTGATCGTCAGGAACAAAATAGAGGAGAGTAACTCCTAATACATCACCGGATTGTGCTACATAGTTACCTCCGTAATGTACGCATAAGTGTAAGAAAATATGGATATTTGTCAGATTTTATTTGCTCGAAAAAGGGGCTTTAAAACTCAACTGGACCATTACGTGATCCAGCTCACATGTTTACTTTGTGGTACACATCCAAACGCCACCGCTATTGGAAGTAGATGTTCAAATGACTTGCCGGTCAAAATGAATAAAACTGATAACAAATGATGTAATACTTAATTTTCTTGATTTTTACTCTTTACTTATTACCAAAAATTGATATTGTTGATTCGACGAGAGAGGAATCAATGGCCGACACATCGAAAGTGGGATCCGATTGGCAGGATTTGCTGCGAATTGCGCAGGGAACTCCTCTGCTGATCGAGCGCGTGCACATCCCCGAGAAGTCAAT
>Ga0157374_10000945_pt1 | contig 25227 bp, 15 predicted proteins | sample M25metaG_FD_115308 | JGI IMG/M metagenome (GOLD analysis project Ga0157374, IMG submission 115308) | Miscanthus rhizosphere microbial communities from Kellogg Biological Station, Michigan, USA - M2-5 metaG | ecosystem: Host-associated > Plants > Roots > Rhizosphere > Soil | place: USA: Michigan... | reverse complement strand
TCAACCGCTTGTTAAGCTTATAACGACCAACTCGGCTAAAATCGAAACGCTTAAAGTTATAGAACATGTTTTCAATCAAGCTCTTGGCGTTCTCAACGGTTGCCAAATCGCCTGGGCGTAAACGGCGGTACACTTCGATTAAAGCGTCGCTTTGGCCACGCGAGGTGTCTTTATCAAGCGTTGCTTGCAAATGACTGTTCTTGCCGGTTTCGACGTGTTTAAACGCTTCTTTCATGGCAGTTTCATTCATGCCAAGCGCACGTAACAGAGTAGTTATTGGCAGCTTGCGCTTGCGGTCAATCTTTACATACAACGCGCCGTTTGCGGCGGTTTCAAATTCAAGCCAGGCACCGCGCGCAGGAATAACCTTAGCGCCATATAAACTGGTTGCGCCATGCTGGTCTGCTGTAAAGAATACGCCACTTGAGCGGATAAGCTGTGAAGCAACCACGCGCTCCGCACCATTAATGACGAACGTGCCACGCTGGGTCATCTTCGGGTAGTCACCCAAGTAAATCTCCTGCTCTTTTACTTCGCCGGTGACTTTGTTAGTCAACTCAACAATAGCCTTTAGAGGAGCTTCGTACGATACGTTATTTTCGCGGGCTTCAATTTCTGATATCTTGGGGTCTTCAACATGATAGCCTTTGAAGGTTAATGATAGTTTAGTGCCGGTATAGTCGTCGATCGGACTAATTTCCGCCAATAATTCGCCCAAACCTTCTTCAACAAACCACTGGAACGATTTGTTTTGGTGAAGGACGAGGTCTTGCAAGTCAACAGCGTCATCTTGAGACGTGTAATACACGCGAGCGCTGCTAGATGCAGTCTTTGTTCCTTTTGCCATAGGATAACTACACTTCCCCTTCTGTTACTTTACCGCTTTAAAGCAAGCAAAGGCCTCGCCGAAAAATATACGGCAAGGCATAGTGTTAATACGTATTGTTAAATTTTTCGCACGAAGGTTCCCTAAGTTTGGTATTAACGCACACAACCGTTCTAAAGCCATGCACAATTACTCAAAAACTTACACTACTTCTTAAACTAAGAGTATGCTTATACGTGCGTCAAATGGCAATACTATTTTTGGGGTTTTCTGATGGCAAAATAAAGCGTGGCCGGGCACGCTGCCGCGTGGTCAACTATTTTGCTTTTGGCGGAACTGAAATAATTTCGTCGACAATGCCGTATTCTTTCGCTTGCTTGGCGGTTAGCCAGTGGTCACGCTCCATATCCTCGTGGATGCGTTCACGCTTTTGACCGGTATTTTTAGCCATGATGTCCTCGAGTAAGTGTTTTACACGCAAAGACTCCTCGAGATCGATCTCTTGATCAGTAACCTTGCCGCTCGTGCCGCTCGAAGGCTGATGGATCATAACGGTGGCATTAGGCAAGGCAAAACGCTTGCCTTTCGTGCCGCTGCTTAACAGAGACGCCGCGGCCGATGCCTGCATACCGATGCCAAAAGTTTTTACGTCGTTACTGATGAACTGAATGGTGTCGTAGATTGCTAGAGCGTCGTACACAACGCCGCCCGGGCTGTTAATGTAAAAATAAATATCCTTTTTAGGGTCTTCAGCATGCAAAAACAGTAGTTGTGCGACAACCAGGTTAGCAGTGTTGTGGTCGACTTGGTCACCCAAGAAAATAATGCGGTCTTTTAACAGCCGGCTGTACATATCATAGGCACGCTCCATGCGGCCGTCGCTTTCAATAACAGTTGGCACCAGATAGTTTGTAGGTTTCTGCATGGTTTATCCTCGTATCTTACATGTATATAATATAAAAACTAGCACTCATACGTCAAGAGTGCTAGTTTTATCGTGTGCCGTGCTTATTGCTGGCTACTTTTCGGCTTTTTTGGCAGGAGCCTTTTTAGCCACACTTTTAGCCGGTTTTGCGACGGCCGTCACGTAACTACGTAGCTTGGCCAATGTTTTTTCGCTTAAAATACGCGATACAATGTCGCGGCGGTTTTCAGGTTTATCTAGTTCGGCCTGCATTTGCGGGTCAGAATACTGCCCTTTCAAAAGCTGCATGCGCACCTCAAGTTCTTCGGGCGTAACTGTAATTTTTTCAACTTCAGCAACTTCAGAAAGCACCAAGCCGGCTTTTACGCGTAGTTTGGCATCCTTTTCAAGCTTTTTGCGAAATTCTTCTTCGGTGAGACCTTCACTGTCTAAAAATTCTTGCCAGGTTTGGCCGCGGTACATAAGGTTTTGCTTTTGCTCGCTTACCATGCGGTCGATTTGTTCGTCAACCAATACTTGCGGAATCGCCACGGTTGAAGCATCGGCAATCTTCATAAGCATGTTGTCGGTGAATTCGCGGTCAGCCTGGTATTCTTTTTCGGATTGTAGCTGGTTTTTAATGTCTTCTTTAAGGTCGGCAACTGTCTTGAACGGCCCAACTTTGGCTGCAAACGCATCATCAAGCTTCGACTTTTGAATTTCGCTGACTTTGCTAACGTTGACGGTGAACGTCACCTTACGGCTTTGCAATGCTGCCACGCCATAATCTTTAGGAAAAACAATGTCGAATGTTTTTTCATCGCCAGGTTTCATGCCAACCAAATTAGGTTCAAAGCCAGGGATAAAAGTGTTACTGCCGATAAGCAGCGGATAGTCTTTGCCGTCAGCGCCGCTGATTGGCTCTTTAGTGTCGGTGTCTACACCTTTGAAACTTAAAATTACTTCATCGCCATCTTTTGCTGCGCGTTCAACGCTGGCTCGCGTCGCTTCACGTTCAAGTAGGTTTTCAATAACTTCGTCAACGTCTTTTGCAGTAACGGTTACTTTTGGCTGGTCGATTTTCATTTTTTTGTAGTCAGCCAGCTTGATTTCGCCAACTACTTCAACCTCGACATCGATTTCAAGGCTATCAAAAGGTACAAACTTTTTCACGGTTACTTTTGGCTGCGAAACTGGGCGCAGGTTTTTATCGTCAAGCGCGGCCACGTACAAACGGTTCATTGCGATATCAAGAAATTCAGTTTGGAGCGTGCTCGGGTCGACGCTTTTTTCGACCATGTTGAGCGGCGCTTTGCCTTTGCGGAAGCCTTGCAAACGCACGCTTTCGGCAAGATGCTCAAGCGCTTCACGCTTGGCTTCACTTAATATTGCTTCGTCGGCAACGAGCGTTAGTTGGACATTAGTGTCAGATAGGTTTTTTTGAGTCACTTGCATATGATGTACTTTATCAGATCAGGAACGTTTTTACCAGCCTGTCCAATAGTAACGAAAAAACATAAAAAGAGTGCTGGCTTTTGGTCTATGCAGTCTCTCGTTATTTTACACGTCGCCGTCGCCGCGGTAGTCTTTCACGATGCTCACAATGCGGGAAATACTGTGACGCTCTTCAACGCCAGTCGCTAGGTTTCGGACTGTATATAGTTCGTCTTTCAGCTCTTTTTCGCCGATGAACATTGCGTAGTGGATGCCCTTTTTGACAGCGGTCTTAATTTGCTTATCCATTTTTTTGCCGCTTAGGTCAACTGCCACATTAGCACCCATTTCGCGTAGTTCGGCAATAACCTTTTGAGCAGGCGTGTACACATCGCCGACGAGCACTACATATACGTCGGTTTCGGGGTGCATTTTTGGCAATAAATCGTGGCCCTCAAGAAAGTTCTGCAACGTCACATCACCCATACCGAAGCCCGCCGTCGGCACTGGTTCTACACCGAACAAGCCGACCAAACCGTCATACCGGCCGCCGCCAAACATTGAACGGTTATTTTCAGGGTGTTTATCGAATACTTCAAACACCACATCGGTATAATAGTCAAAACCGCGCATCAAGGTAATGTCAAATTCAGCATTTACGATGCGTGCCTCGTGTAAGTATTCTATAAGTTTCTTGAGCTCGGCAATAGAGTGATGGTTGCGGATAACCTCCGGTAAGTGCTCGATTTTTTTAATTTTGAGCAGGCCAAGCAGTTTATTACTAGCGTTCGCTTCACGTTGGCTCGGCGTGAATATGGCATCGGCCTCGGCCGCAAAAGCATCTGCCGGCATTTTATGCATGCGGTCGATCAGTTTAGCGAGCGTGTGCGCCTGCGTTTCGCTTAGACCCAAGTAGCCGTGCATGATAAAGTCCATAAGTTTGCGGCTGTTGAGGCGGATGGCATACATGTCGTGCGTCGCGCCAAAGGCCTGCAAAATGCTGTCGGCAATCTGGATAAGCTCGGCTTCGGCGGTTAGGTCAGCCAGCCCGAATACATCAACGTTAAGCTGCCAGTGCTCACGCAAGCGACCGCGTTGCGGGCGTTCGTAGCGCCATAAATTCGGGATTGAATACCAGCGCAGCGGATACGCTAACTCCTGACGCTTGGCCGCCACCATACGGCTGACTGTCGGTGTCATTTCTGGGCGGATAGTAACGGTGCGGCCGCCTCGGTCTTCAAAAACATATGTTTGTTCGTGCACGATTTCTTCGCCAGTTTTTGCTAAATACATTTCAATCGGCTCTAAAATTGGCGCGTCATATTCTTCGTAGCCAAAGCGTTCAACTACCCGGCGCATAGTAGTAAACATATATTTCTGGATTCGTTTGTCTTCGGTGTAAAAGTCGCGGGCACCTTTGTAGGGTTGGGTTGATAGTTGCATGTGGTGGTTCCTTTAAGGTTTATTGTAACAAATTTTTAAATAGAGAAACGCCGAGTTGCGGCGCTTGATTGTACATTTTTAATTACAACTGAACTATCCGCGTGTACTCGGCAAAGTATGGTTATGGGCGTGCTTTGTTGCAAACATTATGTGCTTATTATAGCATAATTTTTGTTCTTAACAGCTGCACCGTAGTAATGTTGGCGCGAATAATAAAAATAGCCCGTTATTAGTGGCTATTTTAGTGCTGGTCTTAGCTGGCGGAACCTACGCTAAGCGTGATACTATAGGTACAAAATTAGGGTATAGGGGAAATCTCGTGAGTAACGGACGTTTATTTGTCGGCGTGCCTGTAAAGTTATCCAACCTGATGCATGTACAAACAGAGCGATTGCGCAGTAGGGCGTGGCAGAAACGCTTGAGCTATGTTAGGTCAGGCATTGTTGCTGTGAGCTTTTTATTATCGATGAGTATCTCAATGGCCAAGCCCTTGTTGGTCGCGGCGCTTACCTCAGACACTTCGAGTGGAAGTGTTGCTAACCCAGTGATCCCCAATTCTGACTTTGCTGTTGAGGGCTGGGGTGATTCGGCTGGCTACCATGTATCAGTCGGCTCAGGACAAGGCGATAGTTTTGTCTGGAGCGATCTTGCCGTATTGCGCCCTAATAACCTCGATGAATCGTCTTGGACGGGCTACCAGTGCGTGAGCGGCGACGGAAAATATGTTGCCGTCACTGTACTACCAGCCTCAGCGGTCAATACGCCTTCGATGCGCCAAGCAGGTGCTTTCGCATATTCGGTGAATGTGGCCGACGGCAGCGTTCACCCAATCGCTAGTGGTGTTGCTTCGATGTACGACAGCCCGGGTTGTGGTGTTGGTGATGAGGCGATCTTTACGATTAGCCTTGGCGTAAATGAACAATCGACGGAACTATTGCGTGCCAACCTTGCAACAGGCCATGTTGACCAAGATGTGCAGGCTGTAGGGCAGCTTACCTCGCCTATTCCAACTACTAATGGAACTGCTGGTGTTGTCGGAGCTTCACTGGTCGCCATTCCCGATAGTGCAACAGGTAAAGTCAAACCAACACAGCTAACGAAAGTAGATGGGCAGGCCTACGATGTTCGCGCCGCAGCTGATGGTGGGCTTGACTTACTTACAACAGCCAAAGACTCTAAGGCAACCGTATGGCACGAATACAACGGGAAACTAACTTCTTTGGGCAGCGGCGCAAAAGCAAATGTGCAGCTTTTTGCTGGCCGCAACGGTCATTCTATAGTTAGTGGAGCAGATACAGTCAGTACTAATTCGGGGTTACGTCAAGCTAAGGCCAGCAGTCTACCGAGTGGTGTGGCGGCTGCTTCGCTCGATGGTGGTATGGTTCTTGGATATGACAAACAGAACATCGATTCCAGCTTGCCAGCTGCAGTTAGTGCCCAGGGTGGTCAAGTTGTTAAGCCGACATTGGTTGGTGACAGCCCTAAGGCTACGACTACATTGCCAACTTTTATATCGCCGCAAGCATCAAACCCGGTCAGCCGTATTACGCAATCAGGTGCGCAGACCAACATTGGCACGAATAACGCGAAAACTGCCTTTGCCTCATCTACCCAAAAATCTACAGCCATAGCAAACGCAGTCAAGCCAGCTGCTGCGGCTTCCTCGCAAACACCGGTATGTGCTGTGGACCGGCTTAATCCGCATCTGCCGGTGCTCCAACCGAACGCCGCGCAGGTAAACTGGGCAGTACAAATGGACGAGCAAAACCTGTTGACTGGTTCGACATATCAGCGGCCAGCGAACTACGCCAATATGGGTCTTGTAGCGTATGCACCCAATGATGATTTTCCGGCAATTGCGCTTGACCACCCTTCGTCGGACAGCTGGAATACGGTACCGCGTTCGGTTTTTGAGGCGATTATGGCACAGGAATCAAACTGGGATGAGGCTTCGTGGCACGCACTGCCCGGAATTGCCGGTGGGCCGCTCATTGCCGATTATTATGGCAACGGCGCCAACTCAATCGATAGCATTAACTATGCCGCCGCCGACTGTGGCTACGGTATTTCGCAGGTGACAACGGGCATGCATGTAGGTGACGGGAGCTACTCAGTGCATGGCCAAATGAAAATTGCTGTGGACTACGAAGAAAATATGGCCGCAGGATTGAACATCTTGCAGTCTACTTGGAACCAGCTGTACGAAGATGGCATTACTGCCAATAACGGCGACCCGCGTTACTTAGAAAACTGGTATTTTGCAGCCTGGGCTTATAACCCCGGAGTCCAGCCAAATGGTTCGTTCAACACAACTGGCTGCACACCGGGGCCATCATGCACTGGCCCCGACGGCACATGGGGTTTGGGCTGGCTCAACAACCCTGCAAACCCAGATTATCCACCGAACCGTGCGCCATACCTTGAAACAACTTACGCGGATGCTGCACACCCGAGTAGTTGGCCGTATCAAGAACGCGTGCTTGGTTGGATGGGAAGCCCGCTTCAGCAATATGGTGCCACGGCATATGCGCCGCCAACCTACCAAAACGGCAACACCTGGTTACAGCCCGCACCGTTTAGCGTTGCTTGTTCTAGTGCCGACGACTGCACGCCTGGCGCAACCGGGCAATCCGGCACGTGCAATTTAAGCGATTCCGAATGTTGGTGGCACCAACCGGCAACCTGGATTGCCAATTGCAGTACGACCTGTGCAACCAGTAATTACACTGCTGGTGCAGGTTCAACACAACCGGCAGGCACCGATCCGCATCCACCGACCTGCTCGCTGAGCAGTGCTGATGTGCCAACAACCTCTAACGGTTCACCGATTATTGTGGATGACCTGGCCAGCACTGGGCCACTCAATGTAGTGGGGTGTTCGCAGACGCCCAATTGGTCGAATAATGGGAGTTTTAGCTACAGTTACGGCACAAATTCCAGTGGCGACCCGATCGGTGCTATTGATACGCATCAGCTGGGTGCTGGTTTTGGCGGCCATATTTTGTTTACGCATACCGAAACTGGATCACAACCAGAGTTAATCAACACAGGCACCTGGACGCCGAACTTACCAAAAACGCAGTATTACCAGATAAAAGTGCACCTTCCTGCTACCGGCGCGACGGCTACGAACGTTACCTACACAGTTAACCCTGGTGGAGGCGCAGCTGCTCAACATGTAGCGCTTAATCAAGCTGCAGGATCGGAGGCATGGGTGAGCTTGGGCACGTTTGCCTTGTCCTCTGGTGCTTCGGTGACACTTACCAACCAAAACGCTCTACTGACACCTGACACCTATGATGTGGCCTATGATGCTTTAGCTTTCTTGCCTCAAGGCGGTACACCTGGTACGCCAGTGGGCGGTGCAACAACGGTTGCCGAAATGCCGACCGGTTTGGACGCAGCCTGGGCTGGTTGCCCCTGTAGCTATGCAACGGCTGGTGACCCGGTGAACACAGCAACTGGTTATTATTCTGACAGCTGGACAGACCTTTCAACGCCCGGTTACGGTATGCCGCTTAACTTTAGCCGCACCTACGCTTCATCTGTTGCAGATCCGAATGGGCCGAACGGCACGCAAGCAGTCAACGGACCATTCGGCTACGGCTGGACGTACTCGTATGGCCTTAGTGCCATCACTACGAGTGGCGGCGTTACCGTTACGCAAGAAGATGGATCGAAGGTGGCATTTATCCTGAATGGTAGCACCTATACGGTTACAACACCGCGTGACGATGCTACTTTGACCAAGTCCGGAAGCACCTATACCTATACGCGCCGTGGCCAGCAAGTATATACTTTTGACGTTACTACTGGACATCTGTTAACCGAGACGACACTGCCTGGTCTGCATGCTGCAACACCGTACCAAACGACACTTGCGTATAATACGGCCGGCCAATTAGCGACTATTACTGATCCTGCAGGGCAAGTGTACACGCTTACTTGGACGGGCAGTCATATCACGCAGTTGAATGATTCAGCTGGCCGCACAATCACCTACGCATACGACGCCAACGGCAACTTGAGTGACGTATTTGGCGTGGGCACGACCCGTACGCCAACCATCCAAAATAACGACCGAATGCAGTACACGTACACGAGCGCTCACCTTATGGCGTCAGTGCGTAAGCCAACAGCCTACGGATCGGCAACCACGCCAACCCCAGTAACGGCTATGACCTACGATGCGAACGAGCGCGTTACGAATCAGACTGACCCAATGGGTAAAGCGACGACATTTGCGTACGGGCCGTCGAGTTCGCCAAGCCTAACGGCTGGCCAAACATTAGAAACAGATCCGACTGGCCATCAAACGCTCGATACCTACCAAAACAATTTGCTGGTGTCGCAAACGCGGGGTTACGGCACGACGACCGCCGGCACATGGTCGTATACCTACGACCCGCTCACATTGGGCGTTACGCTCACAACCGATCCGAACGGCCATACAACCAGCGCCACCTACGATGCGCACGGCAACCAGTTAACGCGCTCGACAGCGGATGGAAATACTACGTCGTACACCTATAACAGCGCTGATCAAATAACGGCCAGTACCGATCCGCTCGGCGTACGCACAACCTACAACTATGACCAAGCTGGGCATGTGCACACCAGCGCCACAACAACAAATACCACAAGTACCTATACCTGGGGCGATTTGACCAGTCAGTCTGCCGTGCAGCTCAGTTCGACCGAAACCGGTACAAGCGGTAGCACTCGGACTACCAATTATTACTACGACGATGCCGTGCATCCGGGCGACCGAAGCCGCACTGTTGACCCACTTGGCCACACAACCAGCGCCACGTATGACGTGGCTGGTAACGTGGGCTCCACGACCGATGCCCTGGGCAATACTACTAAATCCAGCTATGACGCAGCAACCGGCCATCTTACGGCCAACATTACAGCCGCAGGAGTGGCTGCTGGCACGACGTTCCCGTGCACATCTGCAAATACCGGTTGTACAACCTATGGTTACGATGCTTTCGGCAACCTTATAACCACAATTGACCCCGGCGGTCATACGTCAAGCTCCACCTTTGACGCCGATGGGAACAAAACGTCAGTAACCGACCCCGATAACCAGCTCACCAAATACACCTACGACTTTGACGACCGGCGTACAAAGACTACGCAGCCGGACAATACAACGCTCACAACCAGCTACAATGGCGACGGCACCGTGGCATCATCGACTGACGCGGCTGGGCATAAAACAAGCTACGGTTACAATAGTTGGGGGCTCATAAGCAGTAGCAAAGATCCAGATAATCGCACGACCAGTTATAGCTATGACGCAGCAGGCAACCAAATTCATATGCGTAACCCGGAGAACTTGCTAGCAACGACCGTGCTAGATTCAATGAATCGACCATCCGCCATCCAGTATTCCGACGGTACGACGCACAACATCACGGGCATAACCTATGATGCCGACGGCCGACGTACAGCCATGACCGACGGCACCGGTACCACGCACTGGGGCTATGACTCATTCGGCGAAATGACTGCATCGACGGACAGTTTAGGTAATCGTGTGGCATATACATACGACAATGGTGGCCGCCAAACGAGTATCGTCTACCCTGGTTCGCATACTGTTAAATACGCGTACAATATAGGTAATCAGACCTCTGCTATTACCGATTGGAACAGTAAAGTCACAAACTTTACCTACACGCCAGATGGCCAGTTGCACACCGCTGCATTACCGAACACTACAACCGTCACTAACAGCTACGACAATGCCAACCGGCCAAGTGGTATTGCGCTCACGGCTGGGTCGACCAGTCTGGCAAACTTAAGCTACCAGCGCGATAATGCGGGCGAGGTCAGCAACGCCAGCAATGCCGTTTCTGGTACGACCGTGGCTCATGCCTACACCTACACGCCGCTTTTGCAAGTAAAAACCGACACCACTACAGCCACGCAAAACTATAGTTACGATGCCGCAAATAACCCAATAACGCTTGCAAGCACAACACAAGCTTTTGATGCGGCAAATCAACTTTGTTGGTCAACTACTACCACAGTTACGAGTCCGACTTGTGGCGCGGTGCCAACAGGCGCAACTGCCTATATGTACAATAGCGATGGTCGCCGCACACAAACCACGCCATCCAGCGGCTCGGCCAGCACCTATGGCTACAACCAGGCGGGCGAACTTACGACTGCAGCTACACCAAGTGGGACTGCTTCGTATAAATATAATGGCATGGGCTTGCGCATGACCAAAACCGTTGGAGGCGCGACCACTAAGTTTACCTACGACACGTCAAATGCCGCACACAACTTGTTGTATGACGGCACCACGGATTACATTTACGGGCCAGATGGTAGCCCACTTGAGCAAATTAGTGGCACCACAACTAACTACTACTTGCACGACCAGCAGGGCTCAACCGTTGCGCTTACAGATAGCTCTGGTGCAATTGCTGGAACCTACACGTATGGCACCTATGGCAACGTAACGGCGCACACCGGAATGGCCACAACGCTGCAATACACCGGTCAATACACCGACGCCGAAACCGGCTTTGTATACCTTCGCGCCCGCTACTATGACCCAGCAACTGCACAATTTGTAACCATCGACCCAGAACTCGCCCAAACCGGCAGCGCCTACGGCTACGTTGGTAACAACCCGATAAACGGTTTAGACCCACTTGGCCTGAGCTGGTACAACCCAACAAGCTGGTCTGGTAACACCTGGCTTAACATTGGCATAACTGGATTGAGCATCGCTGAGCTTATCCCAACGCTCGGTGCTGATGCCCCGGCTGTTGCGGCACAGGACGCAGAAATACTTGCTGGTGAAGATGCGGTCAACACTGCAACGGACGTCGCCGCAAGGAGAATCACGCTTCGTACTTCGACTAAAGCAGTGGTCAGATCCTCAACTCGCACCACCGAAGACGGTAAGTTCTTTATTACGCATAGCGGTACAGAAGTCCCAGTAAATGGCCCCTTTGATTATGGACACATTCCAGGTGAAGAGTGGTGGCGTACTCAACAGCTTGCTCGTGAACAAGGATGGACTCGCCAAGATGTAATAGAATACGAGAATAACCCAGCTAATTATCGCATAGAAGATCCTGGCGAAAATCGCAGCCACTGTTTTGAGATGCCGTGATACTTCTGTATAGTTTACTACTATGGATAAGTTAGATCGAGCAGGACGAACAGAACTTCATTATGCAGCTTTGCATAATGAAGTTGAAAAGATGAGACAACTTATAGCAGAGGGCTGTGATCCAGACCTTACCGATAAACATGGAATGAGGCCATTGCATTTTGCAGCTTCGAAGAACTCTTTAAATGCCATAAAACTACTATTAGAGTTGGGGGTCGATGTTGATCCTGTGGATTGCCAGGGTAATACTCCCCTTTGGTCAGCAGCCTACTACGCGAGCAGGGACTCCGGAGCTTGCGTAAAAGCGCTACTCAAGGCCGGGGCGGATCCTCAGCATTCTAACGGAAGAATGTCGCCCATGGAGCTCGCCCGGAAAACCGGTGACAAACAACTAGAGGCGATGCTTGAAAAAAAGTAATAGAACAGTCGATGATCAAAACGTAGCGTAGGCTGCATTAAAAAGATCAGAACAGCGCTCATTAATATAGGATGTGAGTAATGAGTTATCTCAAGAAAAGTAAAACGATTACCGAAGGTACTTGGTTTGCGGTACCACTAAGGGAAAAACAATATGCGATTGGGATCGTGGCTCGCCGTGATACACGCAACTCAAGCCCAATTATGTTCGGCTACTTTTTTGGCCCAAGTCGAGAAAATATTCCTAATGTCGATGAGCTAAAGGATTTGTCGCCGTCACAGGCTATTATGATGGCGCGATTTGGTTATCTAGGTCTCGTGGAAGAGAGGTGGCCAATCATAGGGAAAGACGATAATTGGAATCGTGAAGAATGGAGCATGCCCCCCTTTGCCCGTAGACCAATACTCGGGGAGGTTTCATTCGCAATTACATATGACGATCATAATCCTGCAAAGAGCCTTGCAAGTCGTAGGGTATCAGAGGAGGAGGCCAAGCAACTGCCCGCCGAAGGCAGTGGTGGTGCTGAATGGATCCAGGCAAGATTGCTCAAGTTACTAAATGATTAAAAAGATAGCAAGGACTAGTCTCTGTCTCGCCTGTGACTACCTAGTTTTCGATGAACATCCTGGCACTGAAGTTGTCTCTGAATTTAATTTGATCGGATGAGCCAAACATAACTAACATGAATAAGAAAATTATAGATCAACTAGAGCGAGGTGATCTCGTAACCTTTCCGCTATTAAACGATCATTGGGGACTTGGCTTTATTGCCCAACGAGGAGTGTAAAACGATAAGGTACTACTCGGCTACTTCTTTAGTGTATCCTTCAATGAGCTCCCTTCTCTCAAGGTAGTGCCCTCACTTCGACCTACTGACGCAATTCAAATACGACGTTTTGCTGACCCAACTCTAGGATTAAACAGTTGGACTAGGATAATGTCCTACACCATCATTATGCCGACAGCCTCGATGACTTTGAGAGTGATCTAAGGAAACTTAGGAGAGAATTAGCCAATGCAAAGCGTGATAAGGAGCAACTTATGGGCGCTATACCTGCATATGAAAAGTATCTCGAACTATTCGGAAATGTGGCCAATTTACTGAGGCAGACCAAAAATCCTGAGAAGCTCAACAAGATACTCCTAAAATTCTTCTCGAAACTCGTTGTAGAAGGTCAACTTTTGCCGCCAAAAAATAGGATTACCAGATGGCGAGTTACCAACTGCAAACTAAAAGAACCCTATGTAGGGTTCTTTTAATCTAATAACTTCGACTCTTGTGGGGATGAAAGGACTTGAACCTTCACGCCGCTGGGGCACATGCTCCTAAGGCATGCGTGTCTACCAATTCCACCACATCCCCATGTGTTTGGTAATACCGCAGATTATACCCATTTTTGCCGGCTTACACAAGATGATAGTATGTAAATGATGCGGACAGCATACCACAACTAGACGTTCTTAAATATGCCGGTAATATCTCAACTGTGCGTCGCCATAGGCTTTATGGTGCACGCAGGTACAACCATTAAACGATGGCAAGTGCTGGCCGCCCGGCCACGACACTACTGCGATACCGTTTTGTGCAGTCAGCCTCATTATTTGTTCAACCGTGTTAGGCTGCAAGTTATCGTATGGCGGGTCGAGCAATACAATGTCGAATAGCTGGCCATTATAGGTGTCGCTCCACGCCAATGCGGTTGCGTGTACCAACTTTACCTTTTTTTGCAATTGTAGGTTTTGAATATTGCGCGCTATTGTTGCTTGAGCTGCCCTGTCGCTTTCAATTGCTACAGCCGCGGACGCACCACGGCTTATAGCCTCAAAACTTAAAGCTCCGGTACCGGCGAAGGCATCTAACACTGTCAGCTTATCAATGTCGCCAAGCATGTTGAATAAGGCACCGCGGATTTTGTCGCTCATAGGGTGTGTCTTGTGGCCGCCAGGCGAATCAAAAACCCTGCCCCCAAGCGTGCCTGCGATAATTCTCATCCTTTGGTACCTTCTTTGGTCTTTACCAACGGCTTCGGTACATCGGTTCCACACTCGGCTTCTTCGGCAGCACTATACCAGGCCAATGCGACAGTACGCACGATAATTGGAATCAGCTCGCGCCGAATTTGCGTCGCCAAGCGTGGCGTCCAGCCCAGTTCATAATAGGTTTTGTACATTTCAAGTCCCGCAACTTCTTTGGCGCGCATTTTAAATACTTCGAGCAGGCCAAGTTGGTCTAGTTCCACCATATCTTTTTGGCTGAGCTGCATATTATGCGACACAGAAAGCGGCTTAATAATTGCGGCAATTCCCCATTCAAAAAAGCCGTGTGTGGTGAGCAGCCCTTTCGGCCCCCACATTTTCCAGTTGTGTTTTACCTGATCGCGACGTGTTTCGCCCGGCATAAGCAGCTTACCCTTTAAAGACGTACGGCTTTCAATGCCCTCGCCTCGCAGCTCAGTTAAAGCCTCTTCGTAGGGGTAATGGTGTGCCGGGGTTAAGCCGTCGACAATAGCGTGTGCCAACCATGCCGCCTCAAATGAGGCGCGCGTGTCATCGGCCGCCTTTAAAGCCGAAACTAATCGGTCGTGATGATATGCAATGGTGTCTAAAAGCTGCGTGTCGTCAGGGTTAAAAGGGGCATAATAGTGCCATGGCTCATCTTGCGCAGGGCTTTTACGCTTTATAGCATCTGGGCCGTTCAGCCCTTCAAAATGCAAAATGTGCTGCGAAGTCGGAAATTGCTTGCATAGCGTAGCAGAACGCCTGAGCGAAGTATACGCAAGTTTGTCAATTTTTTGGTGAGCGCCGAGGACGCGACCTGAAATAAGGGTAAGTGTCGTACCAGAATACATATTAGTTTAAGTTAGTTACCGCACGGAGTGCTTGGACGCTTTTGTGTAACTGTTTATATTGTAGCAAAGTTTCGTCCATATCTATAAAAGTCTGAGCCATTTGGCGCGCCAATGCAATCAGTTTGACGTCAGTGATCTTCGCGACTTGCAAGCCCAGGCCATGCCCATGCTGCAAGGTGTCGTAAATAGCACCTGGGCCACGAAGCTCAAGGTCGAGTTCTGCCAATTTAAAGCCATCGTTTAATTGTTCGAGCGCCTCCAAACGCTTGGGTGGCGCACTGGAATCACTCATCATAAGGTAGCAATAGCCTCCGAATTGGCCTCGGCCGACCCGGCCACGCAACTGATGGATTTGCGCAAGGCCACACCGCTCGGCACCTTCGATAAGCATCACGCTGGCGTTCGGCACGTCAACGCCCACCTCAATAACGGTAGTCGATACTAAAATATCCAGCTCGTGGCTCACAAATTGCTGCATAATGTCATTTTTTTCAGCTGGTTTCATTTTGCCGTGCAAGAGTCCGATACGCCGATGTTTAAAATGGTGGGCGGCGAAGTCTGCATACACCTCCTCGGCGGAACGCGCGCTTTTTGCCTTGCCCTTAGATTCCGCAATCAGCGGGCAAACTACAAACATTTGCCGGCCAGCGTCAAGCTGCCCGTCTATATGCGCGTACAATTGCGGCCGCGAATTGGGCGAAGTAATTTTAGTAATTACCGGCTTGCGGCCCTCCGGTTTTTTGTCAATAATCGACACGTCGAGCTCACCATATAACGTTAAAGCGAGTGAACGTGGGATAGGTGTGGCCGTTAGACTGAGCATGTGCGGCATATGCCCGGCTTTTGCCATCATTTTTTTGCGTTGCTCAACACCAAAGCGATGCTGCTCGTCAATAATTACCAGGCCAAGATTTTGCATATCAACTTTTTCTTGGATAAGCGCGTGTGTGCCAATGATAAACTTGGCCCGGCCGCTGGCGATATGTTCGTACACTTGGTTTTTTTCGCTGGTTTTCATGCCACCAACTAGCAGCGCCAGCGTATTTTGCATATCAAGCGGCTCTAAAAGCTTGTAAATTGTTTCGGCATGTTGGCGCGCCAAAAGCTCGGTCGGCGCCATAAAAGCCACTTGATACCCCTCGGCGAGCGGCATCAGGGCGCCCATGGTGGCCACAACGGTTTTGCCGGAGCCCACATCACCCTCCACCAAGCGGTTCATGGGCTGGGTTTTTTCGAGGTCTTTATATATATGCCACACCACTTTCTTTTGCGCCGGCATCAGCGTAAACGGCAAACTTTTTACGAACGCCTCAGCTAGCTCCTGCTTGAACGGGATGGTAAGTGCCGTATCTTGCAAAAGTTCGTACTTGTTGAGCAAGCTGGCGAGTGTCAGCCGGAACACTTCTTCGAAGCCTAAACGCCATCGCGCCATTGCCAAAAGTTCGTTATTTTGCGGAAAATGCATCTGGTGAACGGCATCTTGGCGCGACATCAACTTGTTTTGCTTTATTAACCAGGCCGGTAGTGTTTCTGCCAGCTGCTCTGCTTCAAATACTTCGCGTAGAGCCCGGCGGATCTGTGTACTGGTGAGCCCCTTGGTCTCGCGATATACCGGAATAATGCGCGCCGTATTCACCGGAAAATCACTGATAAGCTCGGTGCTGGGGTTCATAATAGCAAACCGGCCATGGCTAAGTTCATAATTGCCAGAGATAAAATACTGCTCTCCGGGTTTTATGCCATTGGCGCGGTACGGCTGGTTAAACCAAATGAGCTTGACGCGTGTTTTGCCATCGTCACTGGCCGCCGTGGCTTCGGTAATATGCATGGCTCGGCGCACATGCCGGCCACGTGCATTTTCAATTGTGGCGCGCACTGTTACCGGGCCTGGTGCAACTTCGCCTAAGCTTCGTACGTTGGAATAATCTTCGTAGCGGCGCGGAAAATATTCCAGCAAATCGCTTACTGTGTGTATACCAAGTAGCTCAAATTTTTTACCTTGGGCTTCGCCGACGCCTTTAACGCTTGTTATTGGCTGGTTTTCCATGTTTTTCAGACGAGTTTACTTTGCGGTTACTTTGCCTTGTGCACCAAAAAGAATACACTCGGACCAAAGAAGCTATTAGCTAAAGTCGGCTGCAAAATACCTTCGATAGCAAGCATGACACTTTTCGGCATCACTTTTTTGAGGCCAGGGCTGCGTAAGTTTGAGACCGACAGGATTCGGTCAACTGCAAGGCCGGCATGTGCAAGTTGCTTCATTACAGTGTGCGGGTTGTGGTTCACGAAAGCGATTTCACCCTTGTTGCGGTGCGCAGTCGAACGGATATCGACTGGCTCTTCTGGCAGCTTTTTGCCCTTAAGAGCATACTTTAGGCGGTTGCGGCCGTGGGCATAGTTGGCGACTTCAATAATTGCCCAACCACTATCGCCAAGTACGCGTGCGATTTCTGCAAATTCAGTTGCCGGGTCTGGTAAATGATGCATCACGCGGATCATCGTGATAAGATCAACCGACCCATCTTTAAACTTGAGGTCGTCAGCCTGCATAAGCTTACGGTCAACTTCGGAGTGGTCTTTAAGATAATCTTTGGCAATGTCTAATTGCTGCTGGCTCGGCTCGGCGAGCGTTACTTTGTCGGCGTAGTTTTCTAAAAATATGCATAAACGGCCGTAGCCGCCACCGATGTCTACGGCATGCTTAAAATGCTTACCTTTTAGTAAACGGCGCAGCGCCATTTCTTCGGCGTCATTTTCGTAATCGCGGCCATCCCAATAGCGCAGGTAGTTGTGGCTGGGGTCGTTATACTGGTCAGCACGGCGTTTGAGTTTAGTAGGCTTGGTTTCTTTCGATGGGTTTGTCATATCCTTTTCAGTATACCATCGGTTGCTTATTGCGCGAGTGTAATCAAGGCGGAATCTTTAAAAGCTTTACCTTTTCTTAACATCGCCCGGCCTTGTACGAAGTCGGCAGTGTCTAGCTGTTCTTTTGTAGCTTTTACACCATTTATAGCAATCGCATTGTTTTGCAGTAACCGCCGGGCATCGCTTTTAGACGCCGCTAAGTTCGTTTGCACCAACACGTCGGCAAGTTCGGTTCCCGCAGCTATTTCTACGCTAGGAATTTCGCGTTTTAAGGCCTCTAGCGCTTCATTACCAGCGCTGGCTACCGATTGTTTGCCGGTCAGGTAATCAGTCACTTCTTCGGCAATGGCGAGGGCTTGGGCACCATGCAACAATTCAGTTACTTCTTGGGCAAGCTTTTTTTGCGCTAAACGCTCACGCGGATTTTCACGGTGCGCGGCCATAAGTTCGTCTACCTCTGCTTTTTCAAGGCTGGTGTATATTTTAATGTAGTCTTCAACGCCTTCATCATCGGTGTTAATCCAAAATTGGTAAAACTGCGTCGGCGTAGTACGCCGGGTGTCCAGCCACACCGCACCTGCCTCGCTCTTGCCAAATTTTTTGCCGGTTGCCTTATTGATAACTAAGGGCATGCTTAAGGCGTGCGCCTCTTTTTGTTCTTTTTTACGAATGAGCGGTACGCCCGAAAGCATATTGCCCCACTGGTCAGAGCCGCCAATTTGCATTTCTACGCCAAGCTCTTTAAATAAGTGCCAAAAATCGTAACCCTGGATAAGCGTGTAGCTGAATTCGGCGTAACTAATGCCATTACCGTGTTCGCCGATACGCTCGGCGATGTAATCGCGCTGTACAAGTTCCGTCATACTGTAGTGTTTGCCGGTATCACGCAAAAATTCCAAAAAGCCAATGTTTTTGAACCACTCATAATTATCGACTAACGTAAATGCCTCACCTTCAAATAGGCGTTGTACTTGCGCCTTAATGCCAGCAACGTTGCGGGCTATTTCTTCGCGCGACTTAAGCGGCCGCTCTTCGTCTTTTCCGCCAGGGTCACCGATAAGGCTGGTAGCGCCGCCAACCAGTAGTACTGTTTTCCAACCCGCTTTGTTGAGGCGTTTGGCAAGCATAAATACCGCTAGATTGCCGATAGTCAAGCTGTCCGCCGAGGAACAATCTGCGCCCAAGTAGAAAGTGCGCGGCGTATCAAGCCACGAAAGGTCGCTGAATGTGTGGTCTTTTATCAAGTTTCGCCACTGTAGGTCTTCTGAAAGTTTCATGTGTTTCCTTAACTAAAATTATACATGCGGAATAACAATAAAGGCATATATAAATACTGATGGCGGATCGGATCATTGTTGAACATATCAATAATAGTATATCGTATCTGAAGATTGGCTGCACGCTAAAGTGCCCATTTTACAGTTATGCCTATGCTTTTTGGGCGGTTGTTTGTTATACTAATATGAGTAAACTCGAAAAACGAGGAGCAAACGATAACGGATGAACACCCCTAATAAAAACACCGGGCGCAAGCGACCCGGCAAGAGTACTTTTACCACCAAAAGTGGCAATACTATAAAGCTCAACCAGTCATTTTCTGATAGATTCCGGGCAAACCGTGCCGCAAAAGCGCGCAAACGTGCTACGCAAAAAAGTGCTATGCCGCAAAACTGGTTTAAGCGCATGCTGTACCGTTTGCAGCCCAAGCGTTTGTACCATTATTGGTTTAGCCGTGAAGGCGCTATCATGGCGCTCAAAGTTTCCGGCATTGGTATTATTGTAGTGTTTATTTTACTTGTCGGGTTATTTGCCTACTTCCGTAAAGATTTGCCGCAAATTAAAGACATCTCTGGCGATAACCTGGGCGGCAGTATTATTTATTACGACCGTACCGGGCAAACGGTGTTGTGGCAAGATTATAACGCAGTCAAACGTGTACCTGTTAAAAGCGACCAGATTTCGCCGTATATGAAAGAGGCCACGGTTGCCATCGAAGATAAAGACTTTTACCATGAAGGCGCGTTTAACGTGCGCGGCATTTTGCGAGCCGGCGTACACGATGTTTTTGGTAGCGGAGGCGGTACTCAAGGCGGGTCGACCATTACACAGCAATTGGTTAAGTTAAACCAGGAATGGACTGCCGACCGCAGCATTACCCGCAAAATTAAAGAGTTGGCACTGGCTGTCGACCTTGAGCGCGAATATTCTAAAGATGACATTCTGACCGGATATCTGAACATTGCACCGTACGGCAACGTGCAATACGGTGTACAGAGCGCTGCCCAAGATTACTTCGGCGTTGACGCCAAAGATTTAACGCTTGCCCAAGCGACTATGCTCGCAGCTATTCCGCAATCACCAGGCTATTACTCGCCTTACAACTCACCTCAATACAACGCTGCCGCCACCGAAGATAATTTTGGCTCTACGGCACTTGTTAACCGCCAGCATTACATTCTCGACCAGATGGTAAAACAGGGTTACATTAAGCAAAGCCAAGCAGACGAAGCCAAAAAAGTGGATATTCTGGCACAAGTGCATCCGTTCCAGCAATATTACGCCGGCATTAAGGCTCCGTACTTTGTGCTGACAGCCAAACAGCAACTCGAAAACAAGTACGGTGCAGCAACCGTACAGCGTGGCGGTTGGAAAGTCACCACTACTCTTGATTTAAACTTGCAGAACAGCGCCGAAGAACTAGTTACTAATAATTATAGCAATATTAAAACTCGTACTGGCGGTGCTGCCGATGAAGAAGCGCTTGTTACTGAAAACGTTCCGACCGGACAAATTGTGGCACTGGTAGGCGGAACGAACTTCAACGACCCTGACCATGGCCAGAATAACTATGCCTCGGGCATTTTAATTCCGCCCGGTTCAAGCTTCAAGCCATACGATTACACAACGCTTATCGACAATAACAATAACGTTGGCGCCGGGTCAGTCATCTATGACACCCAGGGGCCATTGCCGGCGCAAGGTTATGAATGTACCAACAAAGCTCTGCCAAAAAATGGCGGTAATTGCTTGGAAGATTATGACTTCTTGTACCCTGGCCCAATTACACTACGCTATGCCCTTGGTGGTTCACGTAACGTGCCGGCCGTGAAAGCAATGCTTATGGCTGTACCGAACGATAGCAGTACCCAGCACGTCAATTCAATCAATAAGGTTATCAGCACGGCCACCGCCATGATGGATAACCCTTACGTTAAGGGCAACACTTACAATTGTTTCTCCGATGAGCAAAACACTACTACAACACAGTGTTACGCATCATCGGCGATTGGTGACGGTGCATTCTTGCACCTCGATGACCATGTGAACGGCCTTTCAACTATAGCGCGGCTTGGCCAGGCGATTCCAAAAACGTACATCTTAAAGATTACTGACTCTGCCGGTAAAACTGTTGACCAATGGACACAGCCGAAAGCCAAGCAGGCCGTGAAAGCCGACGCCGCCTATATTGTTGACGACATGGCTAGCGACCCGAACGCCAGCTACTTGCCAGGTAGCTGTACGGCAATTACATGCACACCACTGTCCCGCGGCGGATACAAGTTCCAACGCGATAATGGCTGGCACTTTGCAGTGAAAACCTGTACTACCAACAATGGCTTTGATGGCCTTATGACAAGCTGGTCAACTCAATATGCAGTAGTATCGTGGGTTGGTAACCACATGCGCAACCTTGACCTTACGACGCGGGGTGCATCAATGGAACAACTTACCGAGCCATTAACGCGAGGCATGATTGAAGCTGCCCACAACAACATGAAGCCGGTTAACTGGACAGCTCCTGCTGACATTAAAACGTTGCCTGCCTTTGTAATCACCAACCATATCCATTACGGCGACATCGAGCCAAGTCCGAGCACCGACTTATTCCCATCGTGGTATACCGGTAAGACCGGCTCGAATACCAGCCAAGTTATCGACAAAGTTTCCGGTAAAGTGGCAACTTCGTGTACTCCTGACCTCGCCAAACAATCCCAGGGCAATGGCAACGGTAACGCCTTCTCGATAGACATATTTTTGACTGGGCACAGCGCTACCTCAACCACCGCAACAGACGATGTTCATAATTGTGACGATGCCAAACCGTCGGTAACACTTACCGCTCCACCATCGTGTGTCGTAGGTTCGGCCTGCACCTTCACCGTAACCGTTACGCAAGGCACTCACCCACTTTCAAGCGACCAATTCCCCGGCACGGTTAACTTGTACATCGACGGCAATAAAGTAGGGTCACAAAATGCCAGTGACTCGCCAAGCACTATTACATTTTCGTACACTCCAACCTCAGCAGAGGCCGCCACGATTAAGGCTGAAGCTATAGATAGCGTACTGTACAGCGGCACCAATGAAGCCACCACGTCGTTTACTGCCGCGCCAGCCACGCAAACAACTAGCCCGATTATGCCACTCACCAACAACGACCGCACAACCCAGCGACGTAGTGGCAGATTATAGCAAGAGTCTATAGATAATTGAAACTACATAATTTTCTGAATAGATGCAGAGCGCGAACCTGACTGACGTGTACGTAACATAGTCTGCTTTGCTCCCTTTGCCAACTTTGAAGGATTGGCAGAAGCTTTAGCTGGTTCTGCTGCCACAGCGGGCCGTAAACGCTGATGCAATGAGTGCCGAGGCGCCGATTCGACCCTTTCTACAGCCACCTTTGCTACCTGAGCTTGGCGCTTATGAGATGAGGTAGTGCGGGACTGTTGTTCCACAGTGTGTTGCTGTGCGTATTCTTTAATGTGGCCAAATACCATCTTGCCAGCTACGGTTTGATGCATGCGTGTAACTGTCACATCTACGGCAGCCTTCCCGGCGTGGCGGGCGCCACCTTCGACTACAATCATGGTTCCATCGTCTAAGTACCCAACCCCCTGGCTTGGGTTGCTGCCTTTTTGAATAATCTTAATTTTAAGCGTTTCGCCGGGCAGTGCAACTGGCCGTAAGCCTTGGGCGAGCTCGTTCACGTTCAGCACGCCGACGCCTTCAATAGCGGCCACTTTCGACAAGTTAAAATCAGTCGTATACAAATAAGCCTCTGTCTTTTTGGCCAATTGAATGAGTTTGTCATCAGTCGCAGGCACGTTTTCAAATACAGTATGGTCGATAGTTACTTTAGCATGGAAGGCCGTATCTTGTAGCTCGTGCGCAATATCCAAGCCAAAACGAGCGCGCTCCCGCTTATGGCTGTCATTGCCATCGGCTAAAAGCTGTAGCTCGTTCAAAATAAATTGCGGGATAACAAGCTCGTCGACAACAAAGCCGGTTTTGACAATTTCGGTAATGCGGCCGTCAATGAGCGCGCAGCTGTCTAAAATAATCTTGCGATGTTTGCCAAGCAGGCTCTCAAAGCCGCCCTTTTGTTGTAATACCAAAAATGCGGCAATAAATATAAGTAAAATAATTTCAATAAATGATGTCATTATATGTCTTTCTCTAAAAATTGGTTAAGTGCGGCGCGTACGTCTGGCACCGACTGTAAAAATGATGATTTTTTAGCCGTCTTCGGCCCGATAGCAGCTTCAAAGCCCATTTTTTTGGCTTCGGCAAGGCGCTTGTCAATGAGCGGCACATGACGCACCTCACCGCTCAAGCCGACTTCGCCGAATACTACGGCATTTGCTTTTAACTGTAAACCTTTTGCTGCCGAGCCAATTGCTAAACATACTGCTAAATCGGCAGCAGGTTCAGTAATTTTCATGCCACCAACGATGTTGATGTAAATGTCTTGCTCGCCAAGCCGTAACTTTGTGCGGCGTTCCAGCATGGCAATAAGCAAGTTGACGCGGTTTAGGTCAATGCCACTCGCGGCACGTTTCGGGTAGCCATAGCTGGGTTTATTAACTAATGCCTGTACTTCTACCAACAAGGGGCGGGTACCCTCAAGTGTTGCAAGCACAATTGAACCGTCACTAACTTTACGCTCGGCCAGTAACGCTGCAGAAGGGTTTTTAACTGGTTGTAACCCTTGGCCGACCATCTCGAAACTACCAGCTTCGCTCGTAGGGCCAAAACGGTTTTTAATGGCGCGCAACACCTTGAAACCACCATAACGATCGCCTTCTAATTGCAACACGACGTCTACCACATGTTCCAAAACTTTAGGTCCGGCAATCGAGCCTTCTTTGGTGACATGCCCGACTAACACCACCGCCGTGCCGCTTTGCTTGGCAGCGCTTAGAATAAGGTGTGTGCTGTTGGTAATTTGCGACACGCTACCTGCAGCCGACGCTACGGCTGCAACCGTTATTGTTTGGATGGAATCGACCACCACTAAGTCGAACTGCTTGCTCATAATGGTGGCAGCAATATCATCGGCACTTGTAGTGGTTGCCAATTGCAAAGCGGGGTCGGCAACGCCCAAACGCTTGGCCCGCATACCTACTTGGTGGCCGGACTCTTCACCGCTCACGTATAATACACGATACTTTTTAGCAAGCGCATCGGCGATTTGCAATAACAACGTACTCTTGCCAATGCCCGGCTGGCCGGCGATTAAATTGACGCTACCCGCGACGACGCCGCCACCCAATACGACGTCAACATCATCTATGCCTGTTACCATACGCGGCTGGTCATGCTCGAGCAAACTTTCAACCGATGCCGCCTGCAATGCCCGGCCATTGCTTACGACCCCGCCTGCAATACCGGCATCAAGCACGGCTTCTTCTTGGAGGGTGTTCCATTCGCCGCACTGGGCGCATTTGCCAGCCCACGAAGTATAGCTCGCGCCGCAATTTGTACAAACATAATGGACAGACATTTTCTTAGCCATGCTGTTCTATTGTATCACTGGCTGCTCACAGATGGCAGCGATTGGCTCGACAGATCTTGTTGTAATTGTTGCTCTTGCACGGCAATCGCGTTGCGCGCCGCTACAAGCTTATTGTAGCCATCAATTTCTTGGCGTAAAGTATCAAGCCGTGCGTTGTACTCATCCACCATTTGATTGTAACTATCGACCAAGACATTGTAGCCGTGGATATCGCCACCAGCCTTCTGGGCATCCATTTGGGATTTTTGCGCATTGAGCGCTTGCAGCTGGCTCATTGCTAAAGCCTGTAATGCATCTATTTGTTGTTTTTGGGCGACGAGCTGGCTGTCGTAGTCCATAATTTGCTGGTTACGCGACGTGAAAGCTGCCTGGTACTGGGTATAAAAACCAGTGACTACCGACCGATTTGTGAAGTACCGCATGTAATATTGCTCAAGAGCCACCGGCAAATGAGCCGCTTCAGTACCGAACACCGAATGCATCTCGTCTACGACATCGTTCGGTTCGCTCTTTTGGTAGCTTGCCATCTGGTCTTTTATGGTTTGGTC
>Ga0157374_10000944_pt1 | contig 25280 bp, 25 predicted proteins | sample M25metaG_FD_115308 | JGI IMG/M metagenome (GOLD analysis project Ga0157374, IMG submission 115308) | Miscanthus rhizosphere microbial communities from Kellogg Biological Station, Michigan, USA - M2-5 metaG | ecosystem: Host-associated > Plants > Roots > Rhizosphere > Soil | place: USA: Michigan... | reverse complement strand
TGGCCGCCATGTTTGTATTCGAAGAAAGTGCAACGACCCTGCTAAGACGCACCGATGGACTGGGGATCGGTTTACGGCAGGCAATATCGTCTGGGCGTTTAACCATTCGGCAGGTGGATCCCGCCGAGATGTCCCCCGGAGAATTTGCCCATATGGTTTGCAATGCCGCCTCCGTTGGTAAGGCGAGGTTATCGTTATCGATAGTCTAAACGGTTACTTCAACTCGATGCCCGATGAGCGTCATTTGGCCATTCATCTTCATGAATTGCTGACGCATCTAGGGCAATACGGTGTTGTTACTTTGCTTATTGGTGCGCATAAAGGCTTGATCGACAGTGCCATGATAACTGCGGCGGATGCCAGCTATATCGCTGACGGTATTATATTGCTGCGTTATTTCGAAGCGATCGGCGCAGTTCATCAAGCGATCTCGGTTGTTAAAAAGCGTGGCGGCGTGCATGAGCGCACCATTCGAGAGTTCCGCTTGTCGTCGAAAGGTATTCACGTAGGAGAGCCGTTGCGCGAATTTCATGGCGTGCTTACCGGTGTGCCTATTTACGAAGAGATCAATTCGCCCCTTAACGAAGAGGCCGGTAATGACTAGCGCTCATTTCATAAATTGCGGACGTCGATGAAATGAGTTACTTAACGGGCGGATTGGACATTGAACATCGTGTGCTTATTCTCGCATCGCGTAATAAAGACGCAGAACTTACCGGTAAGATGTTGGCAACGGTGGGCATTCACTACGCGATTTGCAGCGGCCTTCCGCACTTGGCAACCGAGCTTCAGACTGGTGTAGGTTCTTTGCTGACAGCGGAGGAGTTGCTTGAGAAAGGCGCCAATCAACTAGTCCAACAGTATCTCCGTCAGCAACCTGCATGGTCGATCTTCCCATTCTAATATTGACGCATCATGGCGCTGACTCTGCCGCTGCCGCCCACGCAACCGAAACATTGGGCAACGTAACGCTATTGGAACGTCCAACTCGAAAGACCGCTCTTCTTTCGGCGGTGCGATCGGCATTACGGGCCCGTGAAAAGCAGTATGAAATCCGATCGCATATCTTGCGGCAACAGCGCACGACGGAAGCGTTAAAAGAAAGCGAGCGGCTTTATCGCGGAATCGGCGAATCGATTAATTACGGCATTTGGGTTTGCGATGCATCGGGTAAAAACATATATGCCAGCGATTCGTTTTTGCAGCTAGTCGGTCTTAGTCAAGCGGAATGTTCTAATTTTGGCTGGACGTCTGTGCTGCATCCGGATGACGTCGATCAAACCTTGCAGGATTGGCAAGCTTGCGTAAAGAAGGGCGATATCTGGGATAGAGAGCATCGCATTAGAGGCCAAGACGGGCGTTATTATCCCGTGTTGGCAAGAGGTGTTCCGATTCGCGACGATACAGGCAAAATCGCGCAATGGGTTGGCATCAATCTAGATATCAGCGGAGTGAAAAAAGCGCAGCAATTGTTGGCAGACGCGGACCGCCGGAAAGATGAATTCCTTGCAACGTTAGCGCATGAATTAAGAAACCCGCTGGCGCCGATTCGCAACATAGTGGAATTTCTCCATCAAGTCGATCCGAAGAAATTGGATTTGGTATCGATTCGCGACGTACTTGATCGTCAATCTGCTCAATTGACTCGGCTAGTGGATGACTTGCTGGATGTGGCGCGCATTACAAAAGGCGGAATCAAGCTCCAAAAGATTAAAGTGGATCTTGCTACCATTGTTCGCAATGCAATCGAAACCAGCGATGCTGCGATGGCTGCGGCTGGCATTCAATTCCGTTTGAACTTAAGCGACAAGGGACTTTTTCTAAATGCAGACCCTGTGCGGCTCGCGCAAAGTCTCTCTAATCTTTTAAGCAACGCAGTGAAGTTCACGCCTATCGGCGGCACCATCACTATGGATGTGATGTGCGATGGCAGCGATGCCGTCATCATCGTGGCCGATTCAGGTATCGGCATCAGTGCTGATATGCTGCCGGAAATTTTCAACATGTTTACGCAAGCGAAAGAAGCTAAGGCGCATGTACAAGGTGGATTAGGTATCGGGCTTGCGCTGGTAAAGCAATTCATAGAAATGCATGGCGGAGCCGTAAGGGCAGAAAGTGCAGGCGCGGGAAAAGGTAGTCGATTTATCGTTCGCTTGCCGCTTATGCTCGAGGCGGTTAATACCGATGCAAGTGATTGCACAGCACCGAATGTGGCGCATGCCAATACTGTCGGACGAAAAATTCTTGTGGTCGATGATAATCAAGATAGTGCCGATAGCCTCAGCTTATTACTTACTCTCCATGGCGCGGAAGTCACGACCGCTTACGATGGAATCGCTGCAATAGAGACCGCTTCTCGCATTGTCCCCGATGTTGTGATTTTGGATATAGGCTTGCCTGGATTGAACGGTTACGATGCCGCCCGGCGAATCAGATCCTTACCTGGCGGCGATCGGATAATGCTCATTGCCGCGACCGGATGGGGGAAAACCGCCGATCGTTTGATGTCGAAGAGTGCGGGATTCGACCATCATCTCGTCAAGCCCATTGAATTAAATACGCTCATTTCTCTTTTACCGTCATAGTCAATCCGCTCTAAGTAACGAGAGCATCTAATAAATCCTATCCCTATGTGGGCGGCTGATGCCCACGCGGCGAATGTATAACGCTATCTCGATGTTGTGGAGTGTATGAGCAATCATGTCATGCTGTCGCGCATTCCATTTAAGGGTGACTTAAGTGTCTTGAGGCATTATTAATGGATGGCGACATTAATTAATCCTGTTGAGTGAGGAGAGTGGGGCCGCTCTGCTAATGGAGTGGACCATTTTTTGTTTTCAAAAAATATTATTGCAGATGAATTCGATTGGATGTGATGTTCGTAAACCCTCGCGGCACTCGAATGCCTTTTCTTGTAATAACTTTTAGTTCTGATAAAGACTGAAACAACGTTCAGGTATACGTCTTTTTTTGAGTGCCGGCAGTAATGATTGTCCCATTGCCGAATAAGTCGATATTTTATTATCGATGTTTGCGATATTAGAACTCATTTCATAGATATCCTGGCTTGCGTTGAGTTCAAATACGCCTCTCCGCTAGGCGTCGCTCCTCTTGCCTAGCACTGCCCCACAAAGCTGTTCGGCGCAGGCCAAGATATTTATGAAATGAGTTCTAAATACACAATGGCAGCGACCAGATGAAGTCACTTAGGATTCGTCTCTTGCTTTTAATTACTGCCCTTATATGTATGGGGACAGTTATTTTATTCGCAACTCTTTTTCGTACGGCCATGTCGCATGGCTAATCGGTTGTTCGATTATCACATGCAGCAAATCGCTCTGGCGTTGAAAGATAGTCAGTTTGATCGCATAGATCTTAATTCCAAGGTGGATGAAAGTAATGCTTTCGATTTTGTTATTCAAGTCTGGAGCGAAAATGGCGTACGCGTATATCAATCGCGAGAGCATCGATTGTTACCGAATCAGGCGGTAATGGGATATTCAACGGCGATGATGGATAACGGAGAATGGATAATTTATGCGATACACACACAACAGAGTTATACAAGTAGCTCAATTGGTTCAAGCTAGGCGAGATCGCGCCATTCGTCTGGTGCTTTATTCTCTTTGGCCTCTTATCCCTATGGCGTCCATATTGTTAGGCGCTATATGGTGGGTAATAAGCGCTTCCATGTATCCATTGAAGCGTATTGGGAACGAATTAGGTAATCGAAACGTGGCGTCTCTTGAGCCGGTTTCAGAGCGCGGTTTGCCGAGCGAGGTGATAAACGATGTTTCGCTTAGCTAGAGCGCGAGCAATGGAAATCGATGGACATCTGTCGAATAAACATTCGCCGAGAGCTTGGCGTGGATCCATCCCATTTAGTTGGTATCGGAGTCGATCGGCTCGATTATACGAAAGGGATTTTGGAGCTGTTTCAAGCAGTGGAGCGAATGTTGGAATTACATCCGGATATGATCGGTCGATTTAGCTTTGTGCAAATAGCGGCGCCTAGCCGTTCATCATTGGACGAGTATCAGCACTTTGAGGAACAAGTAAGAATGCTAGAGGAGAAAATCAATCGTCGATTTTCGTCTGCAAACTATCGACCTATTCATTTGAAAATAGAACACCACAATTCGACCTCGGTATTCGAATATTATCGGGCGGCGGATGTATGTGTGGTAACAAGCCTTCATGATGAAATGAATTTGGTTGCTAAGGAATTCGTGGCGGCTCGAGATGATGAACGCGGTGTTCTGGTGTTGAGCCAGTTTGCCGGCGCGGCTCAAGAATTGCATGAGGCACTCATCGTAAATCCTTATCACATCGAGCAAACGGCAAATGCGGTTTATCGTGCGCTGACAATGCCCGATGGAGAGCAGCATGAACGGATGCGAAGCCTGCGTGTGCATGTTCATGACTTTAACGTTTACCGATGGGCGGGTCGAATGCTGCTGGATGCCTCTCGCTTTCGGCAGCGTCAAAGAGTCGCGGCGAGAATCCGTTCTCATGGCGGCGGCACGTAATAATAAGGCGAATGGATTATTTGTTATCTGCATATGGCATGGCCGAACTTGCTTATTTATTGAGCAAGCAGCCTTTATTGATATTCGACTTTGATGGCACTTTGGCCCCAATTGTAACGCTACCCTCTCATGCCAAACTTTCCGTCGCGGTTTCTCGCTTGCTGGGGAAGCTATGTGAATGTGCCCCTGTGGCGATTGTTAGCGGGCGGAGCGTAGCTGATCTTGTCGATCGTATTGGTGTGCAACCTAAGTACCTAGTTGGTAACCACGGTGCGGAAGGGCTTCCGGATAGCCACATCATGGAAGATGAACTGCGGCGGGTTTGCGCGGTTTGGTCTCACTCGCTTCGCACCTCCCTTGATGACTGCGGAATCGATTCGGGCATTATGCTTGAAGATAAAACATTTACGCTTTCTCTTCATTACCGGCTCGCAAGAGATAAAAATGCGGCGTTGTCTATTCTTCAGAACGCGATTGGAAAATTGGACCCGGTTCCCAAAATCATCCCAGGCAAATGCGTGATCAATCTATTGCCGCAAGGTGCTCTGAATAAACGGCTTGCTGTTGAGCAGCTATTGATGTTGGAGGGGCGGAAAAATGCGCTTTATGTCGGTGATGATGATACCGATGAGAGTGTATTTATCGATGCGCCGAACGAGTGGTTGACTATTCGAGTAGAGCCTGAGGTGCAAAGCAAAGCGCGATTCTTTTTATTTAGTCAGGCAGAAGTGGGGAAATTGCTGCAAATCATCTTGTCTATTCACATTGAAAGAGGCTTTCCCTTTTAATGTGAGCTTCGAACAGTAAATATCCATTGTATGAATGGAAAATATAAAATAAATTATATGAACCTGTTTTAGCCCACTCAGCTTTTACATTAACCTAATATCCGTAGAAATAATTTCCAAGTTCCTGCCGTAAGTTGGAGATCGTAGACTGTTGCTACGCAGATCGATCCAGCTCATTTGCATAATTACCACACTCCGTGTCAAATCCGGCGCCTCACCAAGGTATATAAAATTGCATAGCTAATTTTCCGACTCATATTGTTTACTGAGTCCCGTGCCGTAACCGCAAGGCGTATTTAGTGGGTTTGCAAATTTTAATAATTGATAAGGAGCACCTAATAATGACTAGTTCCCGTAAACAAAAATTCAATTCGGCTCTCTTCGGTATTTGCGCGCTATTTTCTTTTTCCTGCAATGCAATTGCCGAGACTGCCGATGTTAGTTGTGTGCCTTTATCAGGGAATATTCGGCTAGAGATAGACACAACCTGTAAAGTAACGACGCTTTATCCCGGCCAACAGTATCTTGCTCAACTTGGTATACCTAATACTTGTTTTGTCTTTCATTTTTTCGGTGGATTGCTGAGCACCGCGACCGCTTATTCGGGTTTCACTAGTGAAAACTTGACAGCATTAAATGGCGGTGTCGTTCCTATTCCGGGCAAACTTATTGAAGACGGCGTGCCGCAAATGTTAAATGAAACCGGAGCGCCGGAAACCCGCCGTTTTGTCACTAGTCGCAGCGTTGTGTCACTCGCCGGCGGAAAGCTCTATACGGCTGATGCCGGTATTTATGGGTTAGATAGCTCTGTTGAACAAATCATTATTACAAAAGGCGATGGCCGTTTTGCAGGGGCGAAAGGCGATTTTCTTATCACTGCTAAGCTTTTCCAGCCAGTGGGAAATTACATCGGCAAATTATGCTTACCGAAGCGTTAATGCATGATTGATAGTTGCATCGGATTTCGGATGGATGCGGTCCTCTATTTGGCAACAGTGGTATTCGCCGCATTAGAAAATAGAAACAACGCCACTTTTCTTTTTCCGCTTTATGCCGAATCCCGATGCGACGAGAAACGGCAATTAACAGGCCGAATAATGTAATGGCGGAGGTTTCTTCACCGTATTATTTCGGCAAGTAGGAAGAGCAGCATGCAACGTGTTGCTGAGCCACGACCGATTGCACCTTTCGTAAACGATCCCACCATTTGTCATCTCGTCAATTAAGCGCACGTATTGCCTGGTTAAAAGACACGTCCTTTTATTGATTTTTAACCAAAACGTATCTATACCTATATGCCCATCGAAGTGACGATCGAGGGGGGAAAACATTTTTTTATTCATTCTGGAGGTCGTAATTGAAAAAGACTCTTTTGCTAACTGCACTCATGCTGACGTTCAATATCGCGCAAGCGGAAGACAAAACAGATTGTGCAATAAACTATGCGCGCACTGCCTGCAAGGGACAGGAAACCACTAGCTACAAAAAATGTAATGGTCAGGCATCGTGCACGCATTTTGCGCCGGCCGCGTCGCCGGAAGCATGTCAAGCCGAAGCGCTTAAGGCGTGTGCTAATGATCGATTGGATGTGACAAAGAGCAAAATCATAACCGCATCATTCAAAGGCAATGCACTTACCTCCAAATCGGGTCAAAGTGACTTCTGTATTGACTACGCAAATAAAGGGGCCGAATTTAATCAGTGCCCTGAAGATAAAAAGAAGTAATAGTTAGGAATGTGCATGCGTCCCTTTTACGAGGGGAGGGGCGCAAGTGATTTCGTACGCTTCCTTAGAAATTGGCCATGCTATGGGGAATTGAAGTGCATGAGTTTTGAGCAGGCACTCAAAAAATCTACTGTCTTTTAGACAGTTCTTAAGTGCGTGCTAAGGCAACGGCATCGCCGACCTAATATCGACTAGTCTACTTTGCGATGGTGCCGGAAATAGGAATCGAACCTACGACCTTCGCATTACGAATGCGCTGCTCTACCAACTGAGCTATTCCGGCCCTTAAATGAGCTTATTACTTGCCTGCTGTTTGCCTATTAGTTACGTGCAGGTATTCAGGATGAGGGGAAAGCCCCTACCCTTCAACGCCTTTTCTGCTACTAAGCATTGCCGATGTTTTTATTGCGAATCAGGTGTGCTGCTAACTGAGCCACATCGGCACGAGGGCGAGATTATAAAGGGCTGGGGCGCTATGAGCAACGTCGTTTAATTGAGCGGCGAGCGAGATTTAATGCGGATGACCACGTCTACTCCTACCGTAACCATGTGCTCGGGCGGTTGGGGGAGATCAGTGACCGCGATATGGTCGGCCTCAATATCCATTAACGTGCATGTGTCTACATCGAAAAAGTGATGGTGAGGTTCTGTGTTCGAGTCGTAGAACACGCGGGTGGGATCCACAATTACTTCTCGAATCAAACCCTTTTCGAGAAATAGCTTCAGCGTGTTGTAAACAGTCGCCTTAGATGTTTCAGCGTGATGCTGATTTACCATGCTGAGAATGGTATCGGCGGATAGATGCTGTTTACGAGAAAGTAACGCCCGTGCAATTTCCAGCCTTTGATGGGTGGGCGTAATGTTTTTACTCCGCAGTAATTCTGCGAAAGGTTCCAAACTGTTGGTGTGAATTGATTCCATGCGGCAGATTGTAAAAATCTATGGCTCACTTGTCTAATTTATTTTAACAGAGGTGTTTCGCAATTGCTTTTCCATGTGTAAGGAATGGTGTCTAAAGGCTGTTTTTTTCCGGCGAGTAGAGTGACCAATATTTGCGCCGCCGCAGGTGCCATGGTGAGGCCATAGCGGAAATGGCCGCTGTTCATGTAGAGGTTCTCGATGGTCGGGTGTCGTCCTATCACGGGCAGATTCCCGGGCGAACCAGGCCGCAATCCTGCCCAGTGAGCGATTGGGCGTCGCATTGCCATGGAAGGAAGCATGTCTACTGTAGCCTGATGCAATTCAATTGCCGCGACCTCAGTTGTTGCGTTTTCGAAGCCGACTAATTCTCTAGTGCTTCCGGCCAGGATATGGCCATCCGCTCTTGGAACGAGATAGTGATTTTCTTTTAAGAGCATCGTATCAAGCGTGCCGAACGGTGTTTGGTAGAGCAACATTTGGCCGCGTACGGGGAAAATCTTCAGTCCTAGCGCGTTTTCGGCAAGTAGGGCGCTGCTCCACGCGCCGGCACATACGATAACAGCGCGTGCCGATAGCGTCTCGGTTGCTGTGAGCACATTGGTGACCCGATGCCCATGCGTGGCAATCTTAATGACCTCAGTATTTTCCCTAATCCTGACCCCATGGGATTTCAATGCGCTGGTTAGGCTTTTAATCAAACGCGGATTGCGGACTTGCGCGATGTCGGGAAGATGAAGCGCCGATTGAGACTTCATCGATGCCGATGAGTTTCCCGACCCTGTTATTAGGTTGGCTCGCACATTGTGCAAAGCGCACCATGCACTGGCTCGTTCTATATCGATGGGAGGCTGGATCAATAAACCGGTTTCCCTATACTCCGGGTCGATCCCGCTGGCCTGCATCAGCTCAGCCGCCCATTCACGATAAAGTGCTCTGCCTAATTCAGTGAGTGTCGTGACCGGCGTTGCGTATTCCCAAGGCTGTATAGGGAACAACATGCCGCCGCCAGCCCACGATGCTTCGCGCCCTGAGAATCCTTTGTCGACGAGCTCGACCGAAGCGCCGTCCTTCACGAGTTGCCAAGCCGTAGACAAACCAATGATACCGGCACCGATGATGAGAAAATCCGAATTACTCAAGTTTGAAAAGCCCATGAAAATGGCCGCTCATTCTAACAAAGAGGCCTTTTGTCAGCTTTAATGGCTAGTGGACAATGAATTGATTACAGTGCAACGAAGTTAAAAAGGGAATGGTCATGAAGAAATGGTTTGGAGGATTTTCGCTGATCGAGGTAATGGTGGTGATTGCCATTATGGGGATTTTGCTTGCCATTGCAGTACCGCAGTATTCCGAGTATGTGAGAAAGAGTTCATTGGTGGAAGCAAATACCAATTTGAGTGATTGGCGTGTTCGGATGGAGCAATATTATCAAGATAATCGTACGTATTTGTCCGCCGGGACCTGTGGGGTCGCGGTGCCTACCGGGACCTTCTTTACGTACACGTGCGCCGCAGCGACGACCGATACCTATACCCTGCAAGCTGACGGCAAAGGGACAGGAAAAGCGACTGGATTTACCTATACGATCAATCAGCAAAATCAACGCGTGACGGTTAACTACCCTACCGGGTTTGCTACGGTCGCTAAACCTGCTCCTTGCTGGATTACGAGTAAAGGCGCGTCATCGTGTTGAGAAGATTCACAAATCAAAGCGGCTTCAATCTTGTCGAAGTGATGGTCGTAATCGGCATATTAGGTGTTCTGCTCGCGTTGGCTTTTCCGAGCTATCGAGCATGGGTTGAGAATTTAAAGACAAGAAACGCTGCAGATGCTTTTCAAAACGGTTTGAAATTGGCGCGTGTGGAAGCCGCTCGCCGTAATACGAATGTGGATTTTGTGCTGACGACTGATGTGCCTAGTCCAACGAATCTTTCCGTTACTAGTAGTACCACTGGGACTAATTGGTTGGTGCGTGCAAATCTTGGCGCTTCATTTGATTATGTTCAATCGAAATTGGGCACTGAGGGAGCCACCAATGTAACCATAAATGCTACCAGTGGAGTGATTACCTTTACGGGTTTAGGACGCCTTACCATTGCCGATCAGCAGATCGATATTACCAACCCAAAGGGAGATCGTCCGTTACGGGTGACCATTTCGCAAGCCGGGCAGATTCGTATGTGCGATCCGGACGCGGCCGGCAAGTTAAGTTCAACAGATCCGCAGCGTTGCTGAACTATGAAACGGAAAAACTTAAATATGAAGGCGCATGTATCAAACAAACAGGGCGGCTCGATACTGCTGGAAGCATTAATCGCGGTCCTTATATTTTCCCTTGGCATTCTCGGTTTAGTCGGTTTACAGGCCGCATCGATCAAGAGTTCAGCTGATGCTCAATATCGTACCGAAGCGGCGCTGCATGCAGACGAGTTGATCGCGCTGATGTGGGTCAGTGATAAGACGATGCTTTCCACTAACTTTGCCAGCACGAGTGGAAATTGCTCCAGCGGGGGCGCTAGCTTTCAGACATGGTGTAACCGAGTGATCACTGCTAGCACCGGGCTGCCCGGTGCTAGCGCTACGCCGCCGACGGTACAAGTGGATGCTACGAATACGGTTACCGTCACCATACAGTGGCAGCCGCCGGGGACAACCGGTGGTCCTCACAAGTATGTGACCGTTTCCCAGATAAATTGATGATGATCAGTGGCCGCTACGAATATTAGAGACTACCAATGAATAGCAACGATAAATTATGCGAATTTAATAATATTAAACATGCGCAGCATGGGTTTAGTTTAATGGAGCTCATGGTGGGTATGCTGATTAGTATTATCGGCTCGTTGGTAATCTTTCAGGTTTTTTCTGTATCGGAAGGGCAAAAGCGCACGACTACAACAGGTGCGGATGCTCAACAAACCGGCAGCTTCGCGATGTATCAGGTGCAGAGGATCGTTCGTAATGCGGGATATGGTTTTGCGCGTGGGCAAAATACTGCGTTGTTAGGATGTCAGGTCAATGCATTTCGTAGCGGCACGAAAATTTTGCCGGCGACTGCGTTGCCTGCGCCGTTTAGCAGCATAACAACAGTACCGCTTTCTCCTGTGCTGATTCGAAGCGGAGGGGCAACCGCACCAGATATCCTTACTGTCATTTATGGCAATGCGGTGACATTAGGAAGCCCAGTGCTGGTGCAAGCGGCGCCGACTGTTACCGGCGTTTCTTTGCCCAACAGCGTCGGTATTCAGAAAAATGATTTGTTGCTTGTCTTCGAACAAAACGTCACGGCGTGCAATATCGTACAAGCCAACGGCACTTTAGGCGCAGTCGTTGCTCCTGATGTTGTAGGTGTGCTGCCGAGTAACCCGCTTACACTAGGCGGCACCTACAATGCGACGAGTTTGCCGACCTATTCCTCGAATGCAAATATTCTTGATTTAGGGAATTCCGGGGCTTCTAATCGACCTGCATTTCAATTACTGGGAGTCAATTCAAGCAACCAATTGGTCTCCTATGATTTGTTGAATCTCGATGGTGTAGGAACGCCTTCGGCTCTTCCGGTTGCTGACAATATTGTTAATTTCAAAGCGGCTTACGGGGTCGATACTGCTGGTGCGGATAACGTGGTTGACGCCTGGGTTCTCCCTACGGGAACCATGTCAGCGGCTTCGCTAAGTAATGGTACACCAGCGGCCGCCACTAGTATTTCCCAAATCAAGGCTATTCGATTGGCTATCGTCGCGAGAAGCACGATGCGTGAAAACCAAACCGTGTCACCAGCGAACTGGAGCCTGTTTTCCGATACGCCTGGCATAACGATAACAGGCACGTTAACTACCGAAGAGCAGCATTATCGGTATTACGTTTATGACGTTGTTATCCCGGTGCGGAACTCGCTGATCTGAATGTATGGACAACAAAAGTAAACATAACTCGGTAAGAAAAGAAAGCCTTCCCATGCCGCCCCATATTATGCGTAAGCCGACTGGTTCGTTGTACAAGCAGAAAGGGCTTGTGCTAATGATCGCTCTTATCGTGCTGGTGGCTTTGACGCTGGCTGGTATTTCTTTAGTGCGGTCAGTGGATACGTCGAATGTTATCGCTGGAAATCTATCCTTTAAGCGAGGTGCAATCCAGTCATCGGAAGTTTCCGTTAATACTGCGCGAACCGTTCTTTCTACGGGGGCTCTTGCTTCTGTTTCCGCGACTGAAGCTGATTTACCTTCGCAGAATTATTCCGCGGTGGTATTGCCTATAACCAACTCGCATGGCATTCCCGATGTGCTTTTAGATAAAACAGCGTTTGACGCTAATGCGAAGTTTACCCATGCAAAAATCGTCAATTCGTCGACCAATGAAGAAATGCGTTATGTCATCGAGCGCTTGTGTACTAGACCTGGAACATTTGACCCCCATTTTTGTATAAGCCTTACCCAAGATAGCAATGCCGGTTCACATAACAAATCGAAATTGAACTTGTCGACGGGAAGTGTCTTTCGCATTACGGTGCGCGTGGATGGTGCTCGTAATACGGTGAGTTATAGCCAAACAAGCATACAAAAATAATTATTAACTTATTAGCCCGAATCAGGGAGCCTGCTATGAAAAACAATTCGACGACATCATTCATCAAGCGTGCCATGGCTTGGATATTGATATTCATGACGGCGTTTTTACCTCTTGGCAATTATGCTAATGCGGCGCTTACGGTGCTTGCCGATGAGCCAGCGTCTGCGGGGGCATACATACCGCCGAATGTCATGATGAATCTATCTGTGGAATGGCCCACGGGGGTGGTTGCTGCTTATAACGATAATGCAGGCACGCTTGATTATGTCGACTCTAGCGGCGTGGCACAAACCAAGTCGTGCCCAGGGCGGCAGAGCTTAAGCGGCGTAGCGCATGGTCTTTGCTATTTCAAAGAAGTGACTTATATCGGTTACTTCGATCCCTACAAATGCTACGACTACAATGCTGCGATTGTTTCTAGTACGGTAGATGGCACCACTGGCGCATTTGTGCCTGGGGCCGCTACGGATTCGTTGCATCAATGTTCAGGTCGATGGAGCGGTAATTATTTGAACTGGGCAGCCACGCAAGCTATCGATGGATTTCGTTTGGTGATGACCGGGGGAAATCGTTCCGTTGATACAACATCAACGACTATTCTTGAAAAAGCTGCGCACACTGGCCAAGGCGGAAATGATCAGTTTCCCGTTAAGCGTGTTGGTGGATCGAGCTTTACTAATGGAGGAGTCACAGTAACACCAGTGGATCGTAGTACGGTTACGCCTTTTGCGAGTAGCTCCAATTCACCGCTTTATCTGCGCGTTGTTACCAGTAGCTCAACTCAAGTTGGGGATGGTTTTCAAATGCAGGTGAGTTCCAGCAGCACTTTTTCGTCCGGGAATACGAGCTACTATGTGCGTGTGAAGGTTTGCGATTCTTCGGCACCTACCGGCTATGGAGCGACCAATGGATTGGAGTCTAATTGTACTCAGTTTGGTTCGAACTATAAGCCGACAGGGATAATTCAGGATAAAAATCAAGCGATGCGTTTCGGTATTTTCGCCTATTTGCTGGATAGTAGTCAGAGTCGGGCCGGTGGTGTGATGCGTGCTCGCATGAAGGATACAGGACCGAACAAATATATTCCTGGAACCGGCGTTGTTACCAACTCTGTAGCCGAATGGTCGGCTGCGGACGGTGTTTTAATTACTAACCCAAGTCCTTCAGATGCGACCGCTAGTGGAGTATCCAATAGCGGTGTCGTTAATTATTTGAACAAATTTGGTAGGGCAAATGGTTATAAGCAGTACGACACTGTAAGTGAAATGTATTACGAAAGCTTGAACTACTTAAGAAAGAGAAACCCAACGCCGGAATATAGTAGTAGTGCAACATCGGCAATGAAAGACAATTTTCCGGTAATCACTAATTGGGACGACCCCGTTCAATACTCCTGTCAGCAAAATTTTATTATTACCATAGGTGATTCGAACACCTGGTGTGACAGTCTCGTGCCGGGGAATTCGTTTGGCGGCTCAGCTTGTGGAGGGCACACCGGTACTCCAAGCACATCGGACACAATTAACGTAAAGAATTTCACGAATACCGTTGGCTCACTTGAGGGCATGGGGTCCTTGGGGACTACATTTTTAAGTTCCGGTCGTTTGGATACCTACTTTATATCCGGACTCGCGTACTGGTCTCATACTCAGGACATTCGTTCTGATTATGCCGGCAAGGCCGGTGCCAGGGTGCAGCAGTCTTACTTTATCGATGTACTGGAAACCGGTAGCGCTAGCGGGAAAAATCAATATTGGCTAGGCGCAAAATACGGCAGTTTCAAAGATATAAATAATGATGGTGTGCCGGCTAATAATGCGACTTGGGATTCGACTGGTGACGGAACTCCAGATAATTATTTTGGTGCTAACCGTCCGGATCTGGTATCCAAGTCATTGAATAAGGTATTTGCGAGTATTACAGCCCTAAGCGCTGCTGGCGCAGGTACAGGAATTTCTTCTCCTAACTTCGACTCGAGCAGCTCATCCGGCAATAGTTCTTATCAAACTAGTTATAAAACCGGTGAGTGGAGTGGGGATGTTACAGGCGGAACCTTAGTCGTCACCGATACGCCGAAATTTAATTCCACGTTTACTACTATTTGGAATGCTCAACCTTTACTTGATACGCTGGCGTCTGGTACAGGATGGGATGTTAATCGCAAGATTGTCACCATGAGCAACGGTTCTGCTGTGCCTTTCCGATTAGCTAATTTGACTTCTACCCAACAAAGCGCATTGGGTGCAACGTCAGTGGTTCAACAAAACATGTTGAATTACTTGCGGGGCAGTCAAGCCAATGAAGGAAGCCTTTTCCGCGTTCGCAATCATATCTTGGGAGATATCGTAAATTCTAAAGCTGTTGTGATTTCCGTTCCCAATGCTGGATATCAAGAAGCTTCCAATCCAGGCTATGCCACCTTTAAATCGAATAATGCTTCGCGCAAGAACATGGTTTATGCAGCCGCTAACGATGGTATGGTGCATGCAATAAATGGAGTAACTAACCTTACTAGCGATCCTAATGGCGGCAAAGAGGTTTGGGCCTACGTGCCAAGCTTTGTCATTACCGGTCCTAGCGGTACGCCTAGTGTCGATGGCATGGCTGCTTTGGCATCATTGGCTAAACCTTATGTGCATCATTTCTATATCAACCAAACGCCGGAATCTCGCGACGTAGATCTTGCTAACACCGATGGCTCATCAACTACGTCGCCAACCTGGCGCACGATTCTAGTCGGTGGTTTGGGCAAGGGCGGTAGGGGTTACTATGCGTTGGATGTAACCGATGGCATAACAGCGGCGAGCGAAACCGCTGTGGCGTCAAAGGTATTGTGGGAATTCACCGATCCCGATATGGGATTTAGCTATGGCAATCCGGTAATTGTTAAGACTGCAAAATATGGTTGGGTAGTGTTATTAACTTCGGGATATAACAATGTTTCCGGTTCCAATCCTGGTAAAGGGTTCTTGTATGTCGTTAATGCAAAGACCGGCGCTCTGATCAAGAAAATCGGAACAGGTGCGGGTGATGCGACAACACCTAGCGGTCTAGGGCGCGGAACCGCATACATACCGAACTTCGATGACTTTGCCGCCGATCAATTTTATGTCGGCGACTTATTAGGCAATATGTGGCGGTTCGATTTACGCGCTGCAGATGGTAATTATCTTGCGCCGGTGAAGATCGCATCGCTTACCGATGCCGCTGGCGTGGCACAGCCGATTTCGGTTGCGCCGCAAATCGAAATCTCACGCAATAACGTCGATCGTTGGGTCTTTATCGGTACCGGTAAGGATCTTTCCTCAAGCGATGCGGCAACGTCTCAACAGCAGACCATGTATGCCATACGCGATGGCTCTAAGGAAGAACCGTCTGCTGCGACTACGGCGCTTAATCGAGCCGACTTTACGGTGGTGACGGATCTGATTGCCGGTATTGCATCGCCTCCGAAAGGATGGCTATATGACTTGACGGGAGGTAGCTCCGGCACAGGAAGAGAGCGGATTACCATAGACATACAGGCGAATGCCGGGGTTGTTAATTTCAACGGCAACACCTCCAGCAATGATCCTTGCACGGTAAACGGCATAGGCAGAACCTATGTGGTCGATTTTGATACTGCACGCAGTGTATTGAGCGATGGCACTGGCGGCCACAAGAATTTTATTGAGGGGGCTGCTGTTGTTGGGGCAAATCTAATCTCGGTGAACCGCAAACTCTCTATCCTTATTACCGATGCATCCGGTAAAACGACTGTTCCGCCCGACCCGGTAGAGCAACCGAGCGGCGTAGGTAACGGAACTGTGAATTGGCGGGAAATTCTTGAGTAGGTGATTTCTGTGTTAATAAAAAACGGGCGATTAACGCCCGTTTTTTATTTGTTGATGTTTGCTGTTGTTGGAATCGATAATCTCAGAGTCGATTATGTTTTCCGGCGGCTAGTTAGTGTTTTGCTGATTATTTCCCAACCCCTTCGGCAACGGAAACACCACCGCTTCCGCAATACCCGGCAATTCGGTCACTTCTCCTTGCGCACCCAATCCCTTGATCCGCTCCACCACCGCTTTAACTAATACTTCCGGCGCGGATGCGCCTGACGTCACGCCAACGTTGCGCTTTCCCTCGAACCAATCGGCTTGTAACTCGCTAGCGTTATCCACCATATACGCATCGATACCAAAGCTCTTGGCTACTTCACGCAGGCGGTTAGAGTTAGAGCTGTTCGGAGATCCGACTACAACAACGAGATCGCAATTAGCTGCCATAGCCTTTACCGCGTCTTGGCGATTTTGCGTTGCGTAGCAGATGTCGTCTTTTTTCGGACCGATGATTGTGGGAAAGCGTGCTTTCAACGCCGCGATGACTTTAGTGGCATCATCGACCGACAATGTGGTTTGGGTGACGAAGGCAAGTTGGCTTTCGTCTTTGACTTGCAACTTCGCGACGTCTTCCTCGTCTTCGACTAAATACATTCCGTCGGCACATTGCCCCATGGTGCCTTGTACTTCAGGATGACCGGCATGGCCGATCATGATGATTTCTTTGCCTTGGGCGCGCATCTTGGCTACTTCCACATGCACCTTGGTAACTAAAGGGCATGTGGCATCGAAGACCTTGAGTCCCCGTTGTTCAGCTTCCGCAACAACTGCTTTCGGTACACCATGTGCACTGAAGATCAGAGTGCTGCCGGCAGGGACTTCGTCCAATTTTTCGACGAACACCGCGCCTTTGTTGCGCAAATCATCGACGACGAATTTGTTGTGCACGACTTCGTGGCGCACGTAAACCGGCGCACCGTGGATTCGCAACGCGCGTTCGACGATTTCAATGGCGCGGTCCACACCAGCGCAGAAGCCGCGAGGATTAGCGAGGAAGATTTGCATGGCTTGGATGGTCCTAGTGTGTATGGCGCTCAGTTTCAGCGCAGCTCATGTGGAATGGTTTTAGCCGCTTTGCTATGAAAGCTTTCCCAAATGAGAATCGCAGCGCCGATGGTGATGGCGGAGTCGGCCACATTGAATGCCGGCCATCCGTATCGACCAATATGAAAATAGAGAAAATCGATCACATGGCCTAATAGAATGCGGTCGATTAAATTCCCCAGGGCGCCGCCGAGTATCAATGAGAGCGCTGTACAAAAGCGAGGCTCGTCCGCATGCTTGCGCAAAAAGTGAACGATGACGACGGATGCAATGGCGGCGATCGCGGTGAAGAACCAACGTTGCCAACCACCGGCGTCCGAAAGAAAGCTAAACGCTGCGCCGGTGTTGTATGCCAGGACCAAGTCGAAGAACGATGTCACTACAACGCTATCGCCGAAAGCGAAATGGTTTGCGATGATCGCCTTAGTGATTTGATCGGCCGCGATGACGGACACTGCGATGATGATCCATAGTTTACGCATAGGAACGCGGCTCTCCTTGGCCGTATAGATTGCTGACGCAGCGTCCGCAAATGGAAGGATGGGCCGAATCGCTGCCCACATCGGCGCGGTAATGCCAGCATCGTTCGCATTTTTGTTGCGAGCTGGGGGTGACTGCAACGGCGATTTCATTTTCCAGCACTTGATTGTTATTCGCTACACTCGCTTGCGAAGTAATAAATACGAAACGCAAGTCGTCGCCGAAAGCACGTAGATATTCATGGGTCTCGCCGCTTGCTTGCAATTCCACTTCCGCAGCGAGCGAAGAACCGATTTTGCCGGCGACTCTGAGTTCTTCCAACTGCTTCAACACGGTTGCTCTATAACTACGCAATCGATTCCAACGTGTAAGCAACGTATCCGAATTCGCGACCGCGGGTAATGTGTACAACGTATGCAGAAACACGCTGTCCTCCCCGTTGCCGCTCAATACGGTCCATACTTCTTCCGCTGTGAAGGAAAGAATCGGTGCCATCAAGCGCACCAACGAATGGGTAATGTGAAAGAGCGCATTCTGTGCCGAGCGGCGTGCGGACGATGTTGCGCCGGCGGTATAAAGCCGATCTTTCAAGATGTCCAAATAAAAACCGCCTAAATCCTCCGAACAGAAGGTTTGCAGTTTCTGTGTGACCAGATGGAACTCGAAGCGTTCATAATCGGCGACGATGTCTGCTTGCAGCTTGTCGGTTAACGCGATTGCATAACGATCGATCTCTAGCCAATTCTCTATCGGCATCGAATCGGTTTGCGGATTGAAGTCAGCGATGTTGGCTAACAAGAAACGCAAGGTGTTGCGAATGCGTCGATAGCTTTCCACGACGCGCTTCAAGATTTCGTCGGAGATGGACAACTCACCCGAATAATCGGTTGCGCCAACCCATAGCCGCAGAATATCCGCGCCCAACGAGTCCATCACCTTTTGCGGCGCGATGACGTTGCCGCGTGACTTGCTCATCTTCAAGCCTTGACCATCGACGACAAAGCCATGGGTCAACAATGCGTTGTACGGCGCGCGTCCATCCATCGCGCAGCCTGTCAGCAAAGATGATTGAAACCAGCCGCGATGTTGATCCGAGCCTTCTAGATAAAGATCGGCTGGATACGCTGCATCGGACAGTTGGCGCAAGACGGAAAAATGCGTCGTCCCGGAGTCGAACCAAACGTCCACAGTATCGCTCAACTTGCGATAGAGGGTTGCGTCTACACCGACTTCTTCCGGTTGTAAGGAGAACCAGGCTTCGATGCCGCCCTGTTCTATGCGTTTGGCAACTTCTTCAAGAATTTCTGCCGTGTTCGGATGTAGTTCTTCGGTTTCGCGATGGAGAAAGAAGGGAATCGGTGTTCCCCAATTGCGTTGCCGCGATAAGGTCCAATCCGGACGATTTTCGATCATAGCTTCTAAGCGTGCGCGACCCCAGCTTGGGAAGAATTGCGTATCGGCTACGGCTTTGCGTGCTTGATCGCGCAGAGTTTTGTCGTTCGTGCCCGGCTTGTCCATGCCGATGAACCACTGTGTCGTTGCACGATAGATGATCGGCGTTTTGTGCCGCCAGCAATGGGGATAGCTGTGCTGCAACTTGGCTTCTTTCATCAGCACATCGTTGGCGCGTAAGGTATCGATGATTTTCGGATTGGCATCCCAAATCGATAGCTCGCCGAATAAGGGCAGCGATGCGGCGAATTTGCCGTTGCCGCCGACCGGATTGTCTACTTCTAAACCATAACGCACGCCGGTGCGGTAGTCGTCTTCGCCATAAGCCGGTGCTGTATGCACAAGACCGGTACCGGCATCGGCGGTGACGTAATTACCTAAGACTAGCGGTGATTCGCGGTCATAAAAAGGATGACGTAGCTTGATGTGTTCGAGCGCAGCGCCTTTCGTTGTAGCGATGACTTTGCCGTCGAGTCCATAACGGCCAAGGCAGACTTCGGCAAGTGCTGCGGACAGCACCAGGAGACCGCGCTCGGTGGCAATCAGTTGATAGTCGAATTCCGGATGTATAGCGACAGCACGGTTTGCGGGCAATGTCCATGGTGTCGTGGTCCAGATAACGGCGAATGCTTTGTTATCGGGTAAGGCGGCGAGACCGAATGCGTTGGCGAGTTTGTCTAGTTCGGTAACCGGGAATGCGACATCGACAGCGGGCGAAGTGCGTTCTTCGTATTCGACTTCCGCTTCTGCTAATGCGGAGCCGCAATCGAAACACCAGTTGACCGGCTTGAGACCGCGGAACAATAAACCCTGTTGCCAGATTTTGCCGAGTGCGCGAATTTCATCGGCCTCGGTTTTGAAGTTCATTGTCTTATACGGATGATCCCAATCGCCCAATACGCCCAAGCGGATAAAGTCGGCTTTTTGCCGCTCGATCTGTTCGCTCGCGTAGGCTCGGCACAATTCGCGCATCTTATTGCCTTCGAGATTGCGGCCGTGTTTTTTCTCGATCTGATGTTCAATCGGAAGACCATGGCAGTCCCAACCCGGTGTATAGGGCGCGTCGAAACCAGCAATGGTTTTGGATTTGACGATCACATCTTTAAGAATTTTATTGACCGCATGACCGATATGAATGTCGCCGTTAGCGTAGGGCGGACCATCGTGGAGGATGAATTTCGGCCGGCCTTTGGCGACCGCGCGAATCTTCTCGTAGAGTTTGCGTTCCTGCCAGGCTTTGATCCAAGCGGGTTCACGTTTGGCCAGATCACCGCGCATGGGAAAGGGCGTGTCGGGAAGATTCAGGGTCTTTTTGTAGTCGGTCATAAGTCGAGAGTATAGAAGACGCAATATTTTCGTATGCGCCTCGAGGCGCAATGTCGCGTCTTTACTGGGTTAAAAAGAAATCTTTCGCGTCTTCGACATCGCGGGCTATTTGCGCTGTCAGGGTTTCCAGATCGGGATAGCGTGCTTCGTCGCGTAATTTGTGCAGAAACTCAACTTGCGCATGCTGACCGTAGAGATCGCCGGAAAAATTGAATAGGTGCACTTCCAACTGAAAACCGCCGTTACTCGTGATCGTGGGTCTTGTGCCGAGACTGGCGACGCCCGCAAAGGAGGAATCCGCAGAAAGGCGCAATTTTACCGCAAAGATGCCGACTACCGGCGGACGATTGTGTTTGAGCTGTATGTTCGCGGTGGGAAAGCCTAGGGCCCGACCGATTTTGTCGCCGTGTATGACTTTGCCCGACATGCTATAGGGGCGGCCCAGATAGACTTGCGCACTTTTCAGATCGCCGGCTGCCAGCGCGCTGCGCACAAGCGTGCTGGAAATGCGCTGACCATCTATTTCGACCGACTGCATTGCGGTGAATTCAAAGCACAGCGCCGAAGCACGATCCGCCAATTGGGCGCTGGTGCCGGTGCGCTGTGCGCCGAAGCAAAAGTCGTCGCCGACCAGCAACCATTGCGTTGCCAAACGCCGATGCAAAATATCGGTCATGAAATCGTCGGCGCTAATGGCGGCAAATGCGTGGTTGAAACGGCAGACATATACCTGATCGATACCCGCGTCGCGCAGCAACTCTAGCTTTTCGCGCAAATTGGTTAGCCGGGTAGGGGCGTTATCGGGCGTGAAGAACTCGCGAGGATGCGGCTCGAAAGTCATCACTGCTGCCGGCAAATTCCGCGCGCGGGCGGCAGCGATGAGCTGGGCCAGCATGGCTTGATGTCCTCGGTGAACGCCGTCGAAATTGCCGATGGTCAACGCGATAGGACTGCTCGCCTTAACCGGAATGCCGCGAAAAACTCGCATGCTAATTCTATTGATCCTGCTAAAAACTTGAATTTTAGCGGTTTTGTGGAGGGCGGGTCTACGAGTTTGTTTTGCTATGCATGTGCTTCATCACTACTCTAGGCACCGCGCCGCGCGAAGTCCTTTAGGCGAAAACCCAGTATGGCGAGTGAGGCAAAATAGGTGCCAGCGCCCGCAGCCATGACCCATGTCAAACGTATTACGCGCTCCAATAGAGTACCGGAGAGCCAAGAGGCTTCGGTGCCCATGATTACCCATAACACGCCGGCCATTGCCGCGACCGAGATGATTACCTTTAACAGAAACATGGTCCAGCCGGGTTGCGGTTGATAAATGTCGTGCCGGCGTAGTTTGTAATATAGCAAGCCGGCGTTCAACGATGCGGATAGTCCGATCGATAGCGCCAACGCCGCGTGTTTCAAATGACTGATGAAGATAAGATTCATCAACTGGGTGGCGATTAAGGTGATCACCGCGATTTTTACCGGTGTTTTGATATTTTGCCGGGCATAGAAACCGGGGGCGAGAATTTTTACTAGTACGATGCCGGTTAATCCAACGCTATAGGCCAAGAGGGCTTGCCGTGTCATCCATACATCGTTGGGGGTAAATGCGCCCGACTTGAATAGAGCGGTGATGAGCGGTATCGATAGGATGGCGAGCGCCGTGGCGGCGGGCAGCGTCAGCAGCATCGTCAAGCGTAACCCCCAATCGAGTAGTTTGGAGTATTCCTCGGTGCTTTTTTCGGCGTGGTGTTTAGAGAGGCTAGGCAACAAGATCGTGCCTAACGCAACGCCGAGCAATGCCGTGGGAAATTCCATCAATCGGTCGGCATAGGTAAGCCACGATACGCTGCCGGTTATCAAGAATGAAGCAAAGAACGTGTTGATCAGCAAGCTGATTTGGGAGATGGAAACGCCGAATACGGAGGGGCCCATCAATTTCAAGATGCGCCAGACACCGGGGTCGCTGAAGTTCATACGAAAACGCGGCATCAGTTTGAGCTTGAGCAAAAACGGTACTTGAAACATGAGTTGAAGCACACCGCCGACGAAAACACCCCAAGCGAGCGCCAATACCGGCGGATCGAAATAGGGCGCGCCGAACAGCGCGGCAACTATCATGGCGAGGTTGAGAAATACCGGGGTGAATGCTGGAACCTTAAAGTGGCTGTAGGTGTTAAGAATGCCGGCGGAAAGCGACGTGAGCGAAATGAAAAGCAAATAGGGGAAGCAGATCTTGAGCAGCGTTACCGTGACTGAGAATTTTTCCGGATTGCTCGTAAAACCGTAGGCGCTGACATAGACGATGGCGGGTGCTAGCAGAACACCGATCGCGCTAATGATGAACAAAATAATCGATAGCAGTGTCGCCACATGATCGATCAACAATTGCGTCGCTTCGGCGCCGCGTTTGGTTTTGTATTCAGCCAATATGGGGACAAAGGCTTGTGAAAACGCGCCTTCGGCAAATAACCGGCGCAATAGATTGGGAATCCGGAATGCAACGAAGAAAGCGTCTGTGTAAAGACCTGCGCCGAATGCGCGAGCAATCAGCATTTCGCGAATGAAGCCGGTAATGCGGGAAAGCAGCGTCATGCCACTGACCGCGGCCACTGCCTTGAGAAGGTTCATCTAATGGATTCGAAGTGATTGTTTCAGGAAGCCGCCATGCTATCGGTTCTTAGGCGGAAAAGGAACGTGGACGGGGAAAAGAGTCCGGCTTTTTACTCGAGGCAAAAGCCGGATTTTTCATATTGCTCTCTACACGACTAATGGGATCGCATCGATAGACAACAGATATTCGAGATCGCAATCGGGCTCAGCTTTTTTTAGCGGCTATCGCGAATATGCCGATGCCGGCCATGTCCCATGATTTTGCTTTCAATAGCCCCATGTATTGCGAGACATGGCCCGGAAGGCGCCATGGCCGGCGAATCATGGCGTTTAGTAGGTGGCGTTTCGATGGGCCCGCATAGTGGGGATGCCCTCGCCAGCCAGGGCGCAGCACCTTGTCCGAGAAGACGAATTCGGAAAAACCCGCTTCGCGCATGAGCTTTTCCATCGATTCCGGAGAAAAGTACCAGCGATGATCCAATTGATACATCCAGTGTTCACGTCCGCCGTAAATTCGGTCCGCGCTTTTGAAGTTGCCCGTTTCAATGATCAGCCAGCCACCGGTTTCCACGCGATTCTTAGCATCGAGAATGAGGTCCATTGGCTTGGTCGTATGTTCGATGACGTCCCATAGGGTAACCACATCGAATCGCTCGCCTTCGGGGATATCGGTCAAGATGCCTTTTATAGGCCGGATATGTTGGCTGGCGCTGATTCGGGCGATATCCAATGCTGGATCGACAGCGGTTACATCCCAACCATTGCCGGCGGCCACTAGCGCGAAAATGCCGGCACCCGCTCCGATGTCGAGCAAACGTCGTCCGGCAACGGGCAATTGAGAAACGAAATCGAATTCCAGTTTGGCTATATCCCGCTTGTAGTCGGGAATGAAATAACCGCTTTGGGTTTTTCCGGCGTCTTGGTAGGCGTGTTCGAAAAATTGAGCGCTCTGTGCTTCGGTTCGCCCGAACGGATATTGCCACGCGAATGTGCAGGCGTTGCATTCGGTAATGCTTACTTTAGCGTTATCGACGCCATCGAATGCATGGGCTTTATAGCGCCGTAAGTTACCGGATCCGCAGATCGGGCAGTTATTGCTTTGTGGTTCGAACATTCTTTGCGACTCGAAAATCGATGTGGATTCGGGCATACGACTCCTCCTTAAAGGTATTTGATTATCGGAGACTAACGAATGAAGCGAGGGAGGAACGCCAATAGCGGCGATTAGGAAAAAACGTGATTATTCTCGTGTACTCTCTAACTGTCCATAGCGCCGGACCATGTGGGGACGAGGGCTGGAATATTGCCGGTTCGGTCCGTTTCAACACATACGCAATTATTGCTTTGCATTCACTGACGAAAACCAATACAATTGCCGGTTTCCGTCAACGCACACATCCCTATCGGGGAGTAGATTTAACTATGGCGAATACCAAACAAGCCGAAAAGCGCGCACGTCAATCCGAAAAAACGCGTGCTCACAACGCAAGCCTGCGCACCACATTGCGTACTGCGATCAAAAAAGTGAAAAAAGCGATCGAATCCGGAGACAAAGCTGCTGCGCAAACGGTTTTCCAGGCATCCACTAGCGTGATCGATCGTATCGCCGACAAGAACATCATTCATAAAAACAAGGCGTCTCGTCATAAGAGCCGGCTTGCTGCTGCTATCAAAGCGTTGGCCTAGTCGGTCCGCATTACCGATATCCAATTAGATATCGGGCATTTTGTAATACCAAGCGGCCTCGTCGAAATGACGAGGCCGCTTTTGTTATGAATCCGTTTAGGTGCTAGTGGTTAGTCACGTTGAATGTTACGGGTGGATAAATAAATAAAGCTTCTGCAGTCACTCCCTTTCCCGCTTGCGGGGAGAGCGTAGCGAGGGGGGGGGGGGCGAGCCCGCGGTAACACAAAAACAGGGGGAGGCACAAATATACAGGGAACAATATCAACTTAATTTG
>Ga0157374_10000942_pt1 | contig 25315 bp, 18 predicted proteins | sample M25metaG_FD_115308 | JGI IMG/M metagenome (GOLD analysis project Ga0157374, IMG submission 115308) | Miscanthus rhizosphere microbial communities from Kellogg Biological Station, Michigan, USA - M2-5 metaG | ecosystem: Host-associated > Plants > Roots > Rhizosphere > Soil | place: USA: Michigan... | reverse complement strand
CGGATTGGCAGACAACATTTTGTCGCTGCGTATAAACTCAGTTATTAGTCCAGAATTTAGCATCTCAAGTCCTTTGCTTTCATACCCTCCGAGCCTGTTAAATTCATTAATAATTACGGCCGCACCACCTACTCGCATTTGATATAAATCGTAATGCTGGTTGCAACATTTTAAATGATAAAGGGCCAATTTCCCCAAAATGAGGGCTATAAAATATTTATATTCAGTCTGCTCACGCAAACAGTTTGAATCGACTGCTAAAAGGAAGGATTGCAAATCTGAAGACAGCGAGCTATTTAAGTCCACCGACGCAGGTGTAAATTCGTTTGCGTATCTAAGCAGTAAACTATCATAATTTTGATCGCACTTAATAGCTTTAGTTTCACTAATACTGTCATCTTTTGTTGCCTTGTTATTGGACAGGGAATTGCATCCGCAAATACTAATAATATTGAAAATAAAAATTAAATATCGCATATCCTCAATTAGTTTTTGGAGCAGGTTTTGGAGGAACAAGTTTGGCAGGGTCTATCGTTTTCCCTACGTCTGTTGTACTGACTCCAGCAGGAATAGTTATATTGCCATAGCCCGGAATTTCAACTGTAGTCTCCTCAGTCATTTTAAACATCTTAAATGTACCATCAGTTTTAAGCTTTCCTGTTTCCTTGCCATTGACAACCTCCGGATAAACATTTCCCGTAGCGCCGTATACGGTAACTCCCAAGTCTTGTGCCATTGACGCCGCCAAGGAAGGTTTTTCATCGTCTTTACCGCAATTGCAGCCACCCATAACAATAACGGCATCTTTATCAAACTTAATCTCTCCGGCATCAACACCTCCCCGTTGCTCTTAGTGTTCGATTTTGGTCAGAAACTAAGAACAAAGAATGTTATGGTTAGTCTGTGACTAACCATCGGCCTTAAAGAGGCCGACTTTCATTACAAAAAAACTATATCTAGTAACCCGCACTTCTTTGTTTGAAAGTAATCTTTTGCACTGCTGTAAAGATAATGCTCCGGTTTTTCAACAAGGCCCGCTTCTACAGGATTATTGTGAATATAACTCAGTTTCTGAAAAACAAATTTCGGGCTGTAAATTTCCATAGGCTGGTTGTCCTGTCGCCAAAATTGAAACTCACTGTTTCTGCTATTGGCTTCTCCAGCATTTTTAAAAATAGTAAGCATCCAGTCTTTTCTGCTCTCATACTGGTTATTCTGGATAGCTTTAATAATTTGCTTACTGGTAAACTTTTTAAAGTCCCGAAGCACATTGCTGAGATTATTATTTTTTGCAGACACAGCTAAATGCACATGATTACTCATAATACACCAGCCATGCAGTAATAAACCTTTTTCATTTTGACAATACCGGATGCTATCTAACAAAATATCTCTGTAGTCTTTTCTTGTAAACACATCTACCCATTCCATTACTGCAAATGTTATGAAATGAACTTCTCTTTGATTCCTGATCTTGTACCCTCCTGTATCCATACCCGTCTGAAGATATGACGAGTAACACTTTCATCCCTGATAAAAAATCATTATTTAGAGCGTTTTTTATTGAGCATTCCGAAGAATGAACACTTTTGGCCAGTCCCTGGCGGGACTGAGGTTAGATACAATCTAACCTGAACATTCTATAATTTTTATTTTTCTTATTGCTCGTAACGCAGAACACTACGAAGAACTGAGGTTTTTTATTCGGACAAAGCTGATATTGAGAAAATAGAAAAGCCTTTAGTAAAGTCTGTTATTCCAAATTATGACTTTTATAAAGTGACAATGACAAACTTTTTGGGCTATCACATTAATCCAGGAACTTGTTTGGTGTTGGTTGACAGTTCAAGATCAAAAACAATATTGGTTGAGCCTTTATGGTATGGTGGGAGAAGTAAAGATTTTGTTAAGCTGTTTATCAAACATAAGTTTGACAACAAAAACTCATTGATAAACTTTATGACCCAACTTAACGAACTTATGCAAATAGGTTCAGGGTATAAATTCATACAAACATCATATACCGACACTTTAATAACTTATGATTTAGGTTATTTCAAAGGAGACAGTTATATTACTGGTGAAAATGGAACAAGTTCAATAATTAATTACAATAAGGATGGTGTTTGGAGAAATATACGGGTGGAAATAAAAAACAATGCTATAGTAAGATATACAGAAATAAATCCCAAAACAAACGACAAGGATGTAATTGAATGATGAAAACTATCACCAAGAATATTTTTCCCTATCCAAAGCAGTATTAGGTCGGCGAGTCCAACTCCGATTCGAACTCCGCCACGCTGCTAAATCAGAAAGAGATGAATCGCACTGATATCCTTCAACTCTGTCCAAAAGGCAAAGGATTTATGTCTCTAAAACTACACCGCGACGACATTATGAACTGCAGATCAAATCTAGCTTCACTTATCATTTTACTTTGTGCCCGACTATTTTTACAATGATCTCAATTTTTACAGGAACTTCTTGTCCCATGGTGCTAATTGTTCCTTCCACATTGGCCTTCTGTTTGCAACTTATAAGCATACCCGTTTTTGTGTCTATTTCGTAATCCCCATACTGTTTACCTTTCAGATCCGTCATAGCATTTGCAAGAGTCGTCTCAGAATTATCAGGCATTATTATTCCTTCCGATTGAATGATCGCAACATCCCCATTAATAGCTTTCAGACGAAATATATTTTTCACCTGCAAACCTGCACCGGTGTTTTGACTGGTTAGTTGCCAGCTATCGCCGATATGAGCTGCAGAATCCGGAAAAATTCTGAACAGGTCGTCCATGTTTTTTTTCACAAGGCCTTCGCCAATGGTTTTATTCCATTGTTCCTGTGCCATTTTTTTTCCTGTTACGTCGTTAGCGGCGAAGCTCGCAATGATCTTATCGCCGATCGCGTCATAACCCGTGATCTTTTTTACCTCACCTAATGGGCTAATGGTTGCCGTGATCGGAGCATCTTTTAAATAGCCAAGTGCTCTTTCTGCAGGATTAAGCGTTGCTTTTGCCTGGCCCGCATCTATCTCTGTTTCGGTTTCTCCCGTTTTGGTGTAAACATGAATTTTATCATAATTGATCGTAAGAAGTACATTGTCTAAACTGTCTTTATCGACCTTGTAGAAAACGCCGGCATTTGACCTGTTCACGTTATTTATTTTCTTGCCATCGACTTCTATTTTTACTTCTGACTGGTTGGAAATATCAAAATGATATTTCGACCCCACAACAGGATTCAAATGCAACTTGTACGTTTTGTTTTTATCGGTATAATCGCGACTTGAATCAGGATTTAATTTACATGCTGCGTAGGAAATGCACCCAATGAAAAGCAAAATGCGATCGAATTTTTTAAGCATAGGTTTTAGTTTTAAAAATTAATTCCAACCAGATATATAACGTCTTGGTGTTCTTTGTGTCCCGATGGTTCGGGACATTGTGCGCTTCGTGACCTTTCCTGCCCAAACAAAACATGGTCACAATCCCGATAGCTATCGGGACACACAATAGGCATAAAGGTGATGCAATCGAATGGTCATTAAAATCTGTTATAATTCTTCCAGTATCTTATCAACTACTTTTTTGGTCATCGATTTTATGTTCTCGTCGTATTGAAAAAGATATTGCAAGGTTCCCTCTTTCACTTTTTTCTGACGCTCCAATGGTTTATTCATGTCAGAGACAACTGCTTTTCCGCTTTTCGTTTCACTGCTATCCTTCATTAAACGATATGAGACCACCATATCCTTATTTTCGGGTATCACGCTAAACACATCCCAGCCATAAGCAAAAATCAGCCAAACTATGTGTCCCCGATCGTCAATGGCAAAAACATTTGGAACCGCATCAACAGAAACTTCAATCTTTGCTCCATTCAATTTTTGTTTTAACCCTTTTGCGTTTGCATAGGTTCTGAATGTTGAACTGAAGGTACTAACCGGTATTTTTGGATTCAGGGTAACCGTGTTAATATAGTCAGCCTGCCAGTAAAAAATAAGTGGCAGCAAATGTTTTGTTTGTTTAACCGTTGTAGAAGCAGCCTGGTCATTTGTTACAAGTTTTGATGAAATGGAAAAATAATCGTCCTTGGTTTTTGTTTGCGTGCGAATGGAGGTACCATATTTATCTTCCATCCATTTATTTACTTTTTTGGGGCCATAACAACTAGATAATAACAGACAAAAAATATAAAACCAGGACCATTTCCTTACGGATATTGACTGAGTATTGGTGGTGGTTTGCATATGTGGTGTAGTTTATCAAGCCCTTCAACTTGATCCGAAATTTAAATTCCGGATAGCTTTCAAAGGCTTTATTTTTTGAAAACTCTCGACAGCAGGGCTATACGAATCGTGACTAAAGCGAAAAGGATCCATAATAAACTAAAAACCAGAATAGGGATTTTCCAGAGGATTGCAAAAATCTATTGATGGTCTTTCCCTCATCACATCCAACATGCGGACTGACTAGGTTAGTCTCACAATCTATCCACATAAAACTATTAACATCTATTCTATTCGTTGTAAAAGTTATCTTCGCGTTATGATTAACCATATCAAGTAAATAGTCGACCCCAAATAAGGTGTTTGTTTTATTCAGATCTACATCTAAGCAACATAAAGAATACCAATTGTATGTAAGAACATTGCTTTTTGAAAAATCAGTAACCGACAGGGAGGCACCATTGATTTTATATATCGAAGCACTTATGATAAATAATGAATCATTCCTCTTCAGCCACTTTACTTTCCATTTCTTCTTTCCTTTAAAAACAAACCAATTACCCTCATATGTCGGAGCAACAAATTTTCCAAAATCAATAACAGGAAATCCATGATCACTTGAAACATTTAGCTTAAAGCGCTGTCTAACTTTACGATTAACTGTGTCGTAAATGACCATTTTTTTTATATCTGATCCTTTGTATTCTATTTTTAAATATCTGACACAGGTGTCTATAGCATCTTTTGAAATTTCGTTTACACCTTTAAATTGCAATAAGTCAAAATCTGTATAGAATCTAATCCCATCAGGCTGGGAAAAAATTTCATTGCACACCAAGGTGAGTAAAAAAAGAAGCAATTGCTTTTTTTTCATCTCATTGAAAGTTTCATTAAAAATTTCTTAAGCCAGATTCGGAAATATTTGCGCTACGATTGAAATATATCTGGCTTGTTTCTGTCACTTGGCCATCTTTCGCTTTAAAGAAGTGTCCATTATTGCCGATCTCGTTGTATTGCACGGTACAAGTTGTTCTAGAGGCTCCAAATTTAGGATGAAATCCGAATGTAAACGCCTTTGCATCCCCAGAACCTGAGTAATTTCTTGAATAAAACGTATTGCGTAAGAATAATGAACTGGTTCTACATTCAGCCGCGTGCCCGTAAACACTCGCATTGTTCCAAATATTAGAGATATTCACTAGAACCGGCTGAAATGCTGGATGACCTGACCAACAATTTCCTAAAAACACCCTCGTTTGTGGTGTAGTATATGGCTGAAGATCGGTGAAAAAGTCTACTTTTCTTAAATCCGTACTAGCATTTACTCTGGAATTCTCGTCATCACCACCTAATCCAAGTGAAGTGGTCGCAGGATCATAATTATTACAAATGTCCTGATCCGTTTTTCCAGTAGGTATTTCGGGATGCGCGTGAGATTCTAGAATAATACTGCCAATTGTTTTCCCTTTTGCTGAACAGATTGAAGCAATTTTTGCAGCTGCTTCTTTGCCTGTTGATTCTGAGATAATTTTTAGTCTCCCCAGACTAAAAAATGCTTTTGTTTTGGCCCAGGCTAAATCGGCATTCAGAGCCCCAATCCCATGATGGTCCGCGGACCTGACACCCGCACTCTGAGTTACGAAGAAATTAATTGTACTGCCTGTGGTAAACAAATAACCCACATTAAATGAACTGATTAAATCAGCTCCAAGACCAGCGGCGGCACCATAAAGAAATCCCTTCCACCCATCTCCACCTGACATTAAATCAACCGCTGTTCCTAAACAAGCTCCAAAAATTGTAAAGGCAGCTGCTTTGCCCAATTCTGTTGCTCCCTTGAATAATCCTGATTCAATTAAGCCGCCGGATGGATCAATAGTGTTAATAGGGTCATCACCCATACTTATATAGGGAGAATTGAATTCTTGAAACGGGTCTTGCTGTATCCATCTTCCAATTTGGGCATCATAGTTTCTAAGAGCAAAATCATTCCAACCGATATCATCATCCATTTCAGCAAATGATCCCTGCATCTGGTATTTATTATCCAGCGTTCCTTCATAGGTATCTCCCAATTTCTTACTGCTGATCGTGGCGATCTTTAATCCGTAACTATAGTAATGATTTTCTTCAATAATATTACTGGCAGCAATGCTAACGTTTAAATTATCAAAGTAAACATCCTGGTCACTGCGGTTGCTTACATAAATAAATACATAGCCATTCTTTGGTGCCTTAATGGTTAAAGGCCCAAGAGTAGCGCCACTGCCTGTTACCGTACTTGCTACCTGTTGTTGAGCTAATCCTCCATCTGCTGCTGTAATAAAATTGAATCGTTCATCAAAAAACAAAATGGTAAGCCAGGCTCGTGGTGTTGTACCACCGCTGCCTGCCGGTGTAACTGCAGTTGTAAAAGCGGGTAAAGCTCCCAACTGACTGGTGATATTGCTCGCTTGTCCTTTTACAAGGCTTGTTGTTGCATTATCACCAATAATGCCTTGCAATAAACTGCTTAAAAGGTTATTTACAAAATTGACATTATCGTTGCCCGAAGAAGTCTGGAAATAATATTGAACGGTTGCGGAGACATTGTCGCCTGCCATCACTTTTTGCAATACGTTTGGACCAACATTTTTTCCGGCGGTATTTCCCAAACGGCTCACCGATGCCGTTGTGTTACCTGTCCATCCTGCAGGTTTTGCAAATCTTGTCGTTTCTACTTCGTTCCCCGCACCTACTTGCCCAAAGATCGCGTCTTCGACAGCCGCCCTTGTTGTTTCCATCGTGCACATGTTGGCAGCGCTGTGCGTTTCTTCTGTCAAGATCATCCTCACGTTCTGCTGGTAATCCATGATATAATAATCATACACTCCCGAGGTGGTGTTGGGTAGGATTATGTTACCAGCAACAGTTAACGCATCAAACCCATTGTTCTGTGTGGTAGGTGTAATAACACGAATGCGGCCCTCTTCAAAATTGATATAGGAAAGTGCATCAGCACTTCCATTGACAGATTGATAAACGAACTGGTTGATGTAAGTTGTTACCGTAGTAGTACCTGTTCCTTCAGGTGTAAATGTTCTTTTCAATTTTTCACCCGTGGCGCTGTATACAATATTGATTGTTCCTTTCCCTGCAATTCGTATTTGATCAGGTTTGTCAAGGAAATTATAATGAATGCCATTCGCGCCAACAACATTATTCAGGTCCTTTGCATTTTTGTTGAGATCAATGACCACGTTGCCATTTGCATCATACACATAATCGGGATTAGTGCCATTGGTACCGTCTTTGAAATCTCCAAACGCCCCGTTGACCGTTGTATTGGTCATGAGGTCGGCTACTTTCTGTAGTTTATTGGTAAGTGAGACATAGGTATACCGAAGATCATCCACAGTGATCGGAGCCGCCGTTCCCGGCAACACTCCTTTTTGTAACATGGTGAGCAAATTGCCATTGAGATCATAGGTGATGAAGCCACTGGTGCCGTTCACGGTGAAATCCATTTTATTATTAGCCCATGCATCGGTCGTGTGCGGTTTCTCGAGGTAAGCTGCTTTCGTAAGTCGTCCTGCATTATCATAAGTGTAGTCATAACGTCGCTGTGCGTCATCACCAAGACTGTTCCATAGTTGCCCGGTGACCTGCCCATTTAACTGGGGGCTGGTGAATACAGCGTCACGGTTATCGTAACCAAGATAAAGTCCAAAGAAATGACTCCATTTATTGTAAGTGCCTGTTTTAAGAGCGTAATCTTTGTTGATCCCTGTGATTTGGTTATGGATATTAAAACTAAAATTTAAAGATTCAAGATCGGGTTGGCCCGAGTTGGGATTGTTGTAACCGGGGTCGAGATGTTTTGTCTTTACTCTTCCTACATCATCATAATCATAGGCAGATATCGTTTTAAACCCGGAGCCATTGGTGCTGAATTGTTTTTGAATAGAAGTTACCCTTCCCAGTTTGTCAAAAATATTTTTTGTGAGTGTTTGGAAATTGGTATATCCTGTTCCCGTCGTTGTATGATCATTGCAGGTGCTCAATAATCTCCCGTCGAAATGATATTGCAGCGTTGTTATGTCCGTTCCTGTTTTAAGGTTTTCCTCCAGCGCTTGTATATGTCTTCCCTTTTCATCATAATACTGCGTAGCGCCAAGAAAAGTTGTGGTACCAAGTACCCGTGTCAGGTTCCCCGTAGGTATACTAAGTGTGCGCAATGATTTTGCAATGGGTATTACATTGGGATCAGAGGTGCTGTAGGCATTCGTGTTTGTGAAAGTCGTATTGAACGTCTTTACTCTTGAGAATGAATAGTTGTCGTAAAACTGGTAGTTGACAACGACCGTATTTGTCGCATTGTTGAGATCAGTCGCAGCAACCGGGTTTAAAGATGTGTTTATTGTGATTGTGGCTCCGCCGTTGTTCGAAGTGTTTGTTATTGAAATGCTCGCAGTGGCAGCAGCATTATTTATATCTGTTTGTAACACCGAAATGGTCTTCGTTGTGTTATATAGTGTAGTTAGTATCGGCCTGTCCAGTTCATCGTATAAGTTAGCAGTCCACTGAGCGGGGGACAAGGCAGCCTGGTTTCCATCCTGCATAAATACCACGCGGTCTCTTATATCATACAGCATGTTAAGAGCTGCAGCGCCCGGAGATTTTTTCCAAATCGTTCTTCCCTTGTCATCATAATTGAATTGGAAAACCTGGTCAGATAAAATCGTTGCTCCGTTTGTTCCCGCAAACGACCAACTGTTATTCGATAAATAATTAACGCCTTCGGGTTGGATCTGGAAACGTAACAGTCCAAATTCATCGTACACATTATAAGTGCATATCCAACCAGCGTAAGGCCCGGTAGGGCTAGTTGCAAGCTGAACTTTCTTTAGGATCAATTGCCCCGACTTATTGATAAATTCTACCACCTGTTTCCCGTTTTCATCTGTATACGTCATCTTGTATAAACTGTTAGCAGGATAAGTACCGCCATTGTAAGTACTAAGCACAGGCGCATTGCCTTGTACATAGTTGGTCAAAAATATTTTTATGTTGTCAGCGACGGTATTCATATCATAGTCTGCAGAGTTACCAGCTCCTGCAGCCCATGATGTACCGGGTGATTTTATATTTTTTACGCGGTTGATGGGACTGTTGTCAAACGTAATCGTTGAGAAGGGAGATGTTTCATTATATGTAGCGGCATTGGAGTAATAAGTAGTCTGTTCAGTCGACGGTGTCGTTTTATATTTTCCAGACAAGGTTGTAGTTGTGTAGGGCAGGTATCTTTTAACCTCCCGTCCGTAAATGTCATACTCGGAGAATTGAACCATATCACCCCATGTGCCGGAAGGGGCTGTAGCAGTTTCACGGCTTATTTTTTCTAAACTTCTTCCAAGACCATCCAAATATGTTGTGGTTTGCAATTTATCACCGATCACTAATGCGTCCACTGCGGTCCAGGTTGTGTTTCCAGTTTTTAAAACGTCATGCTCACGGATGTAATTAATGTCCTCCCAATTAACTGATACAACATTAATCTTGATTGTGTTTGAGTAGATAGAGCTGCCATTTGCTGTGTAGGTTGTTTTTCTTCGATAATATTTGGTTGCTGAGAGTGGCGCGGAAATCGTATAGCTGCTCGCGGTGGCGCCTGCAACGCTTGTAAAACCGGCAGTGGGCGTTGTACTGGATTCCCACTGGTACGTTAAGCCTGTGTTGGGAAAAGCGGCCTGGTAAATTTCTACTAGCTGCGACGGAGTTTGATTATATGAAAAATTGTAAACGCCGTTTACCGTGCCAATTGCGTGATTGGGATTCCAGACTTGCGCTTGCGAGAGTGACACAATGCCTGTTAGAAAACAAATAAAGAATAATTGTTTTACAGGAGAATTTTTCATTTGTAATATTTTGAATAGTATCGTTCCGTTATCGTTCATACATCTACTTATACTTGTCCGCCACATAGCTTATTGAGAAGTTATGCTTGAAGAGATATACATGTGAGAGGCGGGTCCGCTAAGGTTCAGCGTCCAGCTTATATATCCGGAGGCGGGTACTGTTACCTGGCCGGAAGTGCTATGCATTCCCATGCCACTTAAGTTCACACTAATGCCCACATTGCCGGTTAACAATGCTCCTGCTACGCTGCTATTCAATGTAACAGTGATCGTCAGGACTTGCCCCGGTGTTCCCGGTATTATGCCGCTGGCGCTCTGGGCTGACACACCATTGGGAAGACTAGGAGGAGAAACAGGCGTATAGGGACATGCTGTCGTGTTTCTCTGGTAATACATCCACTGAGTTTGATTATAAGTGGCACTGTTTGGGTTTAGATCTGTGAACACTGCTTCCTGGTTCCCGGTATTAATGCCAGCACCATATGTCTGACATCTCACTGTAGGTGAAGCGGTATAAAACCCCCAGTCCGGAGTAGTGGTGACACTGCAAACTCCGTGATCATTTGCCCATGACTGTCCATTTGCATCAATATCGTCCAGGGCTTTTTGGTCTGCATCTGCCTGGCTTATCGTAGAACTGTATGTGTTCGCAGCTACCGTATAAGTTACCGAGTTGCCGGTATATCCGTCACTATCGCACTGAGTGGTAAAAGACTGGGATTGTACTGTATTATTATAGATCAACAAGCAACTTCCCGAGCTGTTCGCAGTGTTTTGACCGTTTGCCAATAACCAATTCTCCGCCTGCGCATCAGCGTCAGCCTGACTTTTCATAGAGCTAAATGTGTTCGCAGCAACAGTTACAGGAACATCGGTTCCCGCGAAACCTGCAGCACAGGCTTTAGTGAAATATGCAACGATCAGGTGGTTATAATAAGTAGTTGGACAACCATTCTGTTTTGCCGCAGATACATTGTTATACTCATACATCTTGACGATGTTCTTATTTTCATCTTTGATGAAGCGAAGCCTCCCCAGATTATCATATTCATAAGAAGTGATCCTGTTGTTCTCATCACATTCAGAGGTTTTGCCGATAATAGGATCGTATGTTACAGTTCTCATTCTTGCATTGGCCGGATAAAGGCGAAGCTCATCAACCTGCCGGGCTGCAGCGCACGAAACAGTGACGGAGGCCGTGCCCACCGCTACGTTATATTCATAATAAGTGAATCCATTAATCGTTGGCCCGGTTTTACTAAGTGTTGCACCCGCAGAAACCGTCATAGAAAGATTTGACCAAAAGGACAAGATATAAGCCTTCGTGGTATTAAGGGAAGTTCTTGAAAGGGTTTTACCTGTATTTAAATTAATGGCTCTCGAACCAGTAACGACGTTGGTATTGGTGTATGTAGGTGTTCCGCTTGTGTATGTCCATCCGCCAAGATAGTTATCTAAGTTATCTGTTTCAAAACTTGAATAAGCCGGTTTATCAGCTGCGGAATCGGCGTTGATAATCGTTGCAACAATATATTTTTGGTTATAATCATAAATGTTGGCAACTGACCGATTGCCTTCGTCTTTGGTTGTCGTCAAATTACCAGATGGACCGTAAGTAAAGGTCTGTCTTACTTTATAATTTGAAACATCACTTCCAGGCCCGAGGTAATAGGTGAAGTTATTAACAGGTTGAGGCTGTGCGAACCTTTGTTCGAGTTTCCTTGACGGTTTAATGGCACCGTTCCCCACCTGGGTAAATTCAGTGACCTCTTCACTAAGCACGTAGCCATTTCCCGAAGCATCGGATACGCTAGTTGAGACTTCAACAGGCACAGAGACGATATTATTATTTAGCAAGGTAGTTATGATCCCACCGGCGTAATCACTTGTATATTTTATCAACTTACCACGACCTATACCGTCACTTCCCGTCGTCGAAATTGAATTCATCTCGAAGTTCCCTGCATAAGAATAGTTGCTCACTGTTTCCACGTATTGAGTTTGATCAGAGGCCTTATAGACCCTTTCGTAAGTTGTTGCCAATTCTGTTCTGCCAGTGTAAAGCCCATAATAATCCACTTTCATGTCAGGGCCTCCCACGGTCAAATAGCTAGGACCAACCGCTTCATTATTCCATTCAGTGCTCCTCTCGGAATGACTCTGGGTTACATCGCATTTGCAGGATACAAGCGGAGAAGTCAATCCACTGGCTCCAAAAAAGCCGCAGTGGGCGAGGCATTGGGCAATTAAAGTTTTCGAGCTGCCGAAATTGTAAACGTTTATCGTTTGCTTTACTTTTTTTCCCGTGTTGTCAAGAATAATTGTCGTATCTGGAAGGCCGTAAGCCCAGGGAGCAAAACGCTGCCGCGCTGCAAAAGAACGGGTATCATTTACGGGCAACGTGGCAGCGACGGGACCCACCCACAAGGCATAGGTGGAATCGTTTGTAAATGTTTGAATGGTCTTTCCAGCACCTCCGGAACCATTTATTATTTCCACTCGCTTAAACTGGGCAGGTAAGGGACTTATTGCCGTCAAATCCATATTGTAATAAATAGTTGTCGACGGGTCCTGGGATTGATCGCTACATGACGATACAATACCAACTATGTAACTAAGTAAATCGATGACTACCGCAGCAATGGTTCCAAATCCCGGCGCCGCGGAGCCAATCAGTGTTGCTATATCCATAATAGTTCCAACTACACTGAGAGCACCCAGGAACGGCTGGACCGCGTTCATGAATTGCTGCAAGCCTGCAATATCAACTGTTTGCTTGGCCGATACAATGCCCGGATAAAAGTATTTGTACTTGCACCCGGTAATACGGAATACCTGGTCGAATGGGGTATAATGACTGGCGGTCCATTTTCCATTCTGGGGCATCTCAAGTCCCCAGAGGGATGAAGTCGTTCCATCACTCAGTACATAATTGTATTGTGTACTGATCGCATTTGCGCATCCATTGGCGTATCCTCCATCGGTAGAAGTTGTTTTGGAAACATGCACACCGCCCACCATTTGAGCTGACCCTTGTCCGAAGATCGTCCCTGAATTTTGAACATACTCATAAGTCAACGTCCCACCTGTGGGATAAATGATCTGGCGCATCAGTCCATTTCGTGCGAGTCCATCTTTCGGGTTGAGGTAGGGGCCTGAGACGCTAGCATTCATAAAACAAAGCCCCTTGATCTCAATGTGCAACAAATCCTTGACTTTTTTGTCCAATGATATAGCCGAATTGTCATAGGCTACACTATTGCTTCCATTATAAAATCCCCAGATATCCTTTGCATAGAAAAACGGAGGTGGTACAAAATCATCCCCAACATTTGAACCTGTGTAATAGTCAAACGCATAAGGTGGGGAATCCTCTTTCAGATCGGGACCAATTTTTTGGACAGACCTTAAAAACAGTCTTGCGGATCGTTGTTCAGCAGTCGAAGAAGGCGTTCCAAATCTGCTCCTCATGATATAAGTTGTGTTCAGGATATACCTCGAAAGGGATCTTCCGTTGTACTTAATATCAACAGAGGCCAGTGCCTGTTCACCAGTAAAATCAAACCGGTCTGTAAGATTATAATTAAACTTAAACGTGTGCCCATCCGGATAAATAATAGAATCGATCTCGGGGGACTTTGTAAATGATTTCTTGTATACGACCACCGCATAATCTTTGACACTGTTGTATGAAAAATCAGCTCCTGCGTTGCACACGCCTTGGGCGGGACTTATCATCCGTGTTAAATAAGTAAACTTAACTTTTCTTGAAGTGAGCGGGTCAAAGATTTCTGATAAATACCAGTTATCTATCACCCATGGTGTGGTGAGATTATCAAACCCAGTCTGTTGGTAGACCCTTAAATTCCTGAACTTTGGAAGATGCTGCAACTGTGTTAGACCCACGTCACAATAATTTAGTTCTAAGACTTTCGTCATTCCCTGGACCGTAAACTTGTAAATCAGCCCGTCAACATCCTGGATCCAAAACGAAGTGATCTTTGTTCTGATACCCTGGCTGAAAAGTGCCGCATCTTCCTGGTAAGTGATGATCATTTTCGAGTCACCGATTGATCTGCCATGATGAGTCCCGTCCGTAGGATCAAGAACAAACATTCCCGCCTTTCCATTGAATTGAAAACTGAAATAGTCTAACTGTTTATCCTCAGCGATAATGTTATGCTGGCTATATGCCGTGTTTTGTTTTTTATACAGAGGGTATTTCGTAAGAGCATTCGGGCAACCGTTGTAAGCGGGGTTGGCAGCATACAAAAATCCGGCGGGGAATTTCTTTGTATCTGCAGGATCAGAACTTCCTGAAGCTACCTGGTCATCGGGTTCACCTACCTGCATTCGTGTAATCACACCTCCTGCCACAAGATTCCATCCCTGGCCTACATTGGAAGCAACGTCATTTACTTTCAGACCATTTCCCGAACTATAATTTAATGAAACGGTTGAATTGAGATTGCTTTTGTCATCCTGCCAATTGAACATGGGCAGAGAAAATGTTGCAGAACCTGTTTGCAGGTCTACTTGCGCACAGCAATGAAAAACACTAAATAGTAAAAAGCTAAAGTTGAAAAACCTTTTCAGCATAGAAATAGATTTAATGCATGTGACTTGTGTATTTTACCGACTTCTAAAAGTTGTACCCTATCCTGAACCTGAACGCCTGGGTTTGTGGTATCTGCCGATAGCTCAGAAAATCCCACAACATCTGGATCTTCATCTTCTTCAAAAACTTTGATTTTAAGGTGGTGATCTTGGTTAGCCCCAGCAACCCGCTTTGCTCCCAATCATTGAGCGCATGAATTTGTTGAAATGATTTGAATGATTTTTGATAGTTATACTCAAACCCACCCGATAGGAAAAAGTTTTTCTTGATGTTTATGTCAATAAAACTCCTGAGGCCTGCACCCTGGTTTGAGAACGAGACGTGATGAATGTCTTTGCCCAGACCCATTTTATAGCTTGCACCGATACCAACAACATTTTTATCGTTCAATTTATATGCAAGTGATAGTCCTATATCAATGGTCAGAGGGAACCAGGTAGTGCCTCGCATTGTTTGAAGATCAGTACCGTATTCAAGTCGCTTGAAAAAGCTTCTTGTCTTTTGGTTATTAGGTTTGAAGCTTGGCATATCGATATCACCGCTGCTCGCGAGACTTCCGTTTTGGATTGACATAATTTTGTTCCTGAGCTCATCAACTTGCCCCTGCGCAGACTGGACACTCCGTTGGGCGACTTGATTGAAGTTTCCCGGTCCAGGAAAGCGCGATGTGAGATATTGATTTAAGACAGCTCTTGGTTGGAGTCCGATCGAAGTAGTCGAGGCACTCGCATTTACAGGTCCCATATTGGGAAACAATCCAGATAATAAAGAATTGCTGGCAAAAAAACTTTTAAACGCTGGAATTTTTGAAACAAGTTCCAAAAGCGTTCTTTCGATCTTTGAAGGATCTTCAAATGTTTCCCTGTACTGTTCCACCTGGGCCTTATAGTAATAAAATCCTTTTTCAAACTTTTTAAATTGCTTTACCATCCCCAACTTCTCAAACTGTTCTTTTAGAAACTTTTTCCGCTCCGATAAGTAGTTCTTTATTTGCTCCGCCTGGTTAAATTTTCCCTGTAGATCCTTGTACTGGCCGAGTACCTTTTGCAACGACGAAGACGAGAGGTTTCCTACATCACATTTTGTAAGAAAATTTAGTGCGGTTGACATAGAATCTAGATGCCCGGAATACAACGTCTGAAATTGATTGAGTTTGCCGGAAAATTTTTTCAACGAATTATACTTTCCGTTCGTATCATCAAATAGTTGTGTTGCCAGTGACGAGTCTTTTCTCCACAGCTTCTTTTTTAACCTGTTTTCCTGTTTCTCGAGGCTTGCTAAATATTTGTCGGTGGCGCGATCCAATTCTGCCTCGGTTGCGTCGACCTTTTTCTCCAGGGCCGCGCTCCATTTTTGAGGATCGAGTTTATCGAAAACGGAATCACCGAGGGACTGAGAGTGAGAAGAGATGCTCCAAAGAAGCGCAACGACGAGGATAAGTTTTAGTGGCAATGCAGTCAGTTAAGAATTCTAATTTAGAAAATGAATCATTCGCTTTCGCAATCACTTCGCCAACACTTGACTTTTGGGAATGAAACTGTCTTTTCTATTCGCGGACACTACAAACCGATGCTGGAAATTCCGTTGCCCTGATGATTTTGCCCGTTGTCTCCATTCACAATGACCACGGAATTCTTAAGAATATTTTTGTATTGTTCCGCAATGGGAATTTTCTTATCCCCGATATACACTAATTCATTGTCGAATCTGCAGATATTTCTCAGGGAAACAATGTATGACCGGTGTATTCTGCAAAACAATTCCGATGGAAGCATTTTTTCAATGTGATTCATAGAGCTAAGGGTAAGATAGGACCTTTGTGGTGTGACAATGGTCGCATATTTATTTTCAGCCTGGATATATAAGATTTCAGAGAACCAAAGGCGGACATATACCTTTTCAATTTTAAAGAATAAAAAATCCTGCATGGCAATTAGTTTAATGGTCGCTTGCTTTCCAAGGGATACGTTTCTTAACGACGTATCCGAAGGAAGGTATTTTTCAGGAGTTATGCCTTTGTAATTGTGCTAATAATCAGCCTTGCTGGTAGTAGAACATAAAATTTAAAAATCTTTCCCAAATAAAAATGGGTATTTCCACCTATTTTTTCCGAAAAAAGCGTCAGCCGTCTGGTGTTTTTTTGGATGTCTCTAAATGATCAATCGACAATTGAAATCGTCGATACTTTAAATCTAGTAAAATTTAAGAAACGCCAAGACGGGATTTACTGAGCGTGTCATTCTTTCGAGTAAACGTGCAGATAAAGCGATTAATCGTGAAAGAAGCGTCTACACCAGGATATAAAACTTCATATCGACTATGCTTCGAACGCCAATATCGACGTAATAGTAACAACTCATAATTTCTTTGCCTTAAGACACCAAACCATTTATAAATGATGTCATGACAATAAAGGAATTTAACTCCTTTTTCATACCTTATGATCATTATCGTTATCATTTAATGCTGCGAGCCATTCCATACCGTTATCGCGTTCTTGTATTACTTTGTTCTTTAACAACACTTACTTATCTCGACCGCATCTGTATTTCGATCGTTGGTGTAAGAATAAAATCTGAGTTTCACCTGGATAATGAACAGTTTGGTTGGGTGCTTGCATCATTTGCCCTGGCTTATGCTTTATTTGAAATTCCATCTGGTATGCTCGGTGACCGTATTGGTCCGCGTGCTGTTTTTATCCGTATCGTTTTGTTTTGGTCATTGTTCACTGCATTAACCGGTTTTGCGACGGGACTAATTTCATTGATCATTGTTCGTTTCCTGTTTGGAGTTGGAGAGTCGGGCACCTATCCCAACGCGTTAGTTGTAGTATCGCGCTGGTTTCCTGCAAATGAAACCGGGCGTGCATTAACAGGCGTAGGTATTGGCCAGCAGATCGGTTCTGCTATTGCCCCTCTTATCATTATTCCCCTGGCGGTAACTTATGGTTGGCGCATGCCATTTTTTGTAAATGCTGCGATAGGCGTGGTGTGGGTGCTGATCTGTTATTTATGGTTCAAGGATTTTCCATCGCAAATGAAAAACATTTCTAAAAATGAAAAACAGAAAATAGAATCCGGGTGCCGGCACAGCAAACAACAACATTCCATCCCATTGAAACTCATTTTCAGGAACCGCACGCTTTGGACATTAATGCTGATGTATTTTTGTTTTCAATGGGCTAATTATTTTTTCATTGCATGGATGCCCGTCTATCTGCATGACGAACGACATTTTTCAGAAGCGGAAGCCAAACCGATCATTTTTTCTCTATTCATAGCAGCGATCTTTGGCTTACTGGCTGGTGGTTTTATAGCCGACTGGCTGGTAAAGAAAAAAGGACTCAGGTTTGGACGACGTCTTGTCGGCATCACTGGTATGGGAATGTGCGGTATTTTGATCTTCATTGCCGCCATCACTGCACAAAATAATTTAGCCGCTGCCTCTCTTGTTGCGGCAAATGGCTTTTATGGTTTTAGCGTGATGACTTCATTTGGTGTATGTTCGGATATTGGTCGTAACAATTCAGGAGCCGTTGCAGGTGCCATGAATTTCTCCGGTCAAATGGGTTCTTTTTTTCTTGCCATTGTTTTTGGCAAAATTGCAGACGTCACGCACAATCTCAACTACCCGCTTTTTGTCGTCACCTTTGTATTGTTGATCGGCTGCCTTCTTTGGCTAATCATCGACCCTCTGCAGCAACTAACCATTCCAGGCAAGGAAGAAAAAAATAAACCCGCGCCCGTTTCTTTGTCTCACGAATGAGTGCCATTATTTATTATCTCCCAACCTGATCTTATAGGCAAGTCCCGCAACCGGTAAGTGAGACTCCAGGTCGTAGCGCCAATCAAGATTGAAAAAAAGGTTCTTTGTTATGCGAACATAGACACCTGCCCCAGCGATCACCGTGACCTCAAACGATGATTTCTCGTGAGTACTTGAATATTCTGGCGAGGACGTGATCAATGAGGTTTGGGTAGTGGTTTGTTTCTCTTTTTTGAATGCGATCCCCGCACCCCCATAGATATACGGCTGAATTAGTTTTTGAAGAAGGTCATACCTGAATAATAGCGGAATTTCAAAAATCTGGGTGTTGTATTTGTCTTTTACTTCAGCCAAAGTATAGGTCCGGATTGATTCGTGAGAACTTCTTAAATAAACGAGCCCCGTTAGCAAACTTGCTTTCAAGTTTACTGACGGTAACACAAATTGTCCAAGGGCCTGCACTGACAGGTCCGTTCGCTTATCCCACTGAAGACCACCGGCAGATAGAATAATATTCTTTTGTACTTTTCCTTTTGAATAGTGAACAATCGCATTGTTCATACTGCCGAAACACTTTTCCAATGAAACAAAAAAGGACAATAGCGATTCTTCTGAAAAATTGACGTTCGCTACTTTCGAGCTAACCTTCGGACATTCACGGGCAAAGAAGAAAAGTAAACTTTGGTAGTTGCCCTTTTCAAATATGTCTCCGAACTCCGATTTTACGTCATCAAACAATAAATACGTGGTGTCCTTGTTCACAACAATAAAATACAGATCGTCCTTTCTTCGAAAAGAAAAAAGCTGATATCTCCCTTCAAGCATGAATTTAGCAAAATGAATTTTTCTTTTTAGGCTATCCAAAGGATCCACATAATTCACCAGTCTGAAATTGCCTTCATCCTCAAATCCAAATTCTTTTATATCTCCAACTGACAACATTTTGGTGATACCTGCCTTGTCTTTGAAATCGATCGAATGAGCCAGTTTTTCTTCTACGTCTTCTTTGATGTATCCCTGGACAGTATCTCCGTTGTTATTAATTATGTAACCTTTTTTATAAGATTGCTGGCCAAAAAGAAGGCAGGAGGTCAATAATAAAAAAGAAAGAAAGATGGTTCGCATAAGCATAGTTTTGAGAAAGATAAAATAAGATTTGACAAAGTGAAAGTTCATCCCTGATTTTTTCCTGTAATATTGTAGATACGCCCAGCTTATTAGTGGAAAATGATTAAACCGGAGCCAGTAAAACCACATAGATTTTAAAGCCACGGGGATTCAGATGAAGACAGATCAATTCTCCTCGAGCGAATTTTTTGATTCCCTTCACGGTTTACAAGGGCAGATAAAGCCTTTACCAGAACTCTCTCGCCGGATGTTCTGAAAGAAGAACTTGTTTGTTCAGTTGGAATTGCTCTGAAAGAATGAATGCAAAGAACACAACAGTATGCGGATAATAGTTTTTTCATAAGTATTGAAACCGGAAAATTAAAAACTGCTGTAAATATCTGCAATAGTAATCACCGCAATAAACCAAAAAACATTTTGGTAATTCTACTGAGAAAAATTATCCGTTCATGATCGAATTGATTTTTAATGAAGCGTTTACATGAATTGCCTGATGTGAGCCGTTGATCATTCTTTTGCATAGCCCCGGATCCCTGGTCAAAATAGCCTTTATGAGAAAGCTTCTATTACTGGTATTCCCTTATTTTCCCATTCTGATCTCAGCACAAAGAAGCTATACAGATGCCGGGATCAGTCGCCTGGCTGATCTTGGAAAGATCTGGGGCATATTGCACAATTTTCATCCTTCTATGGCAAGAGGCACTATTAGCACCGACAGCCTGGTATCCGATGTGGCCGCAAGTCTCGCCAGTGATCCATCAGCGGCCAATTTTAAGACCTGTCTGGAAAAAATGTTCGATAAACTTAAAGACCCTCTGACTCACGTAGTAACTAATAACAATGCGGCGGTAAAATTGCTAACCGGCAATGATAGTTTGCCTACCTATCGTTTGCTTGACGACAGCGTTTTGTATGTAGCATTCCCGACAAGTTTTGGATCAAGAGATTCGATAAGAAGAATTAACTGGTTAAAGCCAAAGCAACTTGAGAAATATAAAGCCCTTGTGCTTGATCTACGGAATAAAACAGAGGTTTATGTTGAACCTACTGTTGCGGCATTGAAACAAGGTAAAGATGAGGTATTGCAAAGAGCCATTCAATTTATTGAGTCCGGAAAATAGGTATTTCATGTTTCACGCAAAGTCGCTAAGTTACGCAACGGCGCAAAGTACATTCGACAAATGTATTTCTTTGCGCTCCTTTGCGCCTTTGCGTGAAAATCTCTTTCTTCATTGCTTCAATAAATACTTTTTCAGCAAGCTGATACCCTTCTTCACCTCTTCTCTTCCTTTTGATTCAATGCCATACCATCCACGATAACCGGAGTCATGACTGAGCCGTATCATCCTTGCCGTTAATTCTTCAGTGGGTTGGTTTCGATATGACATGCCTTTGGCATACGGCGCCATTTTTTCTAAATAGTTATAGTTGTCAAATTCATCAGAAGGATTTCTCCAATCCGGAAAGGAACCAAAGGCCGGGTTTTTTAATTTTTTTATCAGTGATATCATCCAGTCAGGATCGTTCGACACGCCGCCATGATTTTCGATCACGATGCTGATGTTTGCGGGTTTTGCATACTCCAACAGCATTGTGTATGATTCAGTCGCCCACTCCAGAGCTTCCCCTTTATCAACATTCTCGGGTCCACGGCAATTAGTTCGTATAGCATGGCACCCGAGAAAATGTGCAATGTCAACCCATTTCCGGTGATTGATCTCAAATTGTTTCCTCCCTTCTTTTGTATCTGCACACCCGTCACCTTCTTCATCCACCATGATCAATACCATCGTCACGCCATGATCATTTGCATTTTGTTTTAATTTTTTCAGATAGGTTTCCGTCGGCGACTCAAAAAGTGTGTTCACAAATTCAATTCCATCCAGGTCAAAATCTTCACGGGCGATGCGGGGGAAATCTAAGTTCTTCCATTTGCCTGCGCGGATCTCCTCAACCAATGCCCATTCTGCAAGCGAAATATCATCTTTTGTAAGTTGACTCATACTGTGTATTTATTCCGAATATGGATCTGTTGAAAATACATCAAATCTTTTAAAAATATTTCTCAATGACAATTCCATAAGTCATGAGAACATTCTCTCTTTTTGTTCGGCTTACCTTATTATATATAAAGGAGCCTGTAATGGCCAACCATTTTTTAAGTTTTACGGAGACATTGTTCGTTGACGTAATGAGATAATCGCTGAAATCCTGAAGTGAGGGCTGATAGAAATGAATTCCATCAATGATGAGCCTGTCTTTTAGTGACCAGTGATACATGAGACGAAAAGAATTACGGGCAGTATTATAAATAGTATGAACGTTGACAGGATCCTTAAGGTTTCCATATTCATATAAGATACCGTCGCTGACATTGATCTTTAAGTAAGGGCTGTCTATAAAATCGTATCCAAGGCCTGCTCCTGCCTGCACACGATCATTAATTTTTAAAGAAAAACTTTTATCATAATCGACCAACGCCCAGTAATACAATTTGTGTACGCCTTTGCCAAACTCAATATCCGCATGAGCAGAAAAATCATTGTTGGTCAGCTCATCATTCTGGCTACCATAAAGCCAGGTAGCTCCCATATTCGTCGCCACGGTCTTGCGTTTTGTGCTATATCCTAATTTGTTGGCGAATACATACGATTTATTGTCATTGGTTCTATTGATAACTCCCGTAGAACCAAACCGGAAATAGTGATGAGTAGTATCATCGAACTGTGAAAAACATGACAGAGATAAAAACAAGAAATACAAAAGTGTAATAATTCTTCCCATGATCTAAGATTGAATTGCCAAAAATACATTATCGAGGATATCCGTCCTCAACTTAAATGCCAATAGTCATAATAGTAACTTTGCTTTCAAATGACCGATCATGACGCAGAAAAAATACAGCAACGGAGAAATTACTGTTACCTGGAACCCCGGATTGTGTCAGCATTCAACCCACTGCTGGAAAGGCCTGGTGAATGTATTCAACCCACAAAAGAGACCCTGGATAAATATAAATGGCGATACATCAGAGCGGATCATTGAACAGGTAAAAAAATGCCCAAGTGGGGCACTGAGTTATTTTGAAAATCTGAAGGCCAATGGCGAAAGCTGAACCACGTCAAGGTAGCAGCAGCTTATTCGCCCTCATCCAATCAATACAGCTCTTAAACCAGTCTTCATTTGTACTGGTATTGTGCAGCCCAAAACCATGACCACCATGTTCATAAAGATGTAATTCTGCCGGCACTTTGTTTCTTAGCAGCGCCTGGTAGAAACGTATGCTGTTTTCAGGATTGACGCCATCATCGTCAGAAGCATGAACCAGGAATGTTGGAGGCGTACGCGGGGTTACCTGCTCTTCATTAGAAAATAAATGCACTAATTTTTTGTCAGGATCTTTTCCGAGCAAATTATCCCTCGAACCTATATGACCAATTTCTTCATTAAAGCTAATTACAGGATAAATAAGCATCATAAAATCCGGGCGTACGTTTGCATTTGCCAGCTCCTTACGTACCGGATCTAAATGGGTCCCCGTTGTGGAAGCCAGGTGACCACCAGCCGAAAAACCCATAATACCGATCTTATTTGGATCAACATGATATTGCTGTGCATGACTGCGAACAAAATGAATGGCCTGTTGCGCATCGATCAACGGAACATATTCTTTGTGGCTCATGCATTCATCATTTGGGAGGCGATATCGAAGTACAAAGGCCGTTACCCCGGCATCATTAAAAACCTTTGCAACGTCTGCACCTTCGTGACCTGCGGCAATAATTCCATACCCGCCACCAGGACAAATTATAACGGCCGTTCCATTTCTTTTTTTCGCTGCCGGCTCGAAGATTGTAAGTGTTGGTTTCGTAATATGATCAACGATGAGTATGCCTGACTTCATCCAGGATGTATCAATGAATTCATGATCTTTCTCATTGCACGGTTTTGCATTTGGAATCTCCCCATCGTATAAGGGTATTACTTTTTGTGCAGACAGAATGGATGTACTTATCATCAAAAAGGCGCTCGTTATTATTTTGTTCATGAAAATGTTCTTTTGTAAATCTATACTTTTACAATTGTCGAATTTAAATTAAATCAAACCAGTGGCGCAATTATTTCCCAATGAGAATAAGTGAAGCCAACAGGGTGCGTATCCTTTATTTTCTTGTATTTTGCTGCACAGCGGCGTGGCTGCCTATTTTCGCAGATTATCTCAAAGGCCATGGACTCTCCGGAATAAAGATCGGGCTTATTTTGGCCATTACCCCTGTTCTGATGTTTTTGATCCAACCTTTTTACGGCATGGTGGCCGACTGGTTGGGATATAAAAAATGTCTTCTCTTGTCTTCCGGACTAGCTTCGATCAGCTATGCCTTGTATCTCGTCGACGCAAGTTTTATTTGGATAGTGTTCGTTACCATTTTCATGTCTGTTTTTTATAACGCTATTCAACCTATCCTGGACAGTCTTTCACTCAGGTTGGCGCAAGACAATCCCAAATTTTCTTATGGCACACTTCGCATTGCCGGTGCAGCAGGCTGGGCCTTTACAGGCATCATCACCGGGCAATTGATCGACGCCGTCAATACAACCGTCATTTTTTTGATCTCAGCCATTAGCTTGTTCCTGACTTTCATTTTCGCTTTTTCTTTAGATGATGATAAAAAAGAAACTGTTGCCGAAACTGGTCAGTCATTCCAAAACATCAAAGAAATTTTCAAAAACAGGACCCTGCTCTTCTTATTAACATGTGTATTCCTCATTTCTGCGGGCGCTTCTACCATTTGGTATTTCTATTCTATTTATATGAAAGAAAATGGAGCTTCGGCTTCATTGGTGGGCTATGGACTTTCTTTCCAGGGATTATGTGAATTGCCATTGTTTTATTTTTCCGCAAGAATTATTGCCAGGTTTGGCATTAAGACAACTTTGCTGATCACAGTTTTTGCCACAGCCGTACGACTATTACTCTACAGTGTTGTAAAAAATCCAAAGGCTGCCATTCCGATCGAAATGTTACACGGCATATCATGGTCTCTATTTTGGGTTGTTTGTGTTGAATATGTAAATAAGCTAGTTCGTGAAGACTGGAGAGTAACTGGTCAATCTCTTTTATATGCTGCCTATTATGGCGCGGGTGTAATAGCGGGCAATTTCTGGACCGGGTATTTATCAGATACAAAAATGAAGGTGTCGGAGATCTTTTTATTAAATGCAGTCATCGTGGCGGCAGTGGGACTATTCATCTTGCTCGTGATGAAGCGACAAAAAACAAATACAGTGGAAATTGTTACTAAAATATAACTACCCCATTGCACTATTGATTTATCCCTGGTGCCCTAGTGGTCCTTAGTGAACTTTGTGTCCAAAGAAAAGGTCGCGATGTACACAAAGTAAACACAAAGGGCACCACGTTCTTATCCTATGTGAGTGGCTAACATCCTTAATGTAACATATGCGATTTATAAATCGGCAGCTATCGCTTCACCGATCCCTTCACGCAGGCGTTCTACATACCAGTCAACGAATTTTGCTACGTCAAGTTCTACCGGGGCATAGGGGCCGGGCTGGTATTGACTGGATTCTACTCCCTTAAAATTGTTCTCGCATAACTTCCAATCCTGTTCGCCTGTAATTTTCCAGAATTCAATGAGCCGTTCAACAT
>Ga0157374_10000939_pt1 | contig 25377 bp, 22 predicted proteins | sample M25metaG_FD_115308 | JGI IMG/M metagenome (GOLD analysis project Ga0157374, IMG submission 115308) | Miscanthus rhizosphere microbial communities from Kellogg Biological Station, Michigan, USA - M2-5 metaG | ecosystem: Host-associated > Plants > Roots > Rhizosphere > Soil | place: USA: Michigan... | reverse complement strand
GATTTTAAAGATGCATAAAGAATTTCTTCAGGCGAAAAGGCATGAATATGTATATCAGGCAGTTCTTTTTTTATAGCTTTAACAACATTTACATATAGATACCCATCCATGTTTGGAGGAAGTCCTGCTTGAATACAAACTTCTGTTGCTCCATATTTCCATGCTTCTTTTGCACGAGAAACGATTTCCTCAATCGGTAAGATATATCCTTCTTCTTGCCTAAAATCCCTGCTAAAAGCACAAAAACCACATTGTTTTATGCAAACATTTGTAAAATTGATGTTTCTATTAATTACATATGTCACTTTGTTTCCATTATCTCGTCTTCTTAATTCATCTGCAATTAAAAAGATTAATGATAATTCCAAATCTTTGGTATTGAATAATTTGATAGTATCTGAATTAGAGATTTCTCTATTGTTAAGGGCTTTATCTAAAATACTCGAAATTTCTGGGTCCATATTTTTTAAAATAGTATCAATATTCATAGTATGTAATCCTCTTTAACTAATCCTTTCTCATCTATTAAAGGTTCAATAAATTCTTTAAGATTTGGGGCAACAAAATTTTCAAGATTGTTTTTGTTGATAATGTATTCTGGATAGATAGGTAATCTGGCCCTTAAATTAAATCCTTTAGAGTTGGTAACAGTTTTTACTTCATTTATTGTAGGCCAAGGATATTCGGGATTTACATAGTCAGGTGTCAAAGGTGAAATTCCACCCCAATCATTTATACCTGCATCAAGATAATTAGCATATACATTAGGGCTAAGATTTGGAGGAACTTGTATGTTAATACCTGTTAATAATATTCTTGCAATTGCAATGCATTTTAAAAAGTATGTGTCAGAAGGAGGTTTACAATTATACATGCTGGTTCCAATTTTAGGCGTAAAGTTTTGAATTATTACTTCTTGTATATGACCATATTTTTCATTTATTTCTTTTATAAGTAATATGCTTTCTATTACATCAACTAATTGCTCTCCTATACCAATTAAAAGTCCAGTAGTTATAGGTATTTTTAATTCTCCAGCCGAAATTATTGATTTTATTCGTACTTTAGGATTTTTACTTGGAGCTTTTTCATGTGCTTTTCCTAATTCTAATAATTTTTCACTCGCGTTTTCTAACATCATACCAAGGCTAACATTTGTTGATTTTAGCATAGCCATTTCTTTTTTTGTTAAACTTCCTGCATTAGTATGAGGTAACAACCCCGTGTTTTTTAAAATTATTTCGCTCAAGTATGCTATTAATTCGACTAAATTTTTATACCCCAATTCATTTAGCCACTTTTTAGCTTCGGAATATTTTAATTCGGGACGCTCGCCTGTCACTAAAAGTGCTTCGGTACATTTTAATTTTTTTCCTGCATCAGCTAATGATAATACTTGATGAGGTTTTAACATTACAACTTCTGAAGTATATGGTTCCTTTTTATAGGTGCAATAAGAGCAACTATCTTTACAAAGATTGATTAAATTAATAAAAATTTTCCTAGAATAAGAGATTACCTTAGAAGAATTGTTTTTATCTCTCAAATATCTTGAAAAGCTTAAAAGGTCATCTAAGTTAGAATTTTTAATAAAGTTCGTAATTTCTATTTCTTCTATAGGTTTGTTCTCAGATATTCGATATACTATTTCCTGATTTAGAAAACCTTTTTGACAACTCAAACTACTTAACTTGTTATTCAAATTATAATGATTTTAAAATAATGTACTATTAATAATAAATATTGCTTTTTAAATTGGAGATAGAATCATTATTAAATTAATTTTAAAAAAATACTACATTAATATTTTATACAATGATAAAATAATTCCCACTTTAACAATGGGTATACAAAACAAATTAAAGGAAAATAACAAGGTTACAGAAAACCTTATCCTTATATTACAATCTACAAAAAATTAATAGTTAGATATAAAAAGAAATGTATCATTTTTTATTAAAAAAATCTAAAATTTAAATTTAAACTTAACCGTTATGCTGATTTGAATATTGATAAATAATTTATTGGGGAAAAAATTTATGGTTAATAAGAGTTTGGAATAATCTTATTTAATAATTGTCCAATAGAAGATTTAGTATTATTTATCCCTTGGTTAAGGCTTTTATCTGTTTGATTTAGTCCAGGTGTAGCACTATTAAAGTCTTGGACTTTAGTATTGAGTGTATGGGTAAGATTTTGGATTTTGGGTAAGATATTGTTAAAGAAGAATTGTTTTGCAGCAGGTGGTGCTTGATTTAGTCCAGGTGTAGCACTATTATTTAAGCCTTGAACTTTGGTATCGAGTGTCTGGGTAAGATTTTGGATTTTGGGTAAGATATTGTTAAAGAAGAATTGTTTTGCGATAGGCGGTGCTTGATTTAATTCAGACATAGTCTTATTCTTTACGTCTTGAAATTTGGTATTGAGTGTTTGGGTAAGATTTTGTAAGTCTTGTTTTGCAGTTGCTGTGTTGTTCTTTACGTCTTGAACTTTGGTATTGAGTGTATTTAAATTTTGGACCTTGGGTAAGACCTGAGGAAGGAAGACTGGGATTTCATTTTGTTGTTGCAGTTGTAGTTGTTGTGCATAAGAAGATTGTGCCAAAGGAATTAAAAATACTGAAAGCAAAAATAATGGTATTATATACTTCATTAATATTATATAATACATTAAACATAAATCTTTTACTTAAGAAGTCTTGTTGTTAAATATCGCTAGATAAATAGAAATTTTTTATATTTCTTTAAAAATATAGTGAAAAATATTCTATTATAAAGAAAAAAGATAATAAAGAAGTTTAGTTATTTTTTTTATTAAATAAAATACAGTTTTCTAAATAATTCTTAAAATTATGGTTAAAAGTAAGAAATAATAATAAACGCTAAATGCTCACTTATGAAGTGTAGATGTAATAGAAATACCTTATAAAGATATTTTCATAATTTTTAAATAATATAAAATATTTTAAACCCCTTTTATCTGTATATGTATATGTCTGCATCATCAATAATGCATCAACAAGAATCGGCTGATATAAAATCTAAGAAAATAAGAATTCTAGTTTCAAAGTTAGGTCTAGACGGTCATGATCGAGGTGCACTAGTAATATGCAGAGCGCTAAGAGATGCTGGAATGGAAGTTATTTATTCAGGCCTTTTTAATACTCCCGAACAAGTTGTTAAAATAGCTATAGAAGAAGATGTTGATGTAGTAGCAATGAGTTTATTAAATGGGGCACATCTTACTTTATTTCCAAAAGTAGCTAAATTATTTAAAGAAAAAAATATTGATGATATTTTATTAGTTGGAGGTGGAGTAATTCCTGAATCTGATAAAGATGCATTAGAAAAAGAAGGAATAACGGGAAATTTTGGCCCAGGAACATCACTTAATACAATAATTGAGCATATACAAAAAAATATAAAAAAAAAGAAATGATCTAACCTTTTTTTTAATTTATATCTTCATTTGGCCACATCATTTTTCTTAAATCTTTGCCAACTTTTTCAATTTTATGATTTTCTATTTCTTCTAAAAACTTTGCAAATGCATCTTTACTATCTTTTCTATAATTATTTACCCACTCTTTTGCAAATTCTCCTGATTGAATTTCATCTAATACTTTTTTCATATTATCTTTAGAATTTTGGTCAATTACTCTTTTTCCTCGAGTAAGTCCTCCATATCGTGCAGTTTCACTAACTCTGTTATACATTCCTGCAATTCCATATTTTTGTATTAGATCAACAATTAGTTTTAATTCATGTAGACATTCAAAATATGCTATTTCAGGTTGATATCCTGCTTCAACTAAAGTTTCGAAGGATTTTATCACCATATTATGGACTCCGCCACAAAGGTCAACTTGTTCTCCAAACCAATCGGTTTCGACTTCTTCTTTAAAATTAGTTTCTAAAACACCTGGTTTAGTACTTCCAATAGATTTAGCTAAACCTAAGACTTTATCCCAGGCTTTTTTTGAATAATCTTTATGGACTGCAACAAGCGAAGGAGTTCCAAATCCATCAAGATATAATTCTCTAACTCTTTGACCTGGACCCTTAGGAGCGACCATTATTATATCAACATTTTCTGGAGGAACTATCCACTTCCAATGAATTGCAGCGCCGTGTGAAAAACTGATTGTTTTATTTTCAGTTATAAAAGGTGCAATTTCTTTTTTAAAAGTATTTTCTTGTTCCATGTCTGGTATTAGTATATGAATAATATCTGATTGTTTAACGGCATCAGGAACTGATAAAACCTTGTGACCTTCTTTTTCAGCTTTATCCCAGCTTTTTCCATTTGGTCTTAAACCAACAACAACATCAAGACCAGAGTCTTTCATATTACATGCTTGAGCAGATCCTTGAATACCGTAACCAATAACAGCTATTTTCAAATCCTTTAAAGGATCTAAAGTTACATCGTTATCTAACCATTTCCTTGCAACCATATATTTAAAATAAAAAATGCATTATATAATATGATGTTTTATATTTTCTATTTATCATATTGTGAATTAATAAATTTGTATAGCATTTCATAAGAATTATCTATATCAGTATCTTTTTTTATATTGTTTTTTGTTGTTTGGATGAAGTCTTTTAAAAAGTCCTTATCTTTTTTTCCCACTATATCTAACAATTGATTAAAAATATGATTATATTTTTGAAATATCTGAAAAGATGTACTATTATCAATAAAGAGTGTATTAAAAAGGGAAAGATCATCTGTTAAAATACTTTCACTTAATAAAGATTGTAATTTAAAAGAACTGCCTGATACCTTTTTGAAGAAATTTATAATGTTATCTTCAAACTGAAACTCTTTTGCATTGGATAATTCAATCAAAAATTTTGAAAACACCACATTAATAAAATAAATCATACTGATGATAACAGAAATCGATAGATCATGCTTATATGGTTCCTCTATTTTAATTATTTCAAAAATAGGAAAAATATTATTTAATAAATTTTCCTCAGTCTCACGTTTATTTTTATTAACGGGAATGAAAATAATTTTATTGGTCACTGATGAAATAGAGGCCCCTGGTCCAAACATTGGATGAATACATAAAGTAGTAATATCCTTTTTAGATGAAATAGATGATAATATTTCATAAACAGCAGATTTTATTGAAGATATATCTACAATTATTGATCCTCTTTTAAATGAATTAAAATTAAAGTTTATCAAATTGATAATTTCTTCTAATGGAGTACAAAAGATTATAATATCAGACATTTTAATTGATTCGGAAATATTTGTTGAAACAATAACAGCCTCTTCTTTATTGAGATTTTGTTGGATAGATATATAGTTAATATCTTTAATATCGTAAAGTAAAATTTTATCAATTATTATATTACGACTGTTTTCTAAATTATAATAACCTTTTTTAATATTAATAAAATAATCAAAGAACCATTTTCCCATTTTTCCCGCTGCTCCAACTATAGTTATTGTATTACCCATTTTAGTAATGACCCATTTTATTTGATAATGGTTATAATGATGTTACTATTTGATTAATAATATCAAGACCTTTGCCTAGTTTTTCTTCATCTATGCATGTAGATATTCTAATATAATTTTTATAAGTTTCTCCAAAACCACTACCGGGTGCTATTGCAACTCCTTTATGTAATAATTTTTCTATTAGTGTCAAATCATCTATTCCCAAATTTTCATTTATTTTTACAAATACATACATTGCTCCATCAGGATAAATAAATTCAAAAGGCAAACTATTCAATTTAGAGCAAACAAAATCAATTCTTTTTTTCATTATATTATTATATTCAATTGGATTATAGGACAAAGCTGCTAAAGCACAATATTGCATCGGCTCGGCTACCGATGTCAAAGATAGTGATTGGATCTTGTTTATTTTATTAATTAAATTTTTATTCAAAGAATAAGCAAATCCCACTCTGAACCCTGTCATAGAATAAGTTTTTGAAAAAGAACCTATCATTATAGATTTTTCATATGGAAATTTTAATATACTCGTAAATTTTTTGTATGCAAAATTACAATAAACCTCATCACTTAAAATTAACAAATTATTTTTCTTTGCTAACTCTATGATACGTTGTAGTTTCTCTTCATCTAATATTTTGCCAGTTGGATTATTTGGATAATTGAGACAAATTATCTTTGTATTAATATTTATAGAATTTTCGATTATGGAAATATCCGGTTCCCATTTTTCATCTAGGCTAGTACTTATAACCTTGGTTTTGACTCCTAGATAATTTGCAATATCTTTGTATGCAGGCCATGCTGGCTCTATTACTATTATTTCATCGCCTGGTTTAAGAACAGAAGAAAAAGTACAAAAAATTGCAAATCGTCCTCCTACTGTAGCTATGATGTTTTCAGGACATATTTCAGGGTTTATTTTATTATTGTTAAAATTTGTTAAATAAATTGCTAGTTTTTTTCTTAAATTGTTGATACCTGCAGTTTCAGTATAATGGTATTTGTGTTTGTCATAAATTAAGTTTAATTCATCTTTAACCTGATTTGGCGGTGAAAAATCAGGCTCACCAACCTCCATATGAATTATTTTTTGTCCAAGAGAATCTAGCTGTTTTGCTTTATTAAATACATCCATATGAGTTTTAATTTTTATATCTGAGAAAATATTATTACTAGGACTAGATGGATTTTTTTTTTCGATTCCTTTGAAAAATGCATTGTTATTGACTTTATTTAGATTATTTGATTGTATTTTTCTATTTATTTCTGATTTTTGAATTTTAACTGATTCATTTATTAATAAATTAATAATTCTCCCTGCAAATTCTGGATCCAGTCCTTTCCTATCGGATTCTTTTAAAATATAATTTTTTATTTCCTGTTCAATTTTATCATCAATAATATTAAGGCTCAATTCTTGTTTAATTTCTCCAATTTCTTTTGCAATTTCCATTCTCTCATTAATCAAAGAAATTATTTGTTGAGTTATTGCTTTCATGTTGTTTCTTAGACTATCTAATTTTTCGATAGATATGTTGATGCTTAAACCCCTCCTATTATCATACTATTGACCATCGTATGAGTCTTTTAAAACAGAAGGTATTAAATTTAATTTAATACAATTGTCTAATAATATTATTCCTACAATACTATCAACAACAGGAGGTGCTCGTGGAACTACACAGGGATCATGTCTTCCTTTAACTTGAAGATCTGTTTCAATTTTCTTTGTTACATCAATGGTTTTTTGAATCATTGATATTGATGCTGCAGGTTTAAGTGCTATTCTGAATTTCAAAGGCATTCCGTTAGTTATACCGCCTAGTATTCCTCCAGAATTATTAGTCCTTGTCAATACTTTTCCAGTAACTTTATCTATATAAAATAAATCATTATTTTGGGATCCTTTAAGATTTGATCCGCTGAAACCCGAACCAAATTCTACTCCTTTTACTGCTGGAATGCTAAATAGACCCTTTGATAATTCAGATTCAATTGATCCAAAAATAGGTTCTCCTAATCCAGGGGGTAATTGACTGCTAATACATTCGATTGTTCCTCCTACAGAATCTCCACTTTTTCTTGCTAATAGTATGGCTTCTTTCATTTCCATGGCCGCATCTAGATCAGGACATCTTACATCATTTGTATATCTTTTTTTTGATAATTCATCAAAAGGAATATTTTCAGTATCAGCTACAATACTGCCTATAGATTTTGTATAACTTATAATTTTGATATTTAGATATTCAGACAAGATTTTTAGCGCTATAGATCCCCCCATTACCATGGTTGCTGTTAAACGTCCAGAGAACCTTCCACTTCCACGATAATCTGCAAATCCTCCATATTTTATATAAGCAGGAAAGTCAGAATGACCTGGTCTTGGAGTATATTTCATTTCATCATATGATCTTGAATCTGCATCAGCATTCCAAATCACCATACATATTGGAGCACCAGTGGTATATCCATTAAAAGTACCAGATAATATTTGAGCTTTATCCGTTTCTTTTCTTTGAGTGGTAACTACTGATTGACCTGGTTTTCTTAAATCTAATAAAGGCTGTATATCATTTTCATCCAACTTTAATCCCGCAGGACATCCATCAACAATTGTGCCAACACATTTGCCATGACTTTCTCCAAAGCTCATTATTGAAAATCGTTCACCCAGAATGTTTGCTGGCATAATAAAACCTAATTTACTTTCAATATATTGTTATTTTTACTTATCTTGTTTGTAAATTAATATAATCAATAACTATTTTTAGTTTATGTATATTTTAATCTCATTTTATAATAAATCATAAAACAAAAAAAATTATTTTAAATTTCTCTTTTTTAAAATAACCAATAATTGCATTTTAAATTAGATCAAATTCCTTTAAGAGCCGTACCAAAAACTAATAGGGTATATTATAATAACTTTGCACCAAGTCTTTTCATTTCATCAATAAATCCGGGATAAGATACATCAACTGATTCAGATCCTTCTATCTGAGATTTCTCTGTAGATAAAGAAGCAATGAAAAAAGCCATAAAAAGCCTATGATCATTAAAAGAATCTATTGATGCATTTTTAATTTTTATAGGTGGTTTAATATAAAGAGAATCCATCTCTTCTTTAACATTTGCACCAAATTTTACTAATTGAGACGAAATATTAGCAACTCTATCTGTTTCTTTATATCTAGCATGAGATATTCCTGTAATTTTAATTGGATTTTTGCATTTTAATGCTAAAATAGAAAGTACAGGAAGTAAATCAGGGGTATCTCTCAGATTAAATTCTCCTCCTATCAGTGAATTGGTCCCTTTAATTTCCACTATTCCGTTACTTTTATCTTCAGATATATTTGCACCTAATTTTTTTAGTATATTGATAATATTTGAGTCTCCTTGAGGCATTGAAAAATCTAAATTATATACTGAAACTTCTCCATCACTTAATATTGCAGAAGATAAAAGTAATGCAGCAGTTGAAAAATCGCCAGGTACTTTAAATGATGTTGGTATATAGTCTTTATCGTTTGATATGTCATAGAATTCTGTTACTACAGTATTCGTATTATAATTATTATTATCATTTCTTATGGCTTTGTTACTATGTATTGATTTTGATGAGGATGTTGATATAAAGGAAGATGAAGAAGAAGCAGGATGGGAAGACGTGGAAAAAGAAGATGACTTATAAAATGCTTTATAATTTGAATCGTAATTATTTGTTGAATTATTATTTTCATCTAATGGTTTATTAATTACATTAACACCAAATCTTTTCATTATTGATATAGTTGATTCAATATATGGTTTTGAAACTTGATTTCCTAAAACATTTATCAAAACCTTTTCCTTAGCATATATACCTGACAGTAATAGTGAAGAAATAAATTGGCTCGATATTTTTCCACTAACAAAGACTTTACCTCCCTTCATTCCGCCACCCTTTACTATTAAAGGAGGTGTTTTACTTTTATTTGTTGAAACACAATCGACACCCAATTGATTAAGAGAATCAATCAAGTCTCCCATTGGTCTTTTTCTTAAACTTGTATCACCTGTAAGAATTGTAAAGCCATCATTAACAAAAGAACATACTGAAGCCAATAACCTTATTGTTGTACCTGAATTTTCTGCATTCAAAATATCTTCAGGATTTTCGAATCCTATTCTAGCTCCACTGCTTGATATCTTTAGAATTCCTACATTTTGTAAAGATAGATTTTTGTTACCATCGGTTGATTGTTGTTGTAATTCTTTCGATAATCTTATTTTATCTATCTTCATTCCGAGCATTTTACAACAATTTATTGTTGCAATTGTATCTCTTGATAATAAAACATTTTCTAAATGAGATGTACCATTTGACAAACACGAAATAACTATTGCCCTATGAGAATAACTTTTACTTGGAGGACAAAAAATTTTTCCGGCTAATTGTGATTTTTTAACTGTAATTTTGGTCATTTTTTTTATCTTAATATTATTATTTGTGTAGTTAATTATTATTGATAGCTATTATGTAACAAAAGCTTTATTATTATTTACTTGAGATACAATCATTCTACCCTTTAAATTTGCAAATGAGTTTTTCAAATTTTCAACATTATCTTTATGTACAACTGCTGCTATTGCGGGCCCGTTGCCTGAATAACTAACTGCAAGACAATTGTTTTCTATTGCACATAGCAAAGGGTAATAATTGTTATAAAGGACAGAATTTATTAGAATACCATTTAAATTCATAGCTTTCCAATAATCTCCTTTAAGAGCAAGTTTAAATGCATGATAAAACAGCTCTTTATGTAATTTAAGCTTCATTACATTTCCTCTTTGAACATCATGTGGTAGAAATATTACTACCCATAGATCAGTGTTTATTGTTTCTCTTTTGATTAATTTTTTATAATAATTATCAGATAAGATTATTCCTCCAAAATAGCAAGCACATGCATCATCAAAAGCACCAGTAATACTTACCTTTGACCAGAGAGATGAATTAACGGCGGTGTTTAAAACAGATCTATCATAAATTTCCTCATTTATTAGTTTATAACAAGCTAAAGAAATAGCATTAGAAACTGCACTTGAACTTTTTAATCCCCAACCTGCCGGAATATCAGATGTTAGATTAATTGAAACAAAATTATTATTAAGAATTTTATTTGGTATTATAGACTTAATAATTTTATTAATTAGTTTATCATTAGCAAAGCTCTTTGTTATTCCTGGAAATCCAGGTTCTAGTGTAATTTTTGCCTTTACTTTTAGAGAAACTCCAAGAGTAGATCCTTTTCCTGTAGCTATTGCATTAATGATAGATATAGCTCCAAATACTGTTGAAGTACTACTGAGTTTTTTCAATTTATTTTGGTTCACCAAAAATTCCAAATAATGCTTTTTTCATAGCATTAATTGGAGCACTCACTTTTGTCCAAATCTCAAATGATTTTGCCGCTTGATGAATTAACATCTCATAACCGAAAATAATGTTAGAACCTGCTTCTTTGGCATTTCTTAAAAGATCTGTATATAAGGGTCTATAGATTATATCAAATACAAAAGCATTTTTCATCATAAAATTTGATTTTAGAGGACTTGATTCATTATTTAATCCTATAGACGTAGTATTAATTATCAAGTTTGACTTCAAAGAAGTTTCTTTCAACAAGTTTATATCATTATAATCCAATGGACTACAGTTTAATCCCATTTTCTTACCAAGTTCAATAACCTTGTTTAATCTATTTTGATCTCTGTTAACTATATTTATATTTTGAATTCCTTTTTTTTTGGATAAAGCTACTAATGCAGCTCTACATGAGCCCCCTGCACCCAAAATTAAAATTTGAGCATTATCAAGATTAATTCCTCTTTCTTCAATTGGTGTTATTATACCATGAATATCCGTATTATAACCAATAAATTTTCCATTCTCGTTATTAACGGTATTAACTGCCCCTGTGGTTTTTGCCTCTTCGGAAAGCCCATCAATATATTTAATAATACTTTCTTTATGAGGCAATGTAACATTAAATCCTGCTGCATTTATTCTTTTTAACGAATGAATCGAGTCCTCTAAATCAAACTGCGATACTTTAAATGCAATATATGAATAATTCAAATTCAAATAAAAAAATGCAGTATTATGTATTAGAGGAGATAAAGTATGATTTATTGGATCACCTATTATACAAAATGTTTTAAAAGATTTAACTAAATGTTTATCAGCTTCATCTTTATTTATCAATAATATTAATAATTTAAAATAATGGTTAATTTAATTTTATTAATACTATTTTATTTTTAAATGAACTTATTGATTATGTTATATTATATAATAAAGATAAATCTGATAATTATAGTGTTTGATACCTTGAGATTAATTTAAAAATTAAAATAATAAAAGTTACATAGAGAGAGCGAATTTTTTAACAAATATTATATTAAAGATAAAAAAAATTACAAACAAAATATGGAGATCTTATATAGAGAATGACATGCAAAGGAATTTGTATTAGACATAAATCAAAAAAAATACCCAAGACCATGCGATATGAAGAAAACGAAAAACGATGTCAAATATGCGATATATTTATCAAATGGAATGGAATATTTTGTCCCTGTTGTGGTTATAGATTAAGACATAATGCTCGAATTCAAAAGTATAAGATCAAAAAATATATCGAGTAATGGAGAAAGAAGAAAAAACAAGAATTTACATCAGAAATTGGGGTATCTATAGTATAAATTTTTTATGGAAAAATTCATGGAATGTTTTCATTTGATCTATTGTAAGTTGCCCAGGTGCAACAGCTTTATCAATGGTTGCATATGTAAAAGGAGAATCGCCCACAATATTACATAAAATTCTTGTAATAATCCCCAATTCTCCCATTGAAAAAGCAATAAGATTTAAGCTTGAATCTATTGCATTGTACAATTGCATAACATTTATTGAATCATCAATTGTTTTTGCGGTAGTAACAATCTTAATGTAATTACTAAAGATTCTCATTTTGTCAATTAAATCTATCAATTCCTCTTTTCTAGGTGTACCAATAAAATCATGCCATGATATTAGAGTCGTAACATTGTTATTATCTATAAAGTCAGCCAATTCATTATCTTTTGAAATAGTAGTATATTCCAGATCAAGAAGCATTGGTCTTACCATGGCTAGCTTTTTCATTAATTCAATCCTTTCTTTTTCTCCTTTGTTAAATTTTCCTCCTTCATTGATAGATCTTAAAGTATAAATAGATTGATTTTTGTATTTGGAAATTTTTTCCAAGATGGCCTCTAGATATGAAAATTCCTGAAGATAATCGAATCTAAACTCCATCAGTATATTAGAATCTTTTTTTTGAATTTGAACTAACTTATTCACAATATCATTTAATTCAGTTTCAATTATGGGAATAGAGATGCATATCTTTTTTTTAAGCATTGAATATTTTATAGATAAAAAATAGCATTATAATATTTTCTTTTATATAATTTTTGAATGATTTATATTTTTTATACGTTACATAATCTCTCCAAAGTATATGGCGCCAGGTGATATGTTTTTTATTGAACATTTAAATGAACTTCGTATTCGTTTTTTTAGGATTGTTGTATTTGCCATTGCTATAGTTATATTTACATCTGTATTTGGAATACAGTTGATTACCATAAATAACTTTTCATTTTATTTTATTTATCCTTCAATTTATAATAATATTTCTAGTCAAACAATACTTTTTTTAAGTCATAGTTTACTTCCACCTGGAGTAGAATTAATTCAGACTGCTCCAGGACAATCATTATTTGCACAAGTATATGTATCGTTTTTATTAAGTATTGCATGTACTATTCCATTAATTGTTAAAGAAATATTTGGATTTGTTAGCCCTGCAATATCGCATCAATCCAAGAAAGTTACATATTTAAATTATATTTTACCAATAACTATTTTATTTTCTGCGGGTATCCTTTTTTCCTTTTATATGGCCATTCCTATAATTCTAACATTTTTATACCAATATGGACAATCCTTGGGAATCCTTTCGTTTTTAACTATAAACGAATTTATCAATTTTGTCCTTCAATTTTTTATTGCTTTTGGAATATCATTTCAACTACCTCTAATAATGTATATTCTTTCTTTAACTGGTTTAATAGACAATAAATTTTGGATAAAAAATTTTAAATATGCCGTAATATTAATCGTATTATTTGGTGCCTTTATTACACCTGATGGAAGTGGAGTTACCATGTGGTTTATTTCAATCCCAATGCTATTATTATATACTATAGGCATCTTATCGATAAAGGTCAGATTTCGAAAAGACGATAAAAATAAATTATTAAATATTTAGTAGTTGAAAACAAAATTTAAAAAGTTATAATAAATAGCATATATAACAATTTTAATGTATTACTTCTATTATTGTAGTTTATCTTTATACTATGTGAGAAGATATTTTTTTCCAATTAGCTATTAATACCTCAGGTCTAATATGAAGAGGTTCATTTGATACTCTGCTTTTGGCAAGATCAACATATTCTTGCTTTATATCTACTCCTAAAAAGTGTCGATCCAAATTATATGCAACTTTAGTTGTTTGGCCACTTCCATTAAATGGATCAAGAACTATATCGCCAATATATGAATATAATTTCATTAATCTATATGGTATTTCTTCTGGAAAGGGACATGGATGATTAATATAACCTGGCGGTACTGGTGCAATATGCCAAATGGAATTTGCTATTTCTTTGGTCCATTCTTCATGAGTAGCAGGAAGAATTTCTCTTCTTTGAGTCCTGCCGGACTTGACATCTCCTTTTCGTAAAACCAGGATAAATTCATGCATAATGTTTGCCCTATAATATTTTGGATAAGGATTGATAATAAATGAGCCATATCTGTTTGTTCCCCCTGTTACTTTATGCCATATGATTTCTTCATGTAAATTCCATTTACCTTTAGAAGAAACTAATTCTGATAGTAATAAATGAGGTAAAGGAATTAATGTTCCGTTTACAACTTCATTTGCAATAACAATACAACAATATCCGCCTTCTTTTGTAACTCTATAAATTTGTCCGTTAAATATTGATACTAGGTTATCAAGGTAATCATCCAAATTAACCTTTGCAATACCTCTATAATATTCTAGATTTTTTTTTGAAACATGTAGATCATAATCAATAGCATTTCCATATGGCGGAGAAGTAATTGTTAATTGGATACAGTTTGAGGGAAAGTTTTTTAAAACTTTTTCACAGTTACCTAATAATATTTTATCATAGATTGATTCGGGCCTGATCAGCATTATCATATAGTTTTATTAGAGTAATCGATAATCCCGCTACTCTAAAAATATAAACTTAAAGATAAAAAAAAAATAACAAATTAAGATAAGAAATCAACTATTTTTCAATAATAAATTCATTAGAAACCTCCATTCCAAAATGTCTTCCTGTCGCTCTTTTAGAATAAACTAATATTTCATCTCCTAATTTTGCATGAGTAACAGGCAATATTTTGCCATTTTTATCTAAAAATCGAATTGTTTCTGCATTTTGAACAACAATTGAACCAATCTCCTTTTCATAGAGTGCTTTAAATAATCTAAGAGGCCTTGTTTCTATTTTTGCTCGACCAACATAAACCGTTCGTGCAGATCCTTTGGTATTGACTATTAAAACTTGACTACCGGATTCTAATTCTGATAAATATTTTGTCGTTCCATCTGGAGTTATTGTATAACAGTGTACAGCACCAGCATTAACTCTAAACGGTCGTGGCGAAGTAAAAGAAGAGCCAATAGATTCATTATGTATTAGAAATAAAAAATTTGATTTGTTGCCAATTAGCATACCCTCACCTTCAGTTAGCATTGAAACAGTATCAATACAGACTCTTTCACCTATTCCGATATCTTTAATTTCAACTATCTTTGCAGAAGAAATATTGAAATTTGTATTTTCTATAATATTTTTAATTTTTGCTATTTTTTCTTCATCATTGGTCTCAAAAATTACGCCATCTACACCTAATTCTAAAACTGTAAATAATGTTTCAATTTCATTAACTGATCTGGCTGTTGCAAAAATTTCTACATTTGTTTCTTGCATCATAGCAATTATATTTTCTAAAGGTATAATTTTCCAGTCATCAACATCTATTATTACAAAGTTAATTCCTTTTTCTGATAAAATTTTTATTTGCTGAATATCATTATTGCTATGTATTTTTTTATATATTCCGATTTTTTTTATAGTGTGATTATAAATATTGCTACTTTTATTTTCTGAATAGGTCACTTTATTATTTGACGACAAATTATCTGTTTCATTTTGACTATTATTTATTATTATATAATCTGCCTTTTCTGAATTAAAAATTGTTTTTATATTTGTATTTTCAAGAAATTTGTTAATATTATTAGATGGCTCTATATATAACAGATCTATTTTATCTTTGACTTTATTAATAAATTCAATAATTGATCCTTCTTGTGACTCAGATGATGTTTTTAATATTGGTTTTATAATAATCTTTTTTTTGCTTTTATTTTTTATTGAAATTTTCTAACACCTCATCATATTTTTTATCTTCAAAAATAATTCTGTAGAGGGAATTTATTATTTTCTTTGGATTTTGATGTTCGAATATATTTCGTCCAAAAGTGACTCCTATTGCACCAACTTTGATTGCATCATAACACATCTTCAAAATATCTAGATCTGTTTTGGATTTTGGTCCGCCTGCAATAACTATTGGTACAGGGCAACTCTTTACAACATCTTTAAAACTATCTATATCTCCGGTATACACTGTTTTTACTATGTCCGCACCTGCCTCTGCTCCAATTCTTGCAACATGAGAAACAACAGAAGAATCTAATGGATTTTTTATATTTTCTCCTCTAGGATACATCATTGCAATCAATGGAACGCTCCACTCATTACATTCATCAGCAGCCAGTCCTAATGAATATAGCATCATAGGCTCCTCTTTAGAGCCAATATTTATATGAAGAGAAACAGCGTCAGCTCCTAATCTAATTGCTTCTTTGACTGTACCCATAAGAATTTTTTTGTTTGGATCAGGACCAAGAGATGTACTTGCAGACATGTGGGCAATACAACCAATATTAATAGGTCGAGATAATACTTTGATTATGCCTTTATTTACTACAATACAGGTCAACCCAGAATATTCAACATCATAGATAAAGTTGGTGATATCTTTGATTCCTTTTAATGGTCCACTACTTATTCCGTGATCCATTGGAATGCATAACATTTTTCCTTTGTTCAATATTCTATTTAGTCGAATATCTTTTCCAAGGACCATAATAAGAGGAAAATTATAGACATATTTAAAAGTAATATATATCATATTTGCAATTTGAATGAATTATAAAAAATTAATTTAAATTACAAATACTAGAAAATTTAATTTTGTGAGCATTATTTTTTTTCAAAGATAATACGTGAGATATCTTTTCTTTTGAAATCAGAGGAAAATATTTATAAGCCAAATTTATTGATTCTTTGGTATCACTTTTATTGATGAACATTAAAATTGAATCCAAATCTTCAAAAGTAAGTCCTAATTCATCTTCTGTTTGTTGATTTTCCCACAGTCTAGCACTACTTTTTTTATTAATTATAATATCCGGAATCTTTAGGAATTTGGCAAATTCTTTAACTTGTGTTTTATATAGGTCTCCTATAGGCAATAAATCATTTCCTCCATCTCCAAATTTTGTAAAATAACCTATTGTAATTTCTGTTTTATTTGATGTGCCAAGAACAAGTCTGTTTAATGAGTTTGCATAATAATAAAGAATACACATTCTAATTCTTGAGATCAGATTTCCTTTAACTAATTTATTGTCTGTACTTTCCACTATTTCTAAAAATTTGTCTTTAATATCATTTACATAAATTATCTTGTAGTTTAAATTTAAAATCGCACAAATTTTAAGTGCATCATCTAAATCTTTTTGTGGAGTATTTTCTTTATCAGGTAATAATAATCCTAATATCTTTTTATTTCCAAGTGCTTGGGTTGCGCAATAGGCAACAACTGAAGAATCTATTCCTCCTGATAATCCTAATATAACGCCATTAAAATTACCTATTTGGACATTTTTTTTGATAAATGTATTAATGGAATTATTAATTAAATGAAAATCTTGCATTTAATAATGATTCATCAATTAGAGTAAATATTAAATTTTTTATGCTCATTTTAAACTAATGCATAAAAGATATCAGTAATTTATTAATAATAGAATCGCTTTAATATAGAAACCTAATAATAAACAATAGATTAGATGGATACTCGGAATATCGGTTTAAGAAATATCGAGGTTGCAGATACAAAAATTTGTTTGATAGATGGTGAAAAAGGCAAACTTATCTATCGAGGATATGATATTCTAGATTTAGCTAATCATTCAACCTATGAAGAGACTGCCTTCCTATTATTATATGGGGATTTACCTATTAAAGAAGAATTAACTGAATTTAATAATAAATTAATATCATTAAGAAAAATTCCAGAATCCTTGGTGAAAAATATGAAAAATAAACCTACTAGCGCTCATCCAATGGATATTCTTCAATCCGCTGTCTTGGAATTAGCTGACTATGATTTTAATAGATTAGATGAAGGAAAAGACACTAATTTAAAAGAGCCGTTGCACTTATTGCCAAAATTCCAACTATAGTTGCGGCATGGGAAAGAATACGAAATGGTTTAGATGTAATTGAACCTTTATCAGATAATACTCATGCACACAATTTCTTATTCATGTTAAAAGGAGAGCATCCAAAACAAGAAGTCTCAAAAATTTTTGATATAAGTTTAATTTTGCATGCCGAACATAGTTTTAATGCTTCTACATTTGCTGCAAGAGAAATAGCTTCTACAAGAGCTAGTATTTATGCTTGTATTGGTGGCGCCCTAGGGGCATTATCTGGAGAGCTCCATGGAGGAGCAAATATACAGGTAATGAAAATGCTGCTTGAAATCAATGATATAGATAATGTTGAAAATTGGGTCCACCAAAGATTAGAAGGTGGGAAAAGAATTATGGGTATGGGACATGCAGTATATAAAACTACTGATCCAAGATCAGAAGTACTAGCAGAGCTGTCAAAAGCAATTTCAAAAGAAAAAAATACCAAGTGGTATGAGTTGACTGAAAGAGTAGAGATAATAACAAAAAGAATAATGATGCTAAGCCGAAAAATGCCCATATATCCTAATGTTGATCTATATAGTGCGTCACTTTATTATAGCTTAGACATTCCAATAGATCTGAATACCCCCATTTTTGCAATATCTAGAATAGCAGGTTGGAATGCGCATATAGTGGAAGAAAAATTTGCAGAAGCAGCACCCAAGCCTGCACTATATAGACCAAAGGCTGTTTATGTTGGCAGATACTGTGGTCCAATGGGATGCGAATATAAAAATTTAATTAATAGAACCGAAATGACCCAATCAAAATCAAATCAATAATTTTTTTGATAAAGCATATTTTACCAAGCATTGGTATGATAATATCAAAGATTGATTAAAATTTATAAATTATGTTTATAAACAAATCATAGTGCCTCCGGAAGGAAAATCTACTTATTATAAAGATGTTGGTATAGACATGAAAGAAGTTAAAAAAATACAAGAACAAATTGGCAAAAATATAGAAAAAACACATAATTTTATTAATTTTGGAAAAGTTATATCAGGTTTTGGACATTATGCTGGTTTAATTGAAATTGAAGGTAAGATTATTTCTCTTCATACTGATGGTGTAGGAACAAAAGTATTGATTTCACAACTAATGGAAAAATATGATACTATTGGGATAGATTGCATAGCTATGAACGTAAATGATTTAATTTGTGTAGGATCAAAACCTGTAGGTTACTTATCATACATAGCATTACAAAAAACAAATGATATTCTCTTAAAAGAAATTACAAAAGGTCTTGTTAAGGGTGCCAAAATATCAGACATTGCTATTGTTGGTGGAGAAACAGCAATTTTGCCTGAAATAATAACTGGAAATAGGAAAGAATATAGTTTTGATTTAGCTGGAATGATTTTTGGGATAATCAAAAATAAAAAAAAGATTATTCTTGGTAACAAAATAAAATCAGACGATATAATTATAGGGATTAATAGCTCTGGTTTACATTCTAACGGCTATAGTCTTGCAAGAAAGATACTTTTAGAAAAATATTCCATCAATGATAAACCAGAATATTTAAACACAAACTTAGGAACTGAACTTCTTAAACCAACTACAATATATTCAAAAACAATTTTAAAACTAATAGACGAATTTGACATAACTGCGATACATGGTTTATCTCATATTACTGGGGGTGCTTTTACAAAGCTAAAGAGATTAAATTCTAATGTAGATTATATTTTAGATACTCTTCCACAAATCAAAGGAATATTTAAACAAATAATGGTAGATGGAAATATAGACATTGCAGAGATGTACAAAACATTCAACATGGGAATTGGATTCTGTGTTATCGTAGCAAAAAATAAAGTAGAAGAAATTATCAAGGTTATCCAAAAAGATAGAATGACCTGCCAAATAATTGGAAAAATAAAATCAAATGGTAATGGGGATACAATCGTTAAATCCAACAACAATTTTCTAAAAATTTAATATAACAGTTTAAAAGAACATTGTTAATCGCATTCTGATTTGAGCAATACTAATACTTTTTTTATTCTGTTTTTATTGTGTTTTCAAGCAACTTTATATTTTCACATAACATTTAATTTATAAAAGTTCTAAACCTTTAATATTTGACTAAAGATACTCATACTCAGCCTTCAGTGGATATCTTTGAGGGATCATTTTTAAGTTTAGGACAACAACCAGCTAATACAGATAACTCAATCTATCTAAAAGCGTGTAAAGAAATAGCTGAAGAGATGTTATCTTTAAATATTAATAATTCAAGCCAAATTAAAAATGATGTTCTTAAAACTATTAGAGATATATCATCAAAATATAAATTATCAAAAATTCCGAAAAATATAGATATTATAAAATTTTTACCATCCGATAACTATTTTAAAAAGCTATTGAAACTAAAACCAACAAAAACACTTTCAGGTATTGCAGTCATTACTGTAATGCCTATACCATTTGATTGTCCTCATGGAAAATGTATATATTGTCCCGGTGGAATTGAAGTCAATACCCCATTAAGCTATGTTGGTACTGAACCAGCTACAAAAATAGCTCAACAAGTTAAATATGATCCATTTAAACAAGTTTGGTCAAAACTGATGCAATTAATCTACAGAGGACATAATGTAGATAAAGCTGAACTTGTTATTGTAGGAGGCACGTTTCCTTTTTATCCAACGAATTATCAAAAATATTTTGTTAAAAAATGCTATGATGCTTTTAATTTATTTGATCTTGATGTACTTGATAAAAATAATTATAACCTTAACTCTTTGGTAGAAAATGATAAATATCTACAATTAAGTGAGAATTTGGAAAGTGCCAAGAAAAATAATGAAAATTCAAAAATTAGATGTGTTGGATTAACAATTGAAACAAAACCAGATTATTGCAAGCTAAATCATATAAATACTATGCTTGAATTAGGAACAACTAGAATTGAAATAGGAGTTCAATCCTTAAACAATAATGTATTAAAAGCAGTAAACAGAGGCCACGATATAAACGACATATTTGAATCATTTTATTTAGCTAAGAATTGTGGATATAAAATTGCAGCACATATGATGCCCGGCTTACCCCAATCATCGTTGGATCAAGATATTAATGATTTTAAAAAGTTGTTTGAAGACGATAGATTAAAACCTGACATGCTTAAAATTTATCCAACCCTTGTAATTAAAAATACAGGATTGTATAAACTATATGAGGCTAAAAAATATAATAGTTATTCGACAGAAGACCTTGTTAAAATTTTAGTTGAAATAAAAAAGATAATCCCTCCTTGGGCAAGAATTATGAGAATTCAAAGAGAAATAGAGTCCAAAGATATTATAGCAGGTCCTAAAATGGGAAATCTAAGACAACTCGTTCAAAATGAGTTAGATAAACAAGGATTAAAATGCAAATGCATCAGATGTCGTGAAATAGGTTTAAATGGTATTGAAAAAGAGTTTTCACAAGAGGAAATTGAACTCCACAAAACAGAATACTTGTCATCAGAAGGAAAAGAAATATTTTTATCGTACGAGTCTAAAGACAAAAAAGTTATTTTTGGATTTTTAAGGTTAAGAATTATGCCTAATTCACAAAGAAATGAGCTTAAAGATCTTGGGGATCTTTTTAAAAAAAAGATGATATCTTCTGCTGTTGTTAGGGAATTGCATGTTTATGGCCCTCTTGCAAAAATTAGAGATAAATCGTATGATGATTCTAATATTAAACAAGAAATAACTAAAGAAATTTATAATAATTTTAAAAGAAAAAATGTTTTTTATCAACATAAAGGTTTAGGTCAAAAACTACTAAAAGAAGCTGAAAAAATATGTAAGCAAGAGTATAATATAAAAAAGTTATCAGTTATAAGTGCAATAGGAACAAGAGAATATTATAGAAAATTCGGATATGTTATTAATGGACCTTTTGTAACAAAATTCCTGTAGAATCATATGGATAATGCTCTAGAGGATGTAACAATCGGTAAAGGAACATGGCTTGATAAGGTAGCTTTTTCTATAGTAGAAAGAGAAAAAAACCTTGGTCGAAGCACAAAAATATTAAGAGTAGAAAGTGGATTAGGAGCATCAGGAATTCCTCATATTGGAAGTATGGGTGATGCAGTTAGAGCCTACGGAATTTCCCTTGCCCTTAAAAATATGGGCTATAATGCAGAATTGATTGCATTTGCCGATGATCTTGATGGTTTAAGAAAAGTTCCTTCTGGTTTACCTGATTGGTTAAATGAATATTTATGCAAACCAGTCTCTTCAATACCCGATCCATTTGGCAGTTGCCATAACTCTTATGGTATGCATATGAGCAGCCTATTATTAGAAGGCCTTGATAAGGTTGGTGTAAAATATAATTTTAAAAGTGGGACTGACATATATAAAAGTGAAATTTTAACCAATCAAATACACAAAATTCTAACAAACCGTAAAACAATAGGTGAAAAAATATCCGAATTTACGGGCCAACAAAAATATTTAGAATTTTTACCATATTTTCCAATATGTCAACAATGCGGTAGGTTATATGTTGCAAACGCAATTGAATATTTTTCTGATGAGAAAACTTTAAGCTATTCTTGTATAGGAAATACTATAAATAAAAAACAAATACAAGGATGTGGACATAAAGGAGAAATAAAAATTAAAGATGGTAAAGGAAAATTAGCATGGAAAGTAGAATTTGCAGCGCGATGGCATGCCCTTGATATCCGGTTCGAAGCTTTTGGTAAAGATATAATGGATTCAGTCAGAATTAATGATTGGATTTCAAGTGAAATTTTGGAATTTGATCATCCATTTCATATCAAATATGAAATGTTTTTAGACAAAGGAGGGAAAAAAATTAGTAAATCGACAGGTAATGTGTTTACTCCACAAATGTGGTTTAAGTACGGAACAGCTGAATCACTTTTGCTGTTACTTTATAAGAGAATAGTTGGCACAAGGCATATCGGTATTGAGGACATTCCTATTGTAATGGATGAGTATGACTTTTATGAAGATATTTATTTTGATAGGATAAAAGAAAAAAATAAAAGCAAAGAGATAAAAATTAAAGGAATTTATCAATATATCAATAACTTAAACCCGCCACCTGTTCCTCAAATTCATATACCATTTAAAATATTAATTCAACAATCAGAATTATTTGTTGATCAAAAGATAAATATTATTGAAAAAATAATTGAAAGGTTAAAGAAATATGGTTTAACAAAGGAGGAAACACCTCAATTAATAAATAAAATAATTTTATCTTTACAATGGGCCCAAGATTTTAAAGGATTAGATAATGTGAGAGAAAATTATAATTTATTTGAAAACAAATTAGAAGATAATGAGAAGAAAGCTTTAAAAGAGATGTTAATCGAATTAAAATTAATTAATAAAGATATAGAAAATTCGAATGAAAACATTGAAAATATTGATTTAAGCCAAAAAATTCAGACATTAATTTTTGTAAAATCCAAAGAAAACAAAATTGAACCAAAAAACTTTTTTAAATTGATTTATAGAATATTAATCAATTCAGAAAGAGGTCCAAAACTAGGTAACTATATTGTTGATTTGGGAATTAAAAATGTGATAGCCTTGTTAGAAAAAAATATAACATAAATGAAACGGAAAATAACAATTAATGTTTAACAAAGAATATAGGTTTTCCATAATCTATTATATTTGATCGTTAATTTTCTCATTACTTTTTAGAATAATCTAAAGCCATTGAAATTTGAAGAATTAAAATCTAAATTAAATAGTAAGTGCTCTTTATTATGCTATAAAATTTTTTAAATATTGAATCAAATCTAACTTTTAAATTTATTAAATTACTATTTAATATCATAATATATTCAAAGTATATTAAAAAAGATAGAAAATTTTAGCAATCGTAAAAATCAAGTAAAAGTTTAACTTTTTGTAGTATAAATTTAATTAATTGAATTACAAATTCCCTGATATAAACGCTGATCCAAACTCTGATGATAATGGTTTAAAAAACAGTTACAGAAAGTTTTTTGCAGACATGCGATTGAATCGTCTTTACTATCATATTTTTCTGTTAAAATTTTTTATAGGGGAAAATACAAAGGAAGATGTAATCTCGTCAATTCAAAATAACATTAGTTTTATAGATAAAACTGATCTTTGGCTAAAGCATTTGAAAGAGGATGGGAATTTTGAAGAATTTAAAGATATTTGTAATGAGGAAATAAAAGCTATTAATTCAATAATTCAAATTTACGAAAACCGTATGCAGAAAAATTGAATTATTCATAATAATTTTTTTTTAAATAATTTAATATCAAGTTTAATATTTTTTCATGATCAGCATCTTTTTCAAGCGATATACGTAATATATGGTTTTTGAGAGGAAAGGTCAAAACTTTTATTTTTTCTCTAATCGTCAACGAATATATAATTTTACCAAGCATAGAATCAAAATCAGAGTGGATTTTATTTATCAATGCATATTCCATATAAAGTTTAATTGATTCTGTTTCTCGTTCTAAAGATATTACACCAGGTCGCATACCACCATATACCAATTTTCCCATCTCATCAATAAAACCAATAAATCTAATCTTGTTATCAAGATTCAATAAAAAATCATATAATGATTTGAAATCTATTTCCATATTAAATTTTTTATTCAATCATATAAGAAGTTTATATAAAAATAATAGCGAAATTACTGTATTTGTTAAATAATAAAAATAAAAAAAGGCGAATAATTGATATTTATATTTTTAATAGAGAAAAAAATAATAGGTAAATTTATTTCAAACCTTTTTACTTTATATAAAAAAATTATGGTGATCCTAATTCTGAAAATGGCAATACTAAAGGTATAAGATCAGTTGGATCAGAGGTAGTAATGCTATCTGCCGGAGACTTTGATTGAGGAATTGGACTTGTTACAGTGTCAATAGGATCAGAGGATTGTTTCGTTGTTTTATGTTTATTTGGTGTACCTGAAATTTCTTGAGATAAATGTATACCTTTGTTATCGTCAGACTGTTTGCTAATTTTTGGATTTGGTTTTGTATTAACATTTTCTTTTATTGGAGTGAATGCAAATTTATCTTCTCCTTTATCAGATGGTTTTAATATCGATGTTGTTTTTGCACCAGATTTATCTT
>Ga0157374_10000937_pt1 | contig 25412 bp, 22 predicted proteins | sample M25metaG_FD_115308 | JGI IMG/M metagenome (GOLD analysis project Ga0157374, IMG submission 115308) | Miscanthus rhizosphere microbial communities from Kellogg Biological Station, Michigan, USA - M2-5 metaG | ecosystem: Host-associated > Plants > Roots > Rhizosphere > Soil | place: USA: Michigan... | reverse complement strand
GAGATAGGAAACCGCGCCTTCAAGGAAGCGCGCGCCCTCCGTCCTAACCCAGTTTCGAAAATCAAGTGTCGCTTGCGGACTAAGGTGCTCCGCAAGGGCGAAGCGTTCCAAAAAACCTTCTTTAAGGTTCACCGCCTCGGAGAAACCCTGGGCGTTACGCAAACGTGTGTTGTGCACCACGGTGTTCGATAGCGTTGCGATCGAAAACAGAATGCGACGCACGAAATCGTCATCGAGCTCTGTGGGGTAAAAAAAGCGCTTCCTTGCTATTAGCAGACCATCAACCTCTTCGACGGTGCCCGATTGAAGCAGCGCCGCGCGCATCGCCCCGGCCGGGATGTCGCCGCCATATCGGCCGACCAGCCGTGAAAAGCTCGCGGGTCCCTGAAATGGCAACGGCCGGGCTTTGTCCGGTGCACTGCAAAAGTCCGGGTCGTGGTGCCAATATTGAAGGACCGTCGCCGCTGGATTCACCCGACTTGAAGGACTCCATCGCCGTGCCGCTGTTTTGTCGCGAAGCCGGCTAACTTCCTTCCTTGAGATACCCGTAATAGCCGAGACCCTTGATATGTTAGTTGGGCGTCCGCGTAGGCCGTATTCCTCGGTTGCGACGTCGACAAACACGCCCCTTGCGATCGTGTCGAACTCCCTATACCCGACACCAAGTAAGAGCATCAGCCGAACTAGCGGCTTTAGAACAGAGGTAAGAGAGAGCAGCAGCGCCTCTTGTATTGACGATCTCATCAGTGCAACTTCCTCAGAATGAAGCGCACGAAAGAACTGGCGGCGCTGAAGTCGACACGGTCAAGTCACGCCCGTCATTGCACAAAGGCATGTCCAGATTAAATGTCGGTCTTTACGATCGAAATGCGCTTAATGCGCCAAAACGCCCGGAATCCGCGCTACCGACCAACGCCTGAACGGCTCCTTCACTACTGCAGCCTCTCGTGTTGCGAATCACCCCCCAGGCAAGATCGACGTCGGGGCTTAGTCGATCGGAACAATGCCGCTCCGCCTGTAGCCGATACTCAATTATCTCCTCGCGCAGGTACCTCTCGCGCTGCACGCTCCACGAGCTGCCACGCTCATCGTGAAGATCAGCTGCGAGTTCGACGGATAACGCGCGAGCGGTCTCAACCATCGCGTCGAATCGCGCTACCGGGTCCCCGGTCCCGGGAGAACGACGAAGAAGGTCAGCCCGGCAATGGTCGTCTCTTGAACATTGGCGAGATCGAACGTGCCCGGCTCGGTGAGGCTCGCTACGCTGAACGCAGGCTCGCCGCCGGCATCTTCTCGATGAAAGATCCCGTACTTGCCGTGCTTGAGGCCTGCTGCGGTCAACGCGACCACAGCACGCTCCATGCTGAGCTCATCGTCGCCGCGGGGTATTAAGCGAAGCGTGATCACGCGATCCGGCGCCGCGGGCTTGCGAGGCGAGGGTTCAGCCGCGGCAACTGGCTCCGGCAGGCTCGAAGCCGCGCCGCCGCCGCCCGTAGCGCTCGAGGGATCTCCGATACTCGGTTCTGCGCGGGCTCGGCGAGAGGTGTCGGGGAGCAGGCGGCGACCGCCCAAACCCTTAGTCCAGAGATACACCCCAACGACTAGCAGGGCACCTAGCCCCAAGAGCACCCATCGCAAGTCCCACATTGCGGTCAGGCAACTACATCGCGGCGAGTCGTACCGCTTCGTCGATGTCCACTGCGACCATTCTGGACACACCGGGCTCGTGCATCGTCACTCCGGTGAGCTGATGCATGGCCTCCATGGTCGTCTTGTTGTGAGTGATGATCACGAACTGAACGCGTCCGGACATCTCGCGCACGATCTCCGAGAAACGACCGACGTTCGCGTCGTCGAGCGGTGCGTCCACCTCGTCGAGCAGGCAGAACGGGGCCGGATTGAGCTCGAAGATGGAGAACACGAGCGCGACGGCCGTCAACGCCTTTTCTCCGCCTGAGAGCAGATGGATCGTGCTGTTCTTCTTGCCCGGTGGCCGGGCCATCACGGTCACGCCCGCTGACAGAACGTCCTCGCCATCGAGCTCGAGATAGGCATGCCCTCCGCCGAAAAGGCGCGGGAACAAACGTCCGAGCCCCTGGTTCGCCTTTTCGAATATTTCCTGGAAACGCGTTCGCGTCTCCCGATCGATCCTGCGGATCGCATTCTCGAGCGTCTCGAGCGCTTCCGTGAGGTCCGCGTACTGCGCATCGAGATACGTCTTGCGCTCGGACTGCTCCCTAAGCTCGTCGATCGCCGCGAGATTGATAGCGCCGAGGCGCTGGATCCTTCGCTCGAGCTGCTCGAACGTCTCGTGCCACGCGGCGAGCGTCGCGTCTGGAGGCAGCTCCGCTATGACCTTGTCGAGCTCGAAGCCCGTCTCGGCGAATTGCTCGGCTACGGTCTCTGCACGAACCTGCACTTCGCGCAGCTGCAATCGCACCTGGTCCGCCGCCTCACGCAGCTCGTTCACGGAGCGCTGGAAAGCAACCCGCTGCTGCTCTGCGTCACGGAGCTGAGTGTCGACCTCCTCGCTCGCCGTACGCGCGTTGGCAAGATCGGTCTCTACGCCCAAACGCTCGTCGAGCTTCCCGACCAGCGTCTGCTCGTCGGTGGAAAGCGGCTCGGCCGCCGCCTCGATCTCGCCACGGAGCTCGCTCTGGCGCTTCTTCAGGTACACGAGCTGACTTTGCACGCGCGTGAGCGCAGCACTCGCAGACTCTTTCGTGCTGCGACGAGATTCGACGCGAATCGCGATCGCCTGCGCTGCTTCACGGTGCTGCTCCGCCTTCGTGCGCGACGCGGTCACACGCTCTTGAAGCTCGCGACGTTGCCCGTCCGACCGCTCACGTTCTGCGACCAGCTCTCGCCGCTGCGCTTCCGAACGGTCGCGCCGCGTACGACTCTCCTCGATCGCCCGCGTGAGCGCCGTATGCTCGGCATCGAGGCTCGCGATAGCGCTATCGAGGGTCCCGGCGCGAGCGCGCACTTGCTCGAGCTCCGCGCGGCACGCCGCGAGCTCGGTTTTCGCCTCGGCCTGCAGTTGCTGGCGCTGCGTCGCTTCGGACTGAGCGACCCCACGCGAGTCTTCGAGTCGGTCGAGTTGTGTCCGCGTGTCGGCAAGAGCCTTGGTCACGTCGTCGATTCGTCGCGACGTGGCGCTCACGGCCGTCTGAAGTCGCTTGATCTCGTCGCCGCGGGCGATTACGCCGACTTGCGGGTCGTCGTTGCTGCTGATCCGCACCCAGCGAGGCCCGATCCAGTAGCCGTCGCGCGTGATCAGCGACTCGCCCGGCGCCAGCTGGCTGCGACGAGCCACCGCGGCTGCGAGCGACTCGGCCACGTGCACGCCTGCCAGCAATGGGGCCACGTCGGCAGGAGCGCGCACGCGCGCGAGCAGCGTGTCGTCTCCAACCGTGGCAGCCGGCGTACCCGCGGACTCGATCAGCGCAAGGCCGCCTTCAGTGAGCTCGGGCAGCCGCCCGGCGACGTCTTCGATGCTGCGAATCGTGACCGCCTGCAGGTACGGCCCGAGCACCGTTTCGACGGCGCGCTCCCAGCCCGGCTCGACGACGAGATCCTGCGCGAGACGATGGCGCTCGGAAAGCGACTGAGCCTTGAGCCAGCGCCCGACTTGCTCCGACGACGTGCCGAGTGCGACGTCTTGCAGTGCCTCGAGCGAGGCGAGGCGGATGCGATCGTTTTCGAGCTGCTCCCGAAGCTGATTCAGATGCTCCGAGACGTTTCGCTCCTGCTCCCGCAGCTGCTGTATCTGTTGCGTGGCCGTCTCGAGGGCTCGCGAAGCGGTGTCGAATGCGGCGACCAATCGCTCCTCGTTCCCGACCAGCGTCGCGAGTCGGCTTTCGATGTCTGCCGTGCTCAAAGTCGCCCGCTCGTCGGCGTGCCTCTGGCGCTCCTTCTCGAGCCGGTCACCTTGGACACGCAGCTGCTCGGTCAACGTGTCTTCGACGCCCGTCGAGCGTTCGGCAGCCGCGAGCTCCTCGCCGACCTGTCGCGTGCGCTCGCGCCAGCTCTCGAGGACTCGCTCGGCGTCCTCGAGCTCGAGCTGCGACGCGCGCTGCAAAGCCTGCGCCTGCTCGAGCCCGGGCGCGAGCTCACCGAGCAGCTCGTCGAGCTGCGCGAGCTCGACCTCGTCGCTCGCGATGTGCGACTGAATTTCGGCGATCTGCGCGTCGGTGCCTTGCAGATCCTCGGTCTGCCGCTGGATCAACTCCTTGCGGTGTTGAACGGCTTGCTCGAGACGCGCGATCTCGGCGCCGATCTTGTAGTAGCTCCCCTGCACGGCGTTGAATTGCTCGCCGCGATCGGCTAGCTCCACCCGCAGCTTCTCGATCCTGCTCTCGGCCGCGCCCTGCTCCGTGATGGCAGCCTCGAGCGCAAGCTGGCGCTCTGCGAACTGCCGCTCTTGGTCGCCGACCTCGCCGCGCAGCCCGGTGAGCCGCAAAGCGAGCAGCTCGGCGCCGACGCGGCGCTGCTCGGCCTTCGTCGTCTTGTACTTTTCCGCGTCCTTGGCCTGTTTCTGCAGGTGCACGAGCTGCTTGTCGATCTCTTCGCGCACGTCGGCCAAGCGCGCGAGGTTGTCGCGCGTGTGTTGGATCCGGTGCTCGGTTTCCCGGCGCCGCTCCTTATATTTCGAGATTCCCGCCGCTTCCTCCAGGAAGCTGCGCATGTCCTCGGGCTTCGCCTCGACGAGCCGCGAGATCATTCCCTGCTCGATGATCGAATAGCCGCCGTGACCGCCGAGGCCCGTGCCGAGCAAGATCTGGGTGATGTCCTTGCGCCGGCAGCGGCCGTTGTTCAGGTAGTACTGCGACGTGCCGTCGCGCGAGACGGTCCGGCGGACGGCCACTTCGGAGTAGCCGGCGTAAGGCCCGGTAATCGTGCCGTCGGTGTTATCGAACGTGAGCTCGATGCTCGCGACGCCGACGGGCTTGCGTCCGCCCGAGCCGTTGAAAATGACGTCGGACATCGAGTCGCCGCGCAGCGTCTTCGCCGAGCCCTCTCCGAGCACCCAGCGGATCGCGTCGATGATGTTGGACTTGCCGCAGCCGTTCGGGCCTACGATGCCCATTAGGTTGCTGGGAAATTTGATCGTCGTCGAATCTACGAAAGACTTGAAGCCCGCAAGCTTGATCTTACTCAGGCGCAAATCGCGTGATCTCCGTGTGGTACGAGTCGGAAGCGCCAGACCGCATGGCTGCAACGACGGCCGGTAGTGTAAAGTAAAAAAGCGCTTCTAGGACACGCTCGACGAAAAAATCTTCGCGCGGAAATTTTGGAGCCGAGCCGTGCCTACCGAACGCCAGAAGCGACCGTCGAAAAAAATTCTCGAGACGTTCCCAAACCCGCAGTCGGATCGCGACTACGCGATTCGGATGCGCATTCCCGAGTTCACGTGTCTCTGTCCGAAGACAGGTCAGCCCGACTTCGCGACCCTGCATCTCGAGTACGTGCCGGACCGGCTCTGCGTCGAGCTCAAATCGCTGAAGCTCTACATCTGGTCGTTCCGCGACGAGGGCGCCTTCCACGAGGCCGTGACGAACCGGATCCTCGACGATCTTGCGAGCGTGCTAGACCCTCGCTTCATCCGCTTGACCGCCGAATTCAACGTGCGTGGCGGCATTTACACCAGCATCGTGGCCGAGCAGCGCCGGCCCGGTTGGCGGCCGAGCGCCCCCGTCGATCTGCCCTCCGGAACCCTGGAACCCCTCTGAAGTCGGCCGCCCACGCGGCCCTTCCGCTGCGCGGTCGCGTCTGTATAATCCCGCGTTCCGTTTGAACCGTCTTGGAGGCCAAACCGATGTCTGCCAAGAAAGCAGCGTCGAAGAAAAAGTCCCGCGCGTCGAGCAAAAAGAGCGTCGTCAAGAAGGCGAAGCCGAAGGTCGCCGCTCGCTCGGGTAAGTCGTCCTCTCGCAAGACGATTCAGAAGCCGTCGTCGAAAAAGACAGTGAAGTCAGCCAAGAGCACGAGCCACAAAAAGGTGTCGAAGCACGAAACCCCGACCCACAAGGGTCACAACAAGGAAGTTGCGAAGCCGGCCGCGAGCGTTGCGAAGAAAGCGCCGATGCCTGCTTCGCCGACGTCGCACCACCCCGCGCCCCGACCGCCGATGCCGGTCAAGCGGCGCAGCTCGGGCAACTTGCTGAGCGGGCCGGTCCGCGGCTTCACGCCGTACCAGCCGAAGCGCGGCGAGGAGTACATGAACAAGGACCAGCTGGAGCACTTCCGGCAGCTCCTGCTCGCCTGGAAGCGCGAGCTCATGGAGGAGGTCGACCGCACGATGCTGCACATGAAGGACGATGCGGCCAACTTCCCCGATCCGAACGATCGCGCGACTCAGGAGTCGGAGTTCGGTCTCGAGCTGCGCACGCGCGACCGCGAACGCAAGCTGCTGAAGAAGATTGACTCGGCCCTGTCACGAATCGACGACGGCAGCTACGGTTACTGCGAGGAGACCGGCGACGAGATCGGCTTACGCCGGCTCGAGGCCCGCCCGGTCGCGACGCTCTGCGTCGAGGCGCAGGAGCGGCGCGAGCTCGCCGAACGCCAGTTCCGCGATCGCGAGGATCAGTACCGCTGAGGCTAGGCCGACGGTGAGCTACGTCGGCCGATTCGCGCCCTCACCTACCGGCCCTTTGCACATCGGCTCGCTCGCGACGGCGGTCGCGAGCTTCCTCCACGCCCGCCAGTCCGCGGGCTCGTGGCTCGTCCGCATCGAAGACATCGACCCGCCGCGTGAAGCTCGCGGCGCGGCCGACGCAATCTTGCGCACGCTGGAAGCCTACGAGCTCTTCTGGGACGGCCCGGCAATCTTCCAGAGCGCCCGACGCGGCGCGTACGAGGCCGCGTGTGCACGCCTTCTGAGCTCGGGGCTCGCGTTTCGTTGTAGCTGTTCACGCAGCACGTTGCGCGGCGACGGCGACGGTACCCCGGGCCCCTATCCCGGCACGTGTCGTGCCCGGACGACTCACGACGAGGCGACGGCAGTCCGCGTCAGAGTCGCCGACCAGGGGCGCGTTCGCTTCGTCGACGGACTCCAAGGACCGATCGAGACGGAGCTTGCTTCGGTCACCGGCGACTATGTGATTTGGCGACGCGACGATCTGCCCGCGTACCACTTGGCTGTCGTGATCGACGACGCCGACGAAGGCGTAACGTCGGTCGTCCGAGGCGTCGACCTGCTCGACTCGACGGCCGTGCACCTGCATCTGCAGGCCGCGCTCGGTTTGCCGTCGCCGGCGTACTTCCACCTGCCCGTCGTGGTCAACCAAGAAGGCCAGAAGCTCTCGAAGCAGACCGGGGCCGCGCCGATCGGGCGGTCCGACCCGGGCACGATCGCCGCTACCGCGCTCGATTTGCTCGGCGCGCGAATCCCGGCCGAGCTGCGCGGAGCGGCGCCGGGCGAGCTCTGGCGTTGGGCCCTGACGAATTGGCGAATCGAAAAGCTGCACGGCCGGCGGAAGCTTGCGCTGCCGCCGGCCGCGGAATGAGAACGAACGGACTGCGCGACGTTAGGAGGCTTCGCTCACGTCGCGCATGCTGAGCCGCACGCGGCCCTGGCGGTCGACCTCGAGCACCTTCACGCGCACGAGATCGCCTTCCTTGAGCTTGTCGCTCACGCGCTCGACGCGATCGTTCGATATCTGCGAGATGTGCACGAGACCGTCGCGACCCGGCAGGATCGTGACGAACGCGCCGAAGTCCATGAGCCGCGCGACCTTGCCCTGGTAAATTCGCCCGACCTCGACGTCCGCGGTGATCAGCTCGATCCGCTCCTTCGCTGCGCGCCCGGCCTTGCCGTCGACCGACGCGATCTTGACGGTGCCGTCGTTCTCGATGTCGATCGTGGCGCCCGTTTCCTCGGTGATCCCGCGAATCACCGCGCCGCCCTTGCCGATGACCTCGCGGATCTTCTCCGGGTCGATCTTCATGGTGATGATCGTCGGCGCCCATTCCGACATCTTCTCGCGCGGGCTGCGAATCACCTTGTTCATCTCGCCGAGGATGTGGAGCCGGCCCTCGCGGGCCTGCGCGAGCGCCTTGGACATGATCTCGCGGGTGATGCCGAAGATTTTGATGTCCATCTGCAGCGCCGTGACGCCGTCCACCGTGCCCGCGACCTTGAAGTCCATGTCGCCAAGGTGATCCTCGTCGCCGAGGATGTCCGTGAGCACCTCGAAGCCATTGTCTTCCTTGATCAGGCCCATCGCGACACCGGCGACGGCCCCCTTGATCGGCACACCCGCATCCATCAGCGAGAGGCTTGTGCCGCAGACGCTCGCCATCGAGCTCGAGCCATTCGACTCGGTGATCTCGGAAACGACGCGGACCACGTACGGATAGGTCTCCATGTTTGGCATCACGGCGGCGACGCCGCGCCGCGCCAGTCGGCCGTGGCCGATCTCACGACGTTTCGGCGAGCCCATAAAGCCTGTCTCACCAACGCTATACGGAGGGAAGTTATAGTGAAGCATGAAGGGATCGCGCCGCTCGCCGTCGAGCGCATCGATGATCTGCGCGTCACGGCCCGTGCCGAGCGTCGTCACCACGAGCGCCTGCGTTTCACCACGCGTGAACACGGCCGAGCCGTGCGTCCGCGGCAGAACGCCGACTTGGACGCTGATCGGCCGAACGGTGCGTGTGTCGCGGCCGTCGATACGCGGCTTGCCCGCGACGATACGGCCGCGAACGATCTTGCGCTCTACGTTATGGAACTCGCCCTCGACCTGACCGGCGCTCCAGCCGCTCGTCTCGGTCGCGACCTCGGCGACGCACTTCTTCTTGATCTCGCCGATCTTCGCGTAACGGGTCTGCTTCTCCGAAATGCCATAGGCCTCAGTGAGTTGCGGTGTAAACTTCTCAACGGCCTTAACTAGCGCCTCGTCGGTCGCCACCTGCTTCCACGTGATCGCGGGACGGCCGGCTTCCTTCGCGAGCGAAGCAATCGCCTCGATGGCTGTCTGCATCTGCTCGTGGCCGAACATGACCGCGCCGAGCATGACCTCTTCCGACAGCATCTCGGCCTGCGACTCGACCATCAACACCGCGTCCTTGGTGCCTGCGACGACGAGGTCGAGCTGCGACTCCTTGAGCTCGGTTGCAGTGGGGTTCAGCAGGTACTGGCCGTTGCGGTAGCCGACGCGCGCACCTCCGATCGGGCCCAAGAACGGCAATCCTGACAGCGCGAGCGCAGCCGAGGCGCCGAGCATCGCGGGAATGTCGGAGTCAACCTCGGTATTCATCGACAGCACGGTCGCGATGACCTGAACTTCGCGCATGAATCCGTCAGGGAACAACGGCCGGATCGGCCGATCAATCAGCCGCGACGTGAGCGTTTCTTTCTCGCTCGGCCGGCCTTCGCGCTTGAAGAAGCCGCCCGGAATGCGTCCCGCGGCGTAGGTCTTCTCTTGATAATTGACGGTGAGCGGAAAAAAGTCGCGGTCAGCGACATCCTTCTTCTCGCCGACGGCGGTGACAAGCACGACGGTGTCGGCCATGTTGACCATGACCGCGCCGTCGGCCTGACGCGCAATAACGCCCGTCTCGATCGTGACGTCGTGGGCGCCGTACTTGAACGTTCTCGTAGCTCTCACTGGATATTCCTTGCGAACGGCAGAGGCGTTCCTCCGAACACGGAACGGCGGTCTGCGTGGTGATTCTAAAAACGTTCAGAGCCGGGCGAACCGGCTCTGAAACACGAAATCGAGCGTCAACGCCGCAGACCGAGGCGGCTAATCAGGTCCTGATAGCGCGTCTGGTCGGCCTGCTTCAGGTAATCGAGCAGCTTGCGCCGCTGATTCACCATCTTGAGCAAGCCGCGGCGCGAGTGGTGATCCTTCACGTGACCCGTGAAGTGGTCCGAGAGCTGCGTGATCCGCGCCGAAAGCAGCGCGACTTGGACTTCCGGCGAGCCGGTGTCCGTCTCGCCTCGGCGGTACTCGCCGATGATGGCGGATTTCTTGTCCGTCTTGAGGGGCATGCTAGTCGTCTCCAGCCGCGTTATCCGGCGGCTCAAGTTGGCCTATTCCACGAAGCCGGGCATTCTACCCAAAGAATCACCGCCGCTCCAATCACTTAACGCGGACGGGCCCGCCGTCCGATCGGCGGGTCGGCAGGACCGCAATTTAACGGCTACCGCGCGAAGACTCGGTGCGGAGCCAAACGCCGATCCGGCGTGATCTCGCCAATGGCCAATAGCTCGCGCGGCTCGCGATAGACCTTCACGCGGCCAGATGGCCAAGCCGGATCCGCGGCGACCGCCTGGCCGTGCGCGAGCCGCTCGGCTGCCTCGCTCGACAATATAACCTCCGGCCAACCGGTGAGCGCGCGATCAGGCGGCAACAGCCGCGCGTCGAGCGCGTCCGTTCCGCCGGAGGCTACGAGTGCCTCGAGCTCCTCGACCGTCACCATCGGCTCGCCACCGAACGGCTCAACCGCGACGCGCCGCAGCTCCGCGACATGCGCGACCGTTCCCAGCGCAGCCGCGAGGTCGACGACGAGCGAGCGGACATAGGTACCCTTCGAGCAGCGCACGTAGATCTGCGCGTCCGGCCATTCGTAGCGCTCGAGCGCAAGCTCGAAGATCGTCACGCGGCGCGGCTCCCGCTCGACCACGACGCCCCGCCTCGCGAGCTCATAGAGCCGCTTGCCGCCTTGCTTCAACGCCGAGTACATCGGCGGCACCTGATCGATCTCACCGCGGAACCGCCCGAGCACATCGTGCAGCGCGCCTGTCGTCGGCCGCGGCTCGTCCACGCGTTCGGTCACTGCGCCATCGGCATCGGCCGTTTCGGTCGCGATCCCGAAGCGCGCCGTGACCCGATAGGCCTTTTCCGCGTCGAGCAGGAAGCCGCCGAGCCGGGTGGCGGCGCCGAAGCAGATCGGCAGCATGCCGGTTGCGAGCGGATCGAGGCTGCCCGTGTGGCCCGCCTTCGCGGCGCCGTACAGCCTTTTGACGTGCTGGAGGACGCGATTGGAGGTGAGGCCGCGCGGCTTGTCGAGCAGCAGGATCCCGCGGACGTCCCTGCCGCGCGTGGTGGTGGCCGGCACCAACGGCTCGGCGTTAGTCGCGAGCGCGGTCCGCGCCGGCTTCGTCGATCAGCCGGCCCATCTCGACACCGCGGCGCGCGCTCGTGTCGTGGCGGAAGCGCAGCTCGGGCACCCGCCGCAGGCCGAGCGCCTGGCCGACTCGCGTGCGCAGGAAGCCGCGGGCCTTCTCGAAGCCTTCGCGGATATCGGCCGGATCGTCGTCGAGGGCGATCGTGCTGAAGAAGATCGTCGCGACACCGAGGTCGCCGCTCACCTCGACCGCGCTCACCGTCGCAACCGCGAGGCGCGGATCCTTGACCTCGCTGCGCAGCAGCTCGTTGACGAGCCGTTGGATCTCGGCCGCGACCTTGTTCTTGCGCGAGCTATCGTTCGCCATCGTTACACAATCTTACGCGCGACCTCGGTCCGTTCGTAGCACTCGATTTGGTCGCCGATCTTGACATCGTTGTAGTTGCGCACCCCGATACCGCACTCGGTGCCCGCGCGCACCTCGCTGACGTCGTCCTTGAAACGGCGCAGCGATTCGAGCTGGCCTTCGAAGATCACGACGTTGTCGCGCAGCACCCGAATCGGCAGGCTACGACGCACGTAGCCGTCGATGACCATGCAGCCGGCGACGTTGCCGAACTTCGGCGACCGGAATACTTCGCGCACCTCGGCGAGCCCAACGATTTGCTCGCGAACTTCGGGCGCGAGCAAGCCGCTCGCAGCGGCTTTGATGTCGTCGATCGCCTCGTAAATGATGCTGTAGTAGCGGATGTCGACGCCGCTTTCCTTGATCGCGTCGCGCGCGCCCGCGTCGGCGCGCACGTTGAAGCCGAGGATGATCGCCTTGGCGGTCGCGGCGAGCTGCACGTCGGATTCCGTGATGCCGCCGACGCCCGCGCCGACCACCGTGATCTTCACTTCGTCGGAGGAGACCTTCTCGAGAGCGTCTTTCAGAGCCTCGGCGCTGCCGTGGACGTCGGCTTTGATCAGCAGCGTGATCGTCGGTTTGCCGCCGGCGGCCATCTGGCTGAACACGTTCTCGAGCTTCGTCGCCTGCTGCTGCGTGAGCTTCGTATCGCGCTCGCGCGCCTGCCGGAATTGCGCGACGTCGCGCGCCTGACGATCGTCCGCGACGACTTGGACGTCGTCGCCGGCGAGCGGTGTGCCGGATAGGCCCAGCACCACAACCGGCGTCGACGGCCCTGCCTCGGGAATCTGCGTGCCGGACTCGTCGAACATCGCGCGAATGCGGCCGTATTCATGGCCCGCGAGCAGGATGTCGCCGATCTTGAGCTTGCCCTTGTTGACGAGCACGGTCGCGACTGCGCCGCGGCCGCGCTCCAAGCTCGACTCGAGCACGACACCCGCGGCGGGCCCGGTGTCCGGCGCCTTGAGCTCGAGCACCTCGGCCTGCAGCAGCAGCGCCTCGAGTAGCTTGTCGACGCCCTCGCCCGTCTGCGCGGAAACGTTCACGAAGATCGTTTCGCCGCCGTACTCTTCGGGTATCAGCTCCTGCGTCACGAGCTCGTTGCGGACTCGGGCCGGATCCGCTCCGTACTTGTCGATCTTGTTGATCGCGACGACGATCGGAACGTCAGCCGCCTTCGCGTGCTGGATCGCCTCGATCGTCTGCGGCATCACGCCGTCGTCCGCTGCGACCACGAGCACGACGATGTCCGTCACGCGCGCGCCGCGCGCGCGCATCGCGGTGAACGCGGCGTGGCCCGGCGTGTCGAGGAACGTGATCTTGCCGTTCGGCGTCTGCACGTTGTAGGCGCCGATGTGCTGGGTGATTCCGCCGGCCTCACCCGCTGCAACGCGCGTGCGGCGAATGTAGTCGAGCAGCGACGTCTTGCCGTGGTCGACGTGGCCCATGATCGTCACGACGGGTGCGCGCGGCACTTGCTGGGCGTCGCCCTCGGCCTCCACGACGGCCTCCGCAAGCTTGTCCTCGATCGCGGTCTCTTTGCGCGCCGTCGCCCTGTGCCCCATCTCCTCGACGACTAGGATCGCGGTGTCTTGGTCGAGCGCCTGGTTGATGGTAACCATCATGCCCATCTTCATGAGCGACTTGATGACCTCGGCGCCCTTGACGGCCATCTTCGAAGCGAGCTCCGTGACCGTGATCGTCTGGCCGATCTCGATCTCGCGCACGACCGGTTCCGTCGGGCGCTCGAAGACGTGCTGCGGATCGACGTTGACCCCCGCGAGATTCCGGCGGCGCGCCTTCTTCTTGCGGCGCCGTCCCGTCATCCCGTCCGCGACGTGCAGCGTGTGGTCGCCTTGGTCGGCTTCAGCGGGCTCCGTGGCCATCCGCTCCTTCTTGACCTTCTGGCGCGTCCGCTCCGCCTCGGCGCGTTGCGCCGCTTCCTTCTCGGACGCCGCGGCGCGCTTGCGCTCTTCGTCGGCGCGGCTGCGAGCTTCCTCTTCGGCCTGCTGAGCGCGGCGCTTCTCGTCCTCTGCCCGGCGGCGCTCATCGGCCGCGCGCGCCTCCGCGGCTTTCCGCTCGCGCTCCTCGGCGTCGCGCTTCTCTTGCGCCTCGCGCTCGACGGCGTTGCGAGCCTCTTCGTCGGCGCGGCGAACGGCGTCGAGCTCCTCTTGTTGCTTGCGCGCCTGCTCCTCGAGCACGTCGCGCTTGATGTACGTGCGCTTCTGACGAACTTCGACGTTGACCGTGCGGGCGCGCCCTTGGCTGCTACCGAGCTTCAGCTCGCTCGACGACTTGCGGTTCAACGTGATCCGGCGCGGCGCAGATTCGCCGGCATCCTTGCGGCCGTGCGACTTGCGCAGGTGCGTCAGCAGCTCGAGCTTCGCGTCCTCGCTGATCACGTCGTCGGCGCCGCCGACCTTGATGCCAGCTTCGTCGAGCTGCACGAGCAATCGATCGACCGGTACCTTAAGCACCTTCGCAAAATCCGCGACCGTCACTTCCGCCATCCGCCGTCTCCTAGCCCTACTTCGCCTGCTGCTCGCTGTCGAACCAATGCGCCCGCGCGGCCATGATCAGCTTGGCCGCACGCTCCGGATCGACGTCGATCTCGCCTAGGTCGTCGACGGCCTGCTCCGCCAAGTCCTCGCGCGTCACGATGCCGCGGCTCGCGAGCGTCAGCGCGAGCTCGCGATCCATGCCCTCGAGCGCGAGCAAGTCTTCGGCCGGCTCCGCTTGATCGATGACCTCCTCGGTCACGATCGCCTGGGTGATCAACATGTCGCGCGCTCGCGACCGCAGCTCGTTCACGATCTCGGGCGTGAACTCCTCGATGCCGTTCAGCTCGCTCGCGGGCACGTAAGCGATCTCCTCGAGCGAAGAGAAGCCTTCCTGCACGAGGATCGTCGCGACGTCCTCGTCGACGTCGAGCTCCTTCATGAAGTTCTCGACGAGCGCGCGGGCTTCCTTGTCGCTCTTCTCTTCCGCCGCCGATTCCGTCATCACGTTGAGCTGCCAACCCGTGAGCTCGCTCGCGAGCCGGATGTTCTGGCCGCCGCGGCCGATCGCCTGCGACAGCTTTTCCTCCTCGACCGCGAGATCCATGCTGTGCGTGTCCTCGTCGACGACGATGGACGTCACCTCGGCCGGCGACATCGCGTTGATCACGAACTGGGCCGGGTTCTCGTCGTAAAGGATGATGTCGACGCGCTCGCCAGCCAGCTCGTTCGAGACCGCCTGGACGCGCGAGCCGCGCATGCCGACGCACGCACCGACTGGATCGATCCGCTTATCGTTGCTGCGCACCGCGATCTTCGCGCGCAAACCGGCGTCGCGCGCGGCGCCAAGGATCTCGATGAGCCCTTGGCCGACCTCGGGTACCTCGATCTTGAACAGCTCGATTAGAAACTTCGGCGAGGTGCGAGTGAGGAACAGCTGCGGGCCGCGCGGCTCCGCCCGGACCTCGCGGAGCAGACTCTTGATGCGATCCTGCGGCTTGATCGGCTCGCGCGGGATCAAGTCCTCGCGCGGGATGAACCCCTCTGCGTTGCTGCCGAGGTCGATGTAGGCGCCGTTACGGTCGACACGCTTCACGATGCCGCTCACAAGATCGCCGGCGCGATCCTTGTATGCGTCGACGACTTGCTCGCGCTCGGCCTCGCGCACCTTCTGCACAATGACCTGCTTCGCCGTTTGAGCCGCGATGCGGCCGAAGTCGACCGAAGGCATCGGCTGCTCAACGTAGCCACCGACCTCCGCTTTCGGATCGATATCGAGCGCGTCCTCGAGCCGCAGCTCGCGCGCCGGCTCCTCGAGCTCCTTCGAGTCGTCGGCGAACACTTTCCAGCGCCGGAACGTCTCGTACTCGCCGTTGGTGCGATCGATCGCGACGCGTACCTCGATGTCATCGCCATAACGCTTACGCGTCGCGGACGCGAGCGCGGCCTCGATCGCTTCGAAGATAACGTCCTTCTCGACGCCCTTCTCGTTCGAGACCGCGTCGGCTACCAACAAAATCTCTTTGCTCATGTCGATTCCACCATCAAGCCTGCGGCGCCAGTCGCGCCATAGCGATGTCGTTCAAAGGCACTCGCCAAACTTCGCCGTCCACATCGATCAGCACGCGTTCGGCGTCAGTTCCCGCGAGCTTCCCAGTCAGATTGCGCCGACCCTCGCGCGCGTCCCTCAGCTCCACTTTCACACGCTCGCCCGCGAAACGCGCGAAGTGCGCCAGCGTGCGCAGCCGGCGGTCGAAGCCCGGCGACGACACCTCGAGCACGTAGCTGCCCGGCAGCGGATCCTCGACGTCGAGCCACGCGCCGAGTTGCTCGCTGACCCGCTCGCAATCCTCGAGCTTCACTCCGGCCCCGCGGTCGATGAAGAGCCGCAACAATCCTCGCCGGCCCAAGTGCACGTCCAAATCGGCCAACTCGTAGCCGAGCGCCGCGAGCGCCGGCTCGAGCAATGCGATCAATTTCTCTTTGTCGACCGTTTGACCCATCGCTCTCAAACAAAAAATGGGCCCAGGGCCCATTCTCCGTCGTCCTCGCCCTGCCCAACGCCGACGCGGCGCGGGCCGGACCACATAACAAAAAGCCCCGTAAGGGGCTTGCTAACTAACCATCTTGGTTAACTTCCAGCCCTAACCAGCTGATCCTAAGTAGACTTTGCTGGCGGCTAACGAGCCGACGCACCGTAAAAGCGCCGGCTATGCTAACAAAAACGCCGACGCGGGGGTAGAAGCTTGCCCTAGTCCTTGCGGTCGGGGCCCGCCGGCGGCGGCGCCTCGAGCTTCAGAAGCGAGAACGGATCCACGCGCGCATCGAAGATCCGCACACCCCAATGCAAGTGCGGCCCCGTCACCCGGCCCGTCGCGCCCGCGAGCCCGAGCCGTTGACCGCGCTCGACGATCGCGCCCGGCGCGACATCGATCTTCGAGAGATGCAAATACATCGTATAGACACCGAGCCCGTGGTCGACGATCACGGCGTTGCCGCTGTAGAAGAGGTCCTTCGCGAGCACGACGCGGCCGCGGTTCGATGCGTAAACGGGCGTACCGACATCCGCGTGCAGGTCCGCGCCCGCGTGAGGCGCACGCGGCTGACCGTTGAAAACCCGACGGTGGCCGAAGTTGCGGCCATCCTTGGCGCCGTGAATTGGGGCCACGAACGGCTCGTTCCAATAGCACTCGGGCGTCAGCGTCGCGTAGATCGCATCCGTCTCCTTCGCCTCGCGCGCCGCACGCGCGGCGTCCTCGGGGCTGAGCTCGACGTAGCGATCTTCGACCTTGAGCTCAGTGGTCGGGAATTTCTGAGTTTTTACCGTGACGGGCTCGCGGATACCGCGCGACCGGCCATCGCGGTAACGGAACGTGATCTCGGCGGAATGCGCGCCCGCTTTCGCATCGAGGTCTACGCCGACCACCGCAATCCAACGAGTGTCGTGCTTCGCAAGCGGGAAACGGTGCCCCTCCCACTGCGCCTCGACCGACGCGAGCCCGGCCTCGTCCGAATACGCGAGCTCGAGCGCCTGTCCTTGCGCCGCCACGAGTGCGAGCGCCGCTGCGATTTCCAACATGCTGCGATGATCGATTGCGATCGGCAGCACGTCAACGCGCTAGGTCTCGGTTCGGCGGCCGCTGCACTGTCGCGCTCGGGCAGCGTCTTGCCACGCGGACTCATCGCGGCAGGTGCGTGCGTCAAGTCACGCGGTAGAACCAGAGCTCGATCTCGCGCGCGTACCGCGCGCCAGTCGCCACGAACACATTCTTGTTGAGCCAGTCGTGCGGACCCGGCGAAACGAGAAACGTGGGCGAAGCTCGAAAGTAGTATTCCGCAGGGTCCACATGCTCGCCCTCGGTCAATCGCTGGATCACCTCGGGTGAACCGTGCCGCACGCCGCGATTGCGGATCTGGATCAGCGTGCCGTCGTTCGCCTTCAGCAGATAGACGGCCTCGGCGATCGTGACACCGTCGCTGCGCACGTACTGCCAGTCCGCGCCGCCGCCGAGCACTTCGCCCCGTATGTTCACCCCGTCGAACGCGCCGTCGACGATCGGGATCATCCGCCGCAGCCCCTCGGGCGACTCGCCGATCACGACCATCTCGCCGAGTCGCGCCTTGAGCCCGAACACGAAATCGAGATCCGGCTTCACGAGGGGCATACGACCGACTCCTTCTTCTTATCTAGCGCGTTGCGACGAGCGTGACGAAACCGCGTTCGACGGTAGCCTCGGTCAGCGTGAACCCCGCTTCGCGCAGCCTTTCCTCGACCCAGGCCTGCGCTAGCCGGAGCTTGCGGTAGAAGCTCTTGGCGTACGTCCATTGGCCGTCGACCTTGCGGTAAAGAAGGTCGTGAACCTTCACGGTCTCGGGCTCGTACTCGAGGAAGCACGTCAGGATCGTGGTGTCGTCGCCGCGCACGGGAATGAAGCGGTCGAGCTCGAGCGCCTCGCGCGACAGGTCACGATAAGTGACGACGAATCTTCCGCCGGGCTCGAGCGCGCGCTTGACCTCTGCAAGCAAGGCGATCACGCGCGCTTTCGACTCGAGGTGCACGAGCGTATCGACCATGCAGACCGCGAGCTCGATCGATCCGGGCAAGTGCCGCGCGAAGTGGAGCAGGTCGTCGCGCACGATCGCGATGTCTGCATCGCCGGCGTTTCGGCGGAGCTCCTCGAGCAACTTGCGATCACTGTCGATCGCGGTCACCGCGAAACCCAACCGTGCAAGCGGTATGGACTGGAATCCGCAGCCCGCGCCGAGATCGACGGCACGGCCGGAACGCGAGGGCGTCATCCCGCGGCTCTTGAAGAAATCGGTGTAGCGCGCGAGCGCCGCATCGTACCCGCCGTACATCCACGAATAGACATCCGACAGAACCTCATCGTAGTGCTGCTCGACGTTGGCCACGGCGTTGTCTTGCTTGCGATCGATGCGCGCGAGTATAGCGTCGGCCGGCACGCGCACGAGGGCGCGCGGACTCGCGGCAAAAAGATGCGGAGTCAGCGCACTGCGAGGTCCGCTGCCGCTTCCGCATCGGCCAGCACGAGCGCGCCCTCGCGCCGCACCCGACTGCCGACGACGCGAGCGTCGCCCGCGACGAGGCCGGCGAGCGCGGTCCGCTTGTCGGCCCCCGTCACGAGCCAAAGGATGCGGCGCGCGCGGTTCAAGACGCGCAGCGTGAGCGTCATCCGCTGCCGTCCGAGGTGCGGTTCCGTCACGACGACGTCGCGCTTACGCTCGGCCACGAGCGGCGAGCCCGGGAAAAGCGACGCGGTGTGGCCGTCGGCGCCTAGGCCGAGATGCACCGTGCCTAAGGCGGGCGGGGATCCGGCCGCGGCCCGGAGCGCATCGGCGTAACGGCGAGCCGCGGCGTCGAGGTCCCGCTCCTCGACCGGCATCCAGCGAAAGCTCCTGGGATAGTGTTCTTCGGCCTCGCGAAACGCGGCCGCGGCTTGCGTGCGGTTACGATCGGCATGGTTTGCCGGCGCAATTCGCTCGTCGACCTGGAATACCGCGATGCGATCCCACGGCAGCTCGAGGTGCGCGAGCCTCTCGAAGACTTGCTGCGGCGTGCGGCCGCCGCTCAGCGCGAGCGTCGCGCCACCGCGCGCGGCGTCTTCCTCGATGTAGCTCGCGAGCAGCTCGGCGCCCCGTGCCGCGACGGCGTCGGGGTCGGGCAGAACCTCGATCGCGAGCTCGACGCTCAAATCCGGCGCCACGTGCAGATCAAGTCGTCGGCCTCCGCGGGTCCCCAGCTGCCCGGCTCATAGAGGTGGACGGGTTGCGTCGAGCCGAGGATCGGATCCACGATGCGCCATTCCTCGAGCACACCGTCCTCGCGCGCGAACAGCGACGTATCGCCGTGCAGCGCCGCGCCGATCAATCGCTCGTACGCGTCCATCTCGTCTTCGCCGGAATTGGCGACGTAGAGCTCGACGTCGCGCCCCACCATCTCGGGGCCCGCCTTCTTCGCAACCGCGCCGAGCGCAATCGACACCTTGTCGGGCCCAAGCCGAAAGCGCAGATAGTTCGGCGTCTCGAGCACCGAATTGTTGAAGATGTGCTGGGGCGGCGGCTTGAGCGCGACGAATACCTCCGTGCACGTCGTCGCGAGCTTCTTCCCCGCACGCAGGTAGAACGGTACGCCGGCCCAGCGCCACGAGTCGAGGTGCAGGCGCACAGCTGCGTACGTCTCGACGTTCGAGTCCGGTGCGACGCCCTCCTCGCTCCGATAGCCGACGTACTGACCGAGCACGAGATCGTCGGGCGAAAGCGTCCGGATCGCCTTGAACACCTTCGCCTTCTCGTCGAGCACAGCATCCGACGTGTGTCCTACCGGGGGTTCCATTGCGAGATGAGCGACCACTTGCAGCAAGTGGTTCTCCACGACGTCTCGAATCGCGCCGACCTCCTCGTAAAACTTGCCGCGTGTCTGCACACCGAACGACTCGGCCATCGTGACCTCGACGCGGTCGACGAAGTTACGGTTCCAGATCGGCTCGAGGAACGCGTTCGCGAATCGAAAGAACAGCAGGTTCTGCACGGACTCCTTGCCGAGGTAGTGGTCGATCCGGTACACGTCGCGCTCGGCAAACGTCCTATGCAGAGACTCGTTGAGCTCGCGTGCCGACTGCAGATCGCGCCCGAACGGCTTCTCGACGACCACGCGTGCGCCGTCGGCACTGCCCGACTCGCGCAGGTTATCGGCGACAGTCGCGAACAAGCTCGGCGGCACAGCGAGGTAGTGCAGCGGATGCGCGGAATCGCCGAGCGTCTTGCGCAGCGCGGTGAACGTCGCGGGTTCGCGGTAATCGCCGTCGACGTAGCGCAGCAGCTTGCGCAACTTCGCGAACGCGTCGCCGTCGAGCCCGTCGTGGCTGTGCTCGAGGCTGTCGCGGATCAGCGCCTCGAACCGCTCTAAGTTGGCATTGGAACGCGCGACACCGACCACCGGGACGGCGAGCGTGCCGTGCCGAATCATCGCCTGGAGCGCCGGGTAGATCTTCTTGTGCGCGAGGTCGCCGGTTGCACCGAACAGCACGAGCGCGTCGGCGGTGCCTTCCTTCATCGTTTCACTTCTTCAGCGCGCCCGGGTCCGCGGGACGCTCGACGTGACCGCCGAACTCCAGCCTCATGGCGGACAGCAGCCGGTTCGCGAACTCGTCCTCGCCCCGGGAGCTGAAACGCGCGAACAGCGCCGTCGCGAGCACCGGCACCGGCACGCCGGATTCGATCGCCGCGTCGATCGTCCAGCGTCCCTCGCCCGAGTCCGAGACCTGGCCATGGAAGCCGGCGAGACTGCCGTCGCGCTCGAGCGCGGCGGCCGCGAGGTCGAGCAGCCACGAGCGGACCACGCTTCCGTGCCGCCACACCTCGGCGATCGCCGCGAGGTCGAACTGATAAGAAAAGAGCTCGGGATGCTTGAGCGGCGTCGTCTCCGCATCCACCGCCCTCCTGACGAGCCCGGCATTCGCGTGCTTGAGCACGTTCAACCCCTCGGCGTAGGCCGCCATGAGGCCGTACTCGATGCCGTTGTGGACCATCTTCACGAAGTGGCCGGCGCCGTGAGGCCCGCAATGCAGCCAACCCTGCGGCGCGGTGCTCGCGTGCGCCTTGCTTGCGGTGTTCGCGGCTCTCGTGGCCGGCCGCTCGGCGGACGCCGGCGTCTCGCCGCCGGGCGCTAGCGCGCTGAAGATCGGCGCGAGCCGTGCGACGACATCCGGCTCGCCGCCGACCATCTGGCAGTAGCCGTTCTCCCGCCCCCAAACGCCGCCGCTCGTGCCGACGTCGAGGTAGTGCAATCCGAGCTTCTCGAGCTCCGACGCGCGGCGGATGTCGTCGACGTAGTGCGAGTTGCCGCCGTCGATCAGCACGTCGCCGCGGGCGAGCAACGGGGTGAGATCGCGGATTACGCCGTCAACGGCAGCGGCCGGAATCATCAGCCACACCGCGCGCGGCGCACGCAGCTTCGCGACGAAATCCGCGAGCGTCGTCGTGATCGTCGCGCCCGCGGCCTGCAGCGGCTCGACCTTGTCGGTCTTGAGCGCGAATGCGACGCACTCGTGGCCCGCGCCGAGCAGGCGGAGCGTCATGTTCCCGCCCATCCTGCCTACGCCGATCATGCCGAGCTGCATCTTGCTACCTCGCGCGTGCACCGCCTCGTGAACTGCGAACCGCGGCTTCAGTCGCGTCGAACAGCGCCTGTAACTCGTATGACACGTCCTGGATCGTGCCGTTCACGAAGAAGCCCGGCGTAGCTCGGACACGGCTGCGCTTGCCGCCGTCGATCTGCTCGCGGATGCGTTGTAGATAGACGTGATCGTCCATCTCGGCCGTGAATTGCGCCATGTCGAGGCCGAGTCGATCGGCGTAGTCGCGCAGGTGCTTCGACTGCAAGTGCGTCTGATTCGCGAACAACAGCTCGCTCATCTCCCAAAACTTGCCCTGCTCGCCCGCACACTCGGCCGCCTCGGCCGCTGCGAGCGCATGCGGATGCGCTTCCTCGAGCGGGAAATGCCGGAACACGAAGCGCACGTCCGAGGCGTAATCGTCGAGCAGCATCTTGACGGCCGGCGCGGCCGCTTTGCAGCGCGGGCACTCGAAGTCGCCGTATTCGACGACGATCACCCGTGCGTGATCGGGACCGAGAGCGTGATCGGTGGCTTGAATGGGAACCGCGAGGTCGACACGAGGTTGATTCATCTGCGCTCCGTGCATCGATCGAGGGCCGAGATGGCGATCCACTATGCCACAACTATGCGACACCTCGATGTCGCCCCAACGTATCGCCAACGCGCTCTGCCGATCGCCATCATGTCGCCGGATTGCGCGCGCAAAGCTTCCGCCCAAACAACTCCGCCGCGCTCCTTACTCTACGAACTGCGGCGAGCGCGGCAGCTTCGCGTGCGTCGCGATGTCGTGCTCGATCCAGAGCTCGGCCTTGTTGTCCTTCACGAACTGCTCGATCTTCGCGCGCGACGCTTTCGACTGCTCCGCGTTGAACTCGAACGACGGCGTGCGGCCCGTCGTGCGCTCCTCGGGATAGTGGTAGAGGTCGCCTGCGAGCACGACGAGCCCGCGTTTCGCGAGCTTCACCGCGAGCACCTGGTGCCCCGGCGTGTGCCCGGGCGCGGACATCAGGACGACCGTGCCGTCGCCGAACACGTCGAAATTCTCGTCGTTCAAGACTTTCGTCTTCGCGTCCTTGAGCTTCGAGAACGATGCGACGTCGATGATCGTGCCCTCCGGGTGATTGGCGGCGAACATGAAGTCGCGCTCCGCCTTTTGCACGATCCAAGTAGCGCCTGCGAACTCGTTCGCGTTGCCGGTGTGATCCCCGTGATAGTGCGACAGTGCGAAGAAGTTGACATCGGCCGGCTTGTAGCCCGCGGCCGCGAGCTGCGGCAGCAGCGGCTTGTCGGCCGACATGACCCCCTTCGTGATCGGGCCGCCTTTGAGCTCCGCGTCCGCGATCTCGCCTGAATCGAACATCAGCGTGCCGCGCGGATGCACGATCAGATACGACACGTCGATGAAATCGACCTCTTTGAGCTCCTGGCGTTCGAAATTGAACAGCTTAGGATCCAGGCCCTTGATCGCGCCGTTGTCGAAAATGTAGATCCGGGGCGTGGCCGGCGGCGCGGGACGCGTCTGCGCTTGCGCAACCAGAGACCAGACCGCCGCGACAGCGGCAATAGCAGCCCATCGCTTATTCATGATGCTCGACTCCTTCTTATTGTTGTCGGCTTATCGATTATTGGCTCAGCAGAACAGGCCGAGCAAGCGGTTCAGCACTTCGAGGCCCGAGGCGGTCGGCCGCAGCACGCCTGGGTCGTCCGCGAGCCAACCGTGCGTACGCGCCGCGTGGAGCCCGTCCTCGATCGCCCCGACGGCCTGTCCCGCTCTCTCCTCGAACAACGCCACCGGCACCCCGTCCGGCAGGCGCAGCGCGTTCATCAGGAACTCGACGGCGATTTCGCCCGCGTCGTCGATGCGCTCGACCGCGACCGCCGCGGCCGTTCCGGCCGCGCTCTGGTAGGTGCGCGGGCTGCGCGTCTTGGCGCGCCGCTCGATCGCGCCGTCGGCGAGCAGCGTGACCTTGCCGTGCGCGCCCGCGCCTATCCCCAGATAGTCGCCGAAGCGCCAGTAGTTCAAGTTGTGCGCGCAGCGGCCCGCTCGCTCGTAGGCCGACACCTCGTAACGCCGATACCCGCGCGCGGCCAGCAGCTCGCGGCCGCGACGTTCCATCTCGAGCACGAGCTCCTCGACCGGCAACGGCGGCGGCTTGCGATGAAACGCGGTGTTCGGCTCGAGCGTGAGCTGGTACCACGAAAGATGCGGAGGTTGTCGCTCGAGTGCGCCCTGCAAGTCCGAGAGCGCGCCGTCGACGTCATCGCCGGGCAGCGCGTACATCAGATCGACGTTGAAAGTCTCGAAGCCCGCCGCGCGCGCGAGCTCGATCGCACGCACGGCTTCGTCCGGCCCGTGCACGCGTCCGAGCCTCCGTAGCTGCTCGGCACGCAAGCTCTGCACGCCGATCGACAGCCGGTTCACGCCCGCGTCGCGATACTCGGCGAAGCGCGCGGCCTCGACCGCACCGGGGTTCGCCTCGAGCGTCACCTCGACCGGCCTTGCTACCTCCAACCGCTCGCGAATACCCGCGAGCAACCGCGCGATGGCGGCGCCGGAGAACAAGCTCGGTGTCCCGCCGCCGATGAACACGCTCGCAAGCGCTCGGCCTTGCGCGAGCGGGACCTCGCATTCGAGATCGCGCAGCAGCGCGTCGACGTAGGCCGCTTCGTCGAATCCGCCTTTGCCTGCCTCGTACGAGTTGAAGTCGCAGTACGGGCACTTGGCTATGCACCACGGCAAATGCACGTAGAGCGCGAGCGGCGGCAACGCCGTGAAGACGGGACGGCGGATCAGAGGTGCGCGGCGCGCCGATGAGACCGGCGCGCGTCGCGTTGCCGCGGTCGCGGGTCCGGCGGGAAGCGAGTCCATCGGCCGGCCGCTATTGCGTGGAGTCCGTTTGCGGCTGGTGAGCGCGGCGACGCTCGACTTCTTTCTGCATCTTTTCGCGCGCCTTCGCCTCGCTCTTGGCCTTTTCCTGCGCGGTCGCCGGCGTCGCTTCGGGCTTCGCGCAGGACAGCTTCGCCCAGTCGAGCTCGCGTTGCTGGTCGAGCTGATTCATGTAGTTCGAAGTCGCGTAGATGAAATCGAGCCGCGCGCGCAGCGCGTCTTCGAACTGGCGTATCTGAGTCGGTGTCATTTGGCTTCCGCCGCTCATCTTGCCCTTGAGCTCGCAGTGGAATCCGCCCTCGCCACCACTGACACGGAAGTCCTCGAACCCGATCTGTCTGTCCGCGTTGACGCCCCAGTTCCAAACGAAGTCGTTCTGCGGCAGCTGGTAATAGCCGAACTGTGCGTGCACGGCGCTCGCCGCGAGCCCGGTCACGGCGGCCGCGGCGACCAGCACGAAAGCTTTCGGGCCGTGCATAACCTCGCCCCCGTCCTCAGTCTCTCAAGGATACCGCCGAATCGCGGGGCGTGCGCTATGCTTGCGCCGCGTGACGGCCCCTCCTGCTATCTCGGTCAAGCGGCTCGCCATGGATCGCGGCGGGCGGCGGGTGCTAGACGATATTACGTTCGATGTCGCCGCGGGCGAGGTCGTCGGCCTGTTGGGGCCGAACGGCGCCGGCAAGACGACCACGCTCGGCGTGCTTGCGACCCTTCTGCCTTACGACGCCGGCGAAATCGAGATCGCCGGCCACGATTTGCGTACTGAAAAGCGCGCCGTACGCGCGGCCATCGGCCGCGTGCCCCAGGAGATCGCCGTCTACCCCACGCTGACGGCGCGCGAGAATGCGCTGTTCTTTGCGCGCCTTGCCGGCCTGCGTAGCGCGGCCGCGCGTAGAGCCGCCGCGGAT
>Ga0157374_10000934_pt1 | contig 25443 bp, 29 predicted proteins | sample M25metaG_FD_115308 | JGI IMG/M metagenome (GOLD analysis project Ga0157374, IMG submission 115308) | Miscanthus rhizosphere microbial communities from Kellogg Biological Station, Michigan, USA - M2-5 metaG | ecosystem: Host-associated > Plants > Roots > Rhizosphere > Soil | place: USA: Michigan... | reverse complement strand
CGGAACCTCGCCCCGGCCCAAAGATAATCCCCTGGTCCTTACCCCAGTTAATAACGTCTTGCACGATCAGCATGTAGCCGTTAAAACCCATGCCGTCAACTACACCCAGTTCGTATTCGGCTCGCTCACGCACGTCTTGCGGCAACGCGGCAGTAACTTCCTCGACACTCATAGCTCCCGCTTCTGCGCGCGGCTTACCCAAATAGCGTTCCGCCAGACCGCGGTACACTAGTTTGTCCAGATAAGTTTTTTCGTTTTCGCCTTCTGGCACGGGGAACTTTGGAATTAAGATTTTACCAAGCTCAATCTCGACATTGCAACGGTCGGCAATCGCCTTAGTGTTAGTAATGACTTCCGGGTAATCCTTACCCCAGCGTCCAATAATCTCTTCCGGCGCTTCCACATGCAGTGGATAGTCTTTAAGTGTCATGCGCTTTTCATCGCTTAGAAATGCACCGGTGCCCACACACAGCAAAATCTCGTGAGCATCCTGATGCGCATGTTTTAGGTAATGCGCGTCACAGGTGACTACTACAGGGATGTCGAGTTCTTTGCCAAGTTTTAAGGCCTGTTCGTTCACATGCTGCTGTTCACCTGAATGCAGTGGGTTCTCAGGGTGGCCGTGATCTTGGATTTCCAGATAGTACCGGTCACCAAAAATACCTTTGTACCAGGTTGCCACGTCTTTAGCCCGCTCGTAATCATCAGTTTTTAGCGCATCACCAACCTCACCACCCATACAGGCACTGAGTGCAATGATACCTTCGTTATACTGCTCCAACAGCTCATGGTCGATACGTGGAAAGTAGTACATACCGTGCAGGTTGGCGATACTGCTCAACTGCATCAGATTCTTCCATCCCGTGTTGTTCATAGCAAGCAATATCAGATGATAACGGGCCTTGTCTTTTTGAGGATCTTTGTCGGTGTACCGGCGGGATGCTACATAAGTTTCAATGCCAATGATTGGCTTGATTTCATTAGCGGTAGCCTCCTTATAAAACTCAATCGCGCCAGACAGCGTTCCATGGTCAGTCATAGCCACCGCTTCCATACCGCTACTTTTAGCAAATTGAATCAGATCGGGGATTTTGGTTAATCCGTCGAGCAAACTGAACTGGGTGTGATTGTGCAAGTGCACATAATCACTAGGTTGTAGATTGGGCGTACTCACCTCGAAAACCCTCGTGCTTTCTTACTCTAGTATAGCAAAACCCGCTTCCGCAGTCGAAGAAGATTTACAACGCTTTTGACGTTTGCGTTTGCTGTTTTGGTCGGCCCAGTAGTTGAGCCAGTGGCACTGCATAGTTCGCAAGCACTAAATAAAGTGGGTAGAGCAGCAGTGCCAGCGACCACGTGCCAACGGCCAAGCTTCCAAAAACAGCAGACGTCCCAACGCAAAGCCAAGTAATCGTTGTTTCGCTGCCTGGATCCACATACGCTTTACGTATCGTTAGCGCCGTACCAGAAGCGTCAGCCAGAATCACCCCAGCCAGAGACATAAGTGGCTGTTTGAATAACAATGCGGCAAACACGCCAACCAACGCAACCGACAGCGCCACAATATCGCGCTTAGCGTACCCCCCAACACCATACTTAAGCGACAGCAGTAGCATCAGGCAACTACCCGCTGTATCCAGGCCGGAGAATAACAATGACCATGAAGCACCTAGCCCAGTCTGTGATATAAAAGCAACTACTCCTAAAAGACTAAAGATGAACCAGGTCATACGTTCCGGCTTGGTTATGCCTTTTAGGGTATCCAGTGCATATGGCGGTCCAGCAACAAGAATCAGGACTGCAGATATAACTGCAAAGGTTTCTTTCATAAGCTAGTGGCTATTTGTGGAGGTAAGTACGAAGATGTTCGATAGCAGCAGTCGCGTCTTTGATCGCTTTCTGTAAATCTTTGTCTTCGGCTTCGCCGTCGTGCAGAGCGCTTAAAACCTCACGGGCTTTCTGCTTGGCCTCGCGGCCCTTGTCAAGCACCTCGCCAACTTCTTTTTTGTTACGGAATGAGTCGATACGGTCACTAACTTCACTAATGGCATCATTAAGTTCAGTATGTAGCTTCTTGAGTTCTTTTTCGGCAGTATTGTATGTTTCAGTTGCCTTGTCTTTAATAGTTTGTCGCGTTTCTTTACCACTCTTGGGTGCTGTCAACAAACCTGCCAGATAACCAATAACAGCGCTCAGCACTGCTCCGAGCGCAAATTTCTTAGCTAGCTCCTGCTTCTTTTCTTTACGCATTGAGACCATACCGCTAGTTCCTCTTGTCTTTCACATTACTCATCATGTTCACAAACTTAAGCAGCTGCCGCACGATGCCGACTGCGCCCGCATTGGCTCGTAAAGCTTCGCCAATCTGCTCCGCGCTATCAACAAACTGTTCGCCCTTTGCTACGACCTGGCGCAAGCTTTTAAGCAGTTTTAGCACCAAAGAAATGGCAATAATCGAAAGAATCAGAAAAATACCTAGAAGTGAGCTAAGGACAATAACTAAGATATCAAATGTGGTATTCATACTACTAACTATAGCACAACCTTAAAACTAGACTGGCAATAAGCGTATGGGAATTAGGCTCTAGCATTTTTGGAGGTCCAGCGTAATGCAACCGGACGTGACAACTGCAGCGCGCGTAACGCACCCCAAAGATGTTAGAGCCTAATTCCCGCATAGCGCAGCTTATTTGGAAAACTTATTCCGTAGGTAGTCACGCAACGGGCCACCCAGCTCCTCGTGCGCAAGCCCAAAATCAATAACGGTTTTTAGATATTCCAGCTTATCACCCGTATCATAGTAAGTACCGTCAATCTGCCTCGCATAAAAAGTGCGCCCATCGTTCATCATAGCCTGCATGATGGGTTGGATCATAAATTCACCTTCAGTGTGCGCCGCGAAACCTTTAGTTAGGTACTCAAAGAAATCAGGTGTCAGCAAATAACCGCCCATGCTCGCCAGGTTTAGCTCAGCCACTGGCTGGCCCGGTTTTTCAACAATCCTCTCTACTCGCACCAGATTATCTTCCACTGCCTCACCGGCCACGATACCATAGCGGCTATATTCGCCGTCATCGGTCACTGCCTTGCAGGCTAGTACGCTAGCGCCAGTTTTTGCATAGACCTCCACCAGCTGACTAGCGCGTCCTGGCGTTGCCACAAAAAAGTCATCAGCAAAGGCATAAATACAAGGCTCGTTACCAATAAGATGGGCTGCACATTTGAGCGGTGTAGCATTGCCATATGGTCCTTTCTGACGTAGATAGACAAAATTAGCCAGGTTAGCCACTGCCTCAAGCTCATCAATATAGCGTTGTTTTTTGGGCCCACCCTGGCGCAGGTTATTTAACAAATCTTCATTAGGCAGGTCAAAATGATCTTCGATGGATCGCTTGTTGCTAGAACCAACAATAATAATATCGCGAATACCTGCCTCTACCAGTTCTTCCACCACGTACTGGATGATGGGTTTATCAATGAGGGGCAGCATTTCTTTTGGCATAGCTTTGGTTTGCGGCAAAAACCTTGTACCAAATCCAGCGGCGGCAATAACAGCTTTAGTAACTTTAGTCATGATCTATCCTCCTCTATCAGTTATCCGGGTTAGTTGCTATGGATGTTCACTACCCCAGGCGGCTTTGCCTGAGTCCGTGCCGCTAAGGCTCTCTTATAGAGCTGCTCGTATTGATCAATAATGGTTTCGTAGTCGAATTGTTTGACGTATTCTAGCGCCCATGCACGCCACAGTTTGCGCAGGTCTTCGTTGTCAAGTAGCAGTGCTACCCGGCGAGCAAAATCGACCGTATCATGCGGGTCAAGCAGTGAGAGTGCACCAAGACCCTGCATAACCGCTGCGTACCCCTCATTACTACCGGCAATCGTTACCAGTCCAGTTGCCATAGCTTCCAGTAGAACCAGCCCGAAGCTCTCACCAAAAATAGCCGGCGAGCAGAATAAATCAGCCTCGGCGAGCAAACGCAGCTTGGTAGCATTATCCACAAAGCCTAAGAAATACACGTCATCTTGCACCCCTAGAGTAACTGCCAGCTGCTCCAACTTAGTACGGTCCGGACCAGCACCGGCCAGAATGAGCTCCACATCATCCCGCTGTTGCCTCAGTTGCGCAAAAGCTTGAATCAAATATTTTACTCCTTTGCGATGCTCCAAACGTCCGACAAACAAGATTTTTTTGTGTAAACCTGGAACCTTGCGTGATACCGGCTTAAAGTTGCCCAGATCAACACCATTAGGAATATAGTGCAGCGGCCGATCAGTAAACGTCCGCAAGTAATCGCCTGCCGCACTCGAACCTATGACCAGTTCATCCAGATCCTCTAAAATACCGCGCACATACGGCACTGCTGCGCGGCCAATAGTCTGACTCACGGGCGTATCCGGCAATTTAGCATGAAAAGTAGCCACCCGAACCACATCACCCGCTAGGGCCAGTAGCTGCTTACCCATAAATGGTACGGCCGGTTCATGAAAATGCAGCACATCAAACCGTTCAGCCGCAATAGCGCTAGCTGCCGCTTCACCATCCATGTGCATGGTGAAAGAAGCAAGTGTATGCGTTGGCGATTTAAAATCGGTTACCCTGCCGATAACCAACAGATCCTCGGGGGCAACACCAATTGCAGTTACATCTTTTGGGCGGCCGGTAACAATTTTTACATCATGACCACGACGCTTAAGGCCCACCTGCATATCCTTAACGATTTCTATAACTGCACCGCCGCGCGCCATGTTGTATGGACAAATCAGGCCGATTTTCATTCACCAAGCCTTTTTTGAGCAAGTGTATGTCGCAGAGTGACCATCATGTATTACCCGCGCAACTTCTGTAATGTATCGTACGCATACAAAACGGCCGTTTTATCGGTCATGCGGTCCTGCATTGCGTTAGCGAGCAGATCTTGGACGCTAATAAGTCTGACCTCAATCTGCTCTTCTATTTCGTGAGTATCACGATTCTGGCTTTTTGTGCAATTGGTCGCTAGAAAGTAATTCCAAGTGGCATTGAGGTAGGCGTCTTGGTGCGATGGACCTAGATAGCGCACATCGCCGGCAGCGTAGCCTGTTTCTTCCAGCAGTTCGCGGCGAGCCGCCGTTTCCAAGCTTTCGCCCTTGTCAACAAAGCCACCAGGGAGCTCCTGCATGATCATCTCCGGTCCCGCCCGGAACATCTCACAGACCACCGCTTGATTTTCAGAGGTGAGTGCAATCACTGCTACAAACTGCTGGCCTTCAGCATGCATCGTATCAAAAGTTACGACAGCGCCGTCCGGCTGTTCAAAGGTTTTAGACACTATAATGCGATAACCAACCTTTTGCACAGTAGTGGGTTCAATACGTTTCCAAGGCTTCATAGTGTTGCTCCTTTTACATGCGGTCAAATACCCAGTTGCTTCTTGATAAGTTCTGTAGCCAAGGCCGGGTTAGCCTTACCCTGGCTTAATTTCATCACTTGCCCCACCAAGAAACCGATGGCTTTCATTTCACCGTTTTTGACATCTTCGGCAGCTTTGGTATTCTCCACCAGCACCTGTTTAACAATCTCAGTAATAGCACCTTCGTCGCTAACCTGTAGCAGGTTCTTACCGGCGGCAACTTTTTCAGGATTAGCACCAGTTTTTTGCACTTCTGCTAGCACTTCTTTGGCGGCCGTTGAACTCAGCTTATTTGCTTCTACCATTTGCGATAGCTTAATGAGCTGCTCGTCGATGTTTTTGGCATCAGATTCAGTCGCATCCGCATCGTCATCACTCTGAGGACGCAGCAGCCAAAAAGCTACCCGCTTAGCGTCCGGCGCACCAGCAGCCTCGTAGACGCGTTTGACGGTCATAGCAGTATCCGGTACAGCTATTATGTCACTTGCCGTTTTGGCGTCTAAACCCATATCAGCAAGGATTGTGCGGTAATCATCAGGGAGCGTGGGCATATCGGCTTTGATTTTGTCAATGTATTGCTGCGTTAAGACCACTGGTGGCAAGTCGGGATCGGGCATGTAGCGGTAATCATGAGCGTCTTCTTTGGTTCGCTGGCTAAAGGTCTTCTGTTTGGTGTCGTCCCAGCCACGGGTTTCCTGTACAATTTTTTCGCCGCCTTCTAGCACTTCTATCTGGCGGGCAACTTCATATTCAACAGCCTTCTCGATGCTACGGAAACTGTTTAGGTTCTTGGTTTCGGTGCGCGTACCCATCTGGTCGGTTTTACTAACCGATACGTTGACGTCAAAACGCATGTTGCCGTAGTACAAGTTAGCGTAGCTGATGTCGGCGTAGCGCACTCGCAAGTAGAGCTCTTTGGCATATGCCTTGGCGTCGCCGCTGCTGTGCATATTGGGCTCACTGACAATTTCGAGTAGCGGCGTACCGGCACGGTTTAGATCGACCAGGCTGTAATCGGTACCAGCGGGATGCGTCGACTTACCGGCATCAGCCTCAATGTGTGCGCGGGTAATACCAATGGTCTTTTTTTGGCCATCAACTTCGATATCGATGTGGCCGCCCAAAATTATCGGCTCATCAAACTGCGTAATTTGGTAGCCCATGGGAAGATCAGGATAAAAATAATGCTTGCGGTCAAACTTGCTGAACTTTTGCGGCTCAGAATTAAGAGCAAACGCTGCCCGGCAAGCCAACCGTACTGCTTCTTCATTCAACACTGGCAGCGCTCCAGGCAAACCAAAATCAATGTGATTTACCAGGGTATTTGGAGCCGCTTCGCGGGCGTCGTTATCAGCGCCACTAAATAACTTGGTTCTGGTTTTGAACTGCACATGGCATTCTATACCAATTGTCGCCGTGTATTGCCCTCGAACATCTTCGCTGATCATTAGAACGCTCCCAAGTCTTTTAGTGCTGAGCGAATGCCCATCAGGGCGTCTTTTACGTCACGTTCTTTCAACTTCACATCGGTTTCGTGCACTAGACGGTTACGAAGTTTATGCCCGTACCAGACACCGTCGTTATCACCAATAGAACGCTGCGCACTTACCAGGCGCTCGCCCATAGTTTTGCCTTTGTAATGGCTTTTCTTCAGCGCCTCATCTAGCAGCTTGTCAGCATCAATGACCGCAAGCGGCCAGGTTGATTTATCTTTGCATAGCTTTTGTAGTTCTTGCCAACGCTCGTTGTAGTACAGCTTGTTTAAGTGCTTGGGCTTGCGCTTGAGCAGCAAATTAGTACCAAAAACCAACACCACTAAGGCCACCACGGCTACGGCAGCATACACTTCGTTCACTACAAAATCTCCTCAGTGGCTTTCGCCAGTTCTAGTAAAGCGCGGTCATTGCGTTGCGGCGCAATCAGCTGCAAACCTACCGGCAGGCCATTTTTGCTGCTAGCACCACAAGGGATGCTTACTGCCGGTACGCCAATTAGATTGATGGCCACGGTCATGACGTCTGCCAGGTACATAGCCAGCGGATTGTTGGCGTTTTCGCCGATCTTAAAGGCTGTAGGGGGTGCCGCCGGGCCAACCAAAATATCAACTGGTTTGAATGCAGCCGCTGCTTCCTGAATCAGCTTAGTACGCACGGTCTGGGCTTTTTTGTAGTAGGCGTCGTAGTAGCCACTGCTCAGCACGTAGGTACCGATCATGATGCGTCGCTTAGCTTCTTTGCCAAAACCGATTTCGCGGGATTTGGTATAGCTTTCGTCCAGATTTGCAGCATCGGCGTAAGTATAGCCGTAGCGCTGACCGTCGAAGCGGCTCAGGTTACTGCTAACTTCTGCCGGACACAAAATGTAATATACCGCCAGGGCTAATGATACGGACGGCAAGCTAACTTCGCTAACTTCGGCGCCAGCTTCGCGCATTTTAGCAATTGCCTGTTCGATTTGTACGCGAACGTCATCGGCCAGGCCTTCGCCCATATATTCTTTGATAATGCCGATTTTTTTGCCCTTTAGATCGCCGTGAACGTCTGCGTAGCCTGCTGCGTCGCGGTCAATTGTGGTGCTGTCCAGCTCGTCTTGTCCGGCCATTACGTCAATAACGACAGCTGCATCATCAATATCCCGGGCAAACGTACCAACAGTATCAAGGCTGCTGGCCATAGCCACAATGCCCGAGCGCGACATCAGGCCATACGTTGGTTTGTAACCAACAATACCCACAAAGCTGCCGGGCTGACGGGTTGAGCCACCGGTATCTGTTCCGAGTGCAAACGGGGCAATGCCAAGCGCTACGCTGGCAGCCGAACCGCCTGACGAACCGCCGGGCACCCGCGTTTTGTCATGTGGATTCAAGGTAGTAAAGAAGTCAGAGTTTTCGGTTGAAGCACCGTGCGCAAAGGCGTCCAAGTTGGCTTTAGCAACACAGATTGCGCCTTCGGCTTCCAGCTTTTCGATGACAGTTGATTGATACGGTGCATCAAAGCCCTTCAAGATATTGCTGGCGGCCGTTGTGTCGGCGCCAAATACCAAAAAATTGTCTTTAGCGACAAATGGCACGCCCGCCAAACGGCCTGGGTCTTCACCATTTGCAACTTGTGCGTCAATTTGCTTAGCCCGCGCTCTTGCCCGATCAGCTGTAGTAGCAATAATCGCTTTGTATTCTTCCAAACTAGCAACTTCAGCTAGCGATTTTTCGACCAGGTCAGCTGCCTTCGCCTTGCCACTCCGTACTTGCGCGGCTAGCTCTGCAATCGGCTCCCAATCAGCCATACTATCCGATCATCCTTTTTACTTTGAGCTGGTTGGCCTCAGTTTTTGGCACACTTTTGAGTAGGTCACTCGGCGCATAACCGTAGTCTTTTACTTCGTCGATGCGCATCACGTTAGTAAGGCCGGTTACCTGATTGGTTGGTTTGAGGCCGCTCACATCAACGCCTGAAAGCTGTTCCACATATTGCAAAATAGCGCTCAGCTCATCGGTAAACTCGGTTGTTTCATCATCGTTCAAGGATATTCGGGCCAACTGAGCAAGCCTTAGAACATCGTCCCGTGTCAATTTTGTCATTTCTTCTACTATACCAGATACCTTACTGATTGTTTAGTGATACAAAGCCCACCTATAAAGTATCCTATGGGGAACAAAAGTTCGCACGAGCCCCACGCTGCGCTTATTGTTCGGCTTTGATTTGAGCGATCAGATCGCGCAGCTCAGCGGCTTGCTCGAACTGCAGGTTAGCTGCCGCTAGGTCCATCTGGGCGTTCAGGTCTTTCAGCAAGCTACCATATTCGTCTTTTGGAATCTTCTTCAGATCCAGCTTAGCCCGCTTGGCTTCTTCACCAACCTCAACGGTACGCATGCTGTCTTCAACAGCCCGGTTGATGCCGCGCGGTGTAATGCCATGTTCGGTGTTATAGGCTTCCTGGATTTCGCGGCGGCGCTCAGTTTCGTCGATAGTGCGACGCATGCTATCGGTAATGCGGTCGGCATACATAATTACATGGCCTTCAACGTGGCGGGCAGCACGGCCAACAGTCTGAATCAGCGCTTGTACGCTGCGTAGGAAACCTTCCTTGTCAGCATCCAAAATGGCTACCAAGCTCACCTCGGGCAGGTCCAAACCTTCGCGGAGGAGGTTAATGCCGACTAACACGTCATAAACGCCTAGGCGTAAGTCACGCAAGATGTCGGTGCGATCCAGTGTATCGACATCGCTGTGCAAATAGGCAACTTTGATGTTCAAGTCCTGCAAGTATTCGGTCAGGTCTTCGGACATGCGCTTAGTAAGTGTCGTTACCAGCACCCGCTGCCGCTTTTCGATGGTTCTGCGAATTTCACCGATTAGATCATCAATTTGGCCTTCGATTGGGCGAACTTCAATCGGCGGGTCAAGGAGACCAGTAGGTCGAATCACTTGCTGTGCTGGCTTGGGGCTACGGCTTAATTCATACTCAGCTGGAGTGGCGCTGACATAGACAGCTTGGTTCACATGGCGCTCAAATTCGCCAAATGTTAACGGCCGGTTGTCCAGAGCGCTCGGCAAACGGAAACCGTGTTCTACTAGGACTTCCTTGCGAGCTCGGTCGCCGTTATACATACCGCGTACTTGTGGGATGCTCATATGGCTTTCGTCCACCAGCAGCAGAAAATCATCGGGGAAATAATCGAGCAGCGTAGCCGGTTGGTCGCCCGGCTCACGATTAGTAAGATACCGGCTGTAGTTTTCAATGCCTTTTACAAAGCCAGTTTGCTCTAGCATTTCCAGATCAAAGCGGGTGCGCTGGGCCAGTCGCTGGGCCTCCACCAGCTTGTTCTCTTTTTTAAACCAACTGACTCGTTCTTGGAGTTCATGGTCAATTTTGCCCAGAGCGACTTTGAGCTTATCGTGCGGCGTCACATAGTGACTACCAGGGAAAATCTTATATTCATCAAGGCTGGCTAGAATCTCGCCGGTCAACGGATCGATTTTGGTAATGCGGTCCACTTCGTCACCGAAGAAATCAATGCGGTACGCCAGCTCTTCACCGGCCGGGAACACGTCCACTACATCGCCGCGGACCCGAAAAGTGCTGCGGTGAAAATCCATGTCGTTGCGTTGATATTGAATATCGGTCAGCTGGCGCAAAAATTTATCGCGCACCCGTCGCTCACCCTTTTTGACGTCCACCGATAGGCCATCGTAATCTTCTACGCTACCAATGCCGTAAATACAGCTAACGCTTGCTACAATTAGCGTATCTTTGCGACTGAGTAAGCTGGCAGTTGCCGCATGACGCAGTCGGTCAATCTCTTCGTTTATGGCGCTGTCTTTTTCAATGTAGGTGTCTGAACGCGCAATGTAGGCTTCCGGCTGGTAGTAATCAAAGTAGCTCACAAAGTAGTGAACGGCATTGTTCGGGAAAAAGTTTTTAAACTCGGCATACAATTGTGCCGCCAAAGTCTTGTTGTGACTGAGCACCAGTGTCGGCTTTTGGTAGTTTTGTACCAAATTAGCCATGGTAAACGTTTTGCCGGAACCTGTTACACCGAGCAACGTTTGTTCTTTGGTGCCGCCGAACAGACCATCGGTTAACTGCTTGATAGCAGCCGGTTGATCGCCCTGGGGTCCATACTCACTTGTTAGCTCAAATTTGTTCACCCCTCTATTGTAACAAGAGATGGCGCTTTTAGTTGATCGGCCCTACATTACTTAGCGAGGCCTTGACAGTATTGTTGGCTACAGACTGGTAGCCAGATGACGCAATGTCGCTGCACTCTGCTTGGTCGTGGACAAAGAGATAGTAATAATTACCTAATTTTGTAACAATATCCGGCCGAGTAGTTTGCAGTTGTGCTGCGGTATCACCGTTCGGATCAGCAGCTTCGTTACCACGCAACCGAGTAATACTCCCTGCACCGTAATTTGCACAGCCATACTTGGCGGCTAGCTGTTCAGAACTTACCTGTATGCCGCTGCCATTTGACGCTGCTTTTAGCTGATAGGTAAACGTATCATCACCAGCATACGGAATCTTTACGCCCCACTCTTTTATCACTAGATACTTTGGCTGCGCAGTACCGGTAAATTGCTTGCCGGTCGCCGTAACACACTGCTCTGGATACGTCTCAAGCAGCTTGCTTTTGGGAGCATTTTTACACCCATCAAATGTAGTAATCTGCGGGAGCTTCGGGATATCTTTTGAGACTGAATTGGCACTTTTTAGGCTAGCATTGGCCAGATGAGCGCTATGGTAGGCAAACCACACGGCGTAGCCGGCGGCCAAAACAACCGCTACCGCCACCGTCACTATCACCCCTACAGCTACATGCAGCCGCTTTTTATGTGTTGCCATACCGTCTCCCTGGTATTTTTACGTTACTTTTAGTGTATCTATGCGCCGATATAAGCACAAGTACTTTATGAGGTGGACAGATAACACTTATGGTTTGTATACTAGCAGCATGGACAGCGATAAGCCCGCAAAAACGCCTAAGCGGGAGGTGATACAAAAAGAACTTAAAAAGGAAGCTGCCGAGCGTCTTAGTCGGATCGACAGCGAGTTCGCTGACGGCTTTGAATTTATTGGAAAATATAATGACACGGTGACCTTTTTTGGTTCGGCACGGTTGCAGCCAGACAACCCACACTACCAAAAAGCACAGGAGTTGGCTGGCATTTTATCAAAAGATGGCTATACCATCGTCACCGGTGGTGGCGGTGGCATCATGGAAGCCGGCGACCGTGGTGCTATGGAAACCGGTGGACATTCCATTGGCCTTAACATCAAACTGCCCCATGAACAAACGCTTAATCCGTATGCTACTGAGGTAATGTCATTTCGCTATTTCTTTACCCGCAAAGTAATTCTGGCATATGGTGCCATGGCCTACGTGTACTTCCCCGGCGGCTTTGGAACTTTTGATGAGCTATTCGAAATTATCACGCTAGTACAAACTAAAAAAATGCCGAAAGTGCCTATTGTACTAGTTGGCAGCGAATTTTGGACTGCCCTTGATGTATATATAAAAACCTATATGCTAAAAGATCTACAGCTGATCAGCCCTGGCGACGAAGAATTGTACACTATTACTGATGATCCCTTGGTTATCAAAGCGCTTATCGACAGTCACCGCGACACTAATAGCGCGCTATCCATCCCACCGCCTCACCAAGCTGTTGCTTTCTAGGGAAGCCACGCAGCTAAAGTTCTGCTTATATCAGTTCCGGGGCTAACTGCTCGTCTAATTTGCCAAGCAGCAGTGCCTGCAAATTATCTTGGTGCAAATAACGAGCCATCAATTCACGCCCCAAGCCTTTTCGCATATAGTACACAATGTGCTGGCCATACTCCAAGCCATTGCAAACGCTTAGCGCAACATCAAGCATGTTGAGCGACACCGGCTTGGTGCCATCTAGTAACGCCAGCAGCTGATTTCCCTGCCAAAATTCCAAAGCCTGGTGCATATCCGCTAATACGTCCTCAGCCTCGTGCCAGACAAGGTCCTCGGGCTGTACATGCGGCTCAAACACATCAGGGTGATACTGGGTGCGGCTCTTACCATAAAACCATTGAATCATTTTCCAGGGTAGCGGCTCGCCGGCTATATCCACTCCCACATTTGGCTCGGCAGCAAGCGCTGCTACGAACCGCTCGCCAAAATCAGGTCGTACCTGTTGTAATTTTAGGTACGATCCTAGCGAACGTATATCGTTCAGATCATTTATTGCAAGGAGCAGTGTTGTTATCGCTAGGCCGGGCAAATCTTGCTCCAGCGGCAAAAGTACTACCGCGCCCGCTTCTGGCAAGCTCAGTAAATTGTGCTTATGTTGTGCTACATATTCTCTTGTAAGTTGTGGCCACTGCTTGGCGCTGGGCACATAAAAACTAACGCGTCGGACTTCAAAATCGTGACTAGTCAGTTTTTTGTAAGCTAGCAGGCGCCGACGGTTCCACTCGCGCGACTCTATAATACTGACCGCAGCCAGTAACTGTGGCACCGGCTCGTGTTTGAGCATGCTATCAAGGCTACGGTAGCCAAGTTGCTTCATGGTATGTTTGGGCTGTAACTTCTTGATAATCGCCCGCAACACTGATTGCTTCACAGCAAACATCTGCGTATGCAGGGGCATTTTTTCCAGGTGACCTTTAACAGCTTGCAGAATATCCTCAGACTGCACACCCGTGTCAAGACCGAGTGCTTCGCGTACTCGACCTTCGTCGGCCTGCAGGCGAGATTTCAGTGCCTCATATAGCTCAGACCCAGTTGTGTCATGGGGGTCTAAGCCCAGTTCCCTAACTTTGTCGCGAGTGTCGTTAATGATTTCCATCATTAGTCGTATATCAGCACTAGGCATACCCGCGGCACGCTCCAGCTGCTGGAGCTGCAAACGAAACGCCGGCTCACTGGCGCCCATTAGCTGTGCAAGTACCCTCGACATGGTTAATTATAGATTACCACAAGCAACATCAGCCTGCCATGCCATTTGGGTCAATAATAAGGATTACTTGCCGCCGATCAATATGCTGTCTATAGTACGATTTGTGACACAAGAACAATCGCCAGAGTCCGAACGGCTCGACCCCGAATCTGGAGCCTTCACCGCCGCTTCATTACTTCGAGCCGTATTACGACCTCAATTGCCGGCACGCCCTGAGTCACCCAGCGAACTACCGCCAGCTGTAGACGATCCCGTGGACACCCGCCAACTGAGCAGTAGACCGCTATGCGGTCTACCTACCTTAGTATGGTACCTTTTAGAATGGTTCGGCCTTATACCAATTAGGCGCCTTCTTGAGCCAGCCTTCCAGCTCAGCTTCTGTAAGTAAACCAGCCTGAGCACCAACCTTTTGTACCACGCTCATAGAGTTAATCGGCGCCCACTGCAACGCACTTTCCAGGTTGTGCCCCTTAATAAGGGCGGCCGTAAAGGTACTAGCAAATGAGTCGCCGGCACCGGTACGGTCTACTGGCGGTCCCGGATCAGGGTACAAGGGCATTTTCAGCCGCTGGTTACCGTCAGATGCATACGCGCCGTTAGGACCATCGGTAATTACTACGATCTTGGCTCCAAGGCCGTGCAGTCGGTTCATCAAATCATGCAGGTCTTCGTGATTACCACCACTGACTAGTGCCGCTTCTTCGCGGTTCAAGACCAACAGTTCACTGCGGCGATAAATGCGCTGCAAGCGGTTCACGCCGGCTTCCATTTGAAAGGTACCGGGTTGGAAAACCAACTTAACGCTGGGGTTTTGATCGAGCCAATCAGCCACTTGGTCGTGATACTCAATAGCGTGGTCGGAGATTGAACTAAAATAGACCCACTCGGGTACTTCGTCAGGACGGAAGTGCGGCCAGTGGTAGTCATATTCTTCGTGTTTGATTAAAATGGTACGCTCCGCCTGGTAGCGCAGCACGTAGTGAAGGTTGCTAAGTTTATCTGGGTTAACTTTAACAAAACGGTGGTCAACATTTTCTTTCTGCAACGCGGCAATCATGTCGCGACCTTCTTGGTCGCCACCAACGTTGGTTGCAAAACTACTATTTAGACCTAGTCGTGCAAAGGCTACCGCCGCATTCGCAGCGTTCCCCACGGCATGCACTAGCTCATGTTTATCAAACGGGATTTTCGTACCAAAGGGAATTGCTAGCCAGGTACTACCGTCTTTTTCGTGCTCTACACGCTCTTCTTTTTCATTCAGCTGAATAAAGTCGTCAGTAACGATGTCGCCTACGCTTAATACCTGTATCTTGCTCGCCATATCCCACCTGCTCCGGTCTTTAAGTGTTACTCTTTGCGCTTTATTGTGGCACAGCTACCCGTTAAACGCTAGTGCTTTTCTTGTAGCTCGTTCAGGCCTTTTTTAGCGTGTTCAGCCGCAGCTTGAACACTGGAATTCAGTACGTCTTTTTTAGCTTCGGCAGCCTGCAAAATGGTGCTTGGTTTATCTGCTACGGCACCCAGCTTCTGCTCGGCCTGGGTGCTGCGTTTTTCAACTGCATCAGCAAACTGATTGAGCCGCTTTTCAAGCGCCCCTGATTCTACAGCTTTCAGGCCATTATCTACTTGTTTGAGCAGGTTATTGAACAACCCCATGGGTTAGACAACCGCGCGGCCTGACGCATTAAACGATGCCAGTTTAGATTCCACCACCGCCTGTACGGCCGGCACCACGTCCCGGTTCACCAGCTTTGCCACCGCGTATTCGTCAGCATTTTCTTTAAGCGTCCTAAGCAAGGTGTCGTGGTAAGCCACCCGCATATCGCTGTTAATATTAACCTTGGTCACACCAATCTCAACGGCGCTGACAAAATAATGACCTGGCGTGCCACTCCCACCGTGCAATGAAATGTTACATGGCAGCACATCCCGAATTTCCTTTAGCAGCTGCAGGTCCAGCTTCTTGGGCACCGGATATTTGCCATGCAGGTTGCCAATCGCAGCCGCAAAGGTATCAATACCAGTCTCCACCACAAAGCGCAGCGCACTTTCAGGTGTGCTAAAGGTCTTCTTGATTTCCTCGTAGTCGATCTTTTCAGTGTGCAGGTTTGACGAACCACCAAAATAGTGGGGCTCACTCTCTACGAGCGCACCAGTAAACTTAGCATACTCAACAATTTCCTTGGTAGCAGCAATAATTTCTTCGTCGGTGGCATTATGGTTAGCCTGCGAAACGTCAATATGAATAAACTCAAAACCGGCGTCAATGCCCTTTTTAGCGTCTGCAACCGAAGGAGAGTGGTCGAGATTGATGTACATCTCAACGCCGTACTCGTACTTAAAGTTGTCGACCATGTCGCGGACATTTTGGATACCAATGTCGCTAACTTCGCCGGCGCTAACCTCTACCAGAACCGGTGCATTTTTAGCTTTGGCAGCCAGCGCAACTGCTTTTAAGGTTGGCTCATCGTCCAAGTTAAAGGCGCCGAATGCCCAGTGTTCCACGCGGGCCTGGTCCATACGGCTGCGAGCTTTGGCGCAGTTGGCACGAACTTGTTGCAGAGTAATGGGCATTTATTTTTTCCTTTCTACTATATGATGTGCGGCCAAACGAATATGCTTAGCGTCGAGTCCAAAGTATTCCAATAGCTCGTTCGGTTCACCAGATTCGCCAAAACGATCCTTCATGCCAATCCGGTGCATGGGTGCCGGATGTTCTTCGGCCAAAAGCTCAGCAATGGCGCCGCCAAGCCCGCCGATAATCTGACCTTCCTCAGCCGTCACCACGCAACCAGTCTTGCGTACACTCTTTAGAATTGTCTCAGTATCAAGCGGTTTGATGGTCGGCACGTGCACTACCTCGGCATCAATACCGTCTTTGAATAGCTGCTCGGCAGCCAGCATTGCCTGGTAGGTCATGGTTCCGGTAGCAATGAGCGTGACATCTGTACCGGGGGCATATACATACGCTTTACCGATTTCAAACGGCGTTTTGTCAGTGCTGATAATCGGCGTTGCTTCACGGGCTAAGCGTAAGTAATTTGGACGGCTGTCATGCAGCATAGCAAGTGTTGCCTTCTCGGCCTCCACGCTATCAGCTGGGGCGACCACTACCATATTTGGTAGCACCCGCATAAGTGCAATATCTTCCAGCATCTGATGCGTGGCACCGTCTGGCCCCACGCTCAAACCAGTATGAGAGCCCACAATTTTCACTGGCTGATCATTTAGGCAGATTGTGGTACGAATCTGCTCCCAGTTGCGACCTGGGCTAAAAGCTGCATAGCTGCTGACAAACGGGATCTTGCCCATAGCCGCGAGACCCGATCCCACTGTCACCAGGTTTTGTTCGGCGATACCAATTTCGAAAAAGCGTTCTGGGAAGGCATCGCGGAAGACACTCATTTGCGTCGATTCGGTTAAATCTGCGCATAACGCCACCGTTCGTTCGTCCAACTCTCCGGCCTTTTTTAAGCCCCGTCCAAATCCTTTGCGGTTTGGTTCGCGTACCAAATCCTTTGCGGTAATATCTACCAAATATAAATTATTCATGTTCGCTCCGAATTCTACCGCCTAGCGTACGCAACTCATGCAGTGCTTTTATAGCTTGCTCGTGGTTAGGCACTCCCGTACCTGGAGCGCCGCCGTGCCAATGGTAGTCGCCCTCCATAAAATCCACGCCCTTGCCTGGAATGGTATAGGCTAGAATGACCACTGGTTTTTCGGTGATAGCCTTAGCCATAGCGCAAGCGTCGATAACGGCTTCGATATCGTTGCCGTCAATTTCAATCGCATGCCAGCCAAAGCTCTCCCATTTTTTCTTAAGATCTTCTAGCGGCATGACTGCATCCGTCGGGCCATCAATCTGTATGTTGTTGCGGTCCACAATCACAGTCAAATTGTTAAGGTGATACTTAGCAGCAAACATAATAGCTTCCCATATGTTGCCTTCGTCCAGCTCGCCATCACCTGTTACGACGTAGACATGGCGTGCGGCTTGCTTATCGAGTCTCATGCCGAGCGCCATACCCGCCCCTTGGCTAATGCCGCAGCCTAGTGGACCGCTAGTGTTTTCGAGCCCCGGTAACTTCGTGCGTTCTGGATGTCCCTGAAGCCTACTTCCAAGTTTCCGCAGCGTTAACAATTCCTTCTTAGGAAAATAGCCGGCCTCGGCCATAGTTGCATAGCGCACCGGCACACAGTGACCATTGCTAAGCAGTAAAATATCACGTTCATCCCAGTCTGGCCGCTTGGGGTCATGCTTCATTACCTCAAAATATAGTGCCGTAAAAATATCAGTAAGATCGAGCGGACCTGCGCTATGCCCACTACCAGCGTGCTCTAGCATGCGGATAATATCCTCACGGATAGTGTTAGCCTTTTGCTCCAACTGTTTTATTGAATATATTTGTGTCATAAAAAGTTCAGCCCCCAATTGCCGCTTTTAGTGTAGCATAAGCGGTTCCGGGCGCCATGGCACCGTGCAGATAGCCGCCGGCATTTAGGACATCGACACCTCCCATGGCCAGCAGTTTGACATTTTTATCATTTACACCGCCGTCCCAACCGATCTCCAGGCGTGGTTTAAGATCTTTTAGCTGTTGTACCTTGCCGAGTAGCCCCATATCAGCATGCCCGCCAAAATGCCCAAGGTTACCCGAAAAAATCAAGACATGGTCAATAACCTCTAGCGCTGGTCGAATCGCCTCAACGGGAGTTTCGGGCAGCAACGCTACGCCTACCTCAATGCCGTAGTGATGAGCGGCAGCAGCAAACTGCATAAAATCACCATCGGCTTCGGCATGTACAATAATCAGTTGCGGGCGCAATGCAATCAGGGCTTCCATGTGCTGAAACGGCTGCTCATACATCACATGCAGGTCGGCTCGTACACCACCGGGCCACCACACATCTTCGATTTCAGTTAATCGATTGCGCGTGAACACGCCATCCGCCAGATCAATATGAATACGGTGTGCATAGGTCAGGGTTTGCTCGATCTGCTGCTTATAAACACCTGGATCATCGGTAGTTATAGTAGGGCAAATAGTGGCAGTCATATTATGTTACGTTTTACACCCCTAAATCATCAAGTTGCGCTATACGGCGTTTAAAGCGAGACGCCCCGGCAAAGGGAGTCATGAGCCAAGTATGTACAATGCCGACCGTCGTATCAAAGTCGAGATAACGTGAACTTAAGCATAGCACGTTACTATCATCATCATTGCGAGCTGAGCGTGCATCTTCTTGATCGGACGCCAGTGCCGCCCGGATACCCTTAAACCGGTTAGCCGCCATACACATACCTTGGCCACTGCCGCACAACAGTATGCCGCGCGCCTCGTCACCTTCGGCGCGCATAGCATTTATTACCCGAGACGCAAACTGCGGAAAGTCATCTTCTGGCTCCAGTTTCACGTTGCTCTCATCAACTACTTCATAGCCTGAACGACGCAGATAGTCTGTCAGTTCTTTCTTACGCTCAAAACCATTATGGTCAGCACCCAGGTATATTTTCATACATCCCCTTTTAGACTAGTGTAGCACAAGCGCTATCACGAATTATAGCTTAAAAATAGCTCCTTCGCTTTGGCCCTGAGGCCATCCGGAAGGAGCTATTTAGTAAGTTGTCAGTTACCTATTAGGCTTTGTGTAAAAACTTACCAGCGTCAGCTACTACTTCAACCAAACGGTTGCTGTAACCCCATTCGTTGTCATACCACACCATAACTTTTACTAAGTTGCCGTCAACAACCTTAGTGAGTAGCAGATCTACGGTACCAGAGTGGCTATTGCCGATATAGTCAGAGCTTACTAGCGGTTCGTCAGATACACCTAGGATGCCTTGGTAAAAGGGCTCTTTGGCTGCACGTTTAAAGACGTCGTTCAGCTCTTCTACGGTAGTGTTCCGCTTTAGCAGCGCCGTTACATCACTTAAAGATACGACCGGGGTGGGAACGCGCACACTTACGCCATCAAATTTGTCCTTCAGTTGCGGTAAGGTTAGCGTTACAGCAATAGCGGCACCAGTGGTGGTCGGGGTAATGTTTTCGGCACCGTTACGGCCTTCGCGCAAATCTTTTTTCGGTGCATCCTGGATAGCCTGGCTGGCGGTATAACTGTGCACGGTGGTTAGCATAGATTTTTCTACGCCAAATTCGCTGTCCAAAATAGCCATGACCGCACCTAGGCTATTTGTAGTACAGCTGGCGTTGCTGATAACTTCTGTGGATCCTTCCAGCTTGTCGTCGTTAGCGCCAAGTACAACTGTGTCAACGCCATCGCTCTTAGTCGGACCAGAAATGACTACACGCTTAGCGCCCGCAGTGATATGTTTACTCGCACCTTCTTTGTCGGTAAAGAAGCCGGTGCTTTCAATAACAACATCAACGTCCAAATCTTTCCACGGCAGTGCAGCGGGATCTTTTTCAGCTAAAACTTTCACCTTTTTGCCGTCAACAATGATGTTTTCGTCATCATGCGAGACTTCGCGGTCATACGTACCATAGTTGCTGTCATGCTTTAGCAGGTACGCAAGCGTTTTGGTATCTGTTAAGTCGTTAATGGCCACAATTTCTAGATCGTCGCGGGCAAAAGCGATTTTAAAAGCGTTGCGGCCAATCCGCCCAAAGCCGTTGATTGCAATACGTGATTTCATCTTTCCACCCCTGTTTTTAGTAGATTAAATAGTGCTTACGCTTGTCATTGTAGCGTAAGCTTCTATCAGATGTAAAGTTGTTCTCGGCCAGCGTCAGGATTCTGTTGGACTACCCAAACGCTCACCGCCTATCTTAGCGCGGCTATATAGGCGAGCGCCCGCAGCTGCGTATCGTAAGCTATCATTTGTTGAGCCTTGGCGAGCGTAACCCATTTGAAGGCACTATGCTCATAGCTGAGTTTGACTTTCGTATCGTTAGCGATGCCCGTGAAATACAGCCAGGAAACATCTGTTACCACACCATGGAAATCGCCATGTTTACTTTCAGTAAATGCTAGCTCCACGTGGTCATTTTCTAGAGTCAGGCCGACTTCTTCACGCACCTCGCGCAGGCAAGCGTGTTGATACGATTGATCATCGTCATCGACAAAGCCACCGGGAAAGTCCCATTGCAGTGGTCTACGTGGTGCAGTTTCACTGCGCTGCACCAGTAGCACTTCACCCTTAGTGTTAAAGACCAGCGCCTTAACAATGACTAGCTTTTTTACCTTCTCCATGTTTGAACGCCTCTAGAAAAAACTATTTACGATTGTTCCAACGTTCAATACTTTCGGCAACAATCGCTTTAGCCGCCTCAATGTCACCCCAACCCTCCACCACGGTAGTGCCAGGCTTCTTTAGGTCTTTATAGTGGCTAAAGTGCTCGGCAACCATTTGCTTCCAACGCTCGCCTAAATCATCCAAACTCTTAATGCGATCACCTGTGTTGCGATCATCAGCCGGAACTACCACAATCTTATGGTCAGCTTCACCATCATCAACAAAGTTAAGTACGCCGATAATACGCGCCTCCAACCAAACACCGGTCGGGATTGGCGCGTCACAGACAACCAGTGTATCCAGCTCGTCGCCGTCTTCATCTTGCGTTTGCGGAATAAAACCATAATTGACGGGCTTAGCGTAAATGCTTGGCTCCACGCGGTCCAGCATAAAAGCTGCGCGCCCGCGGTCCCACTCAACTTTTAGAAAACTACCCTGTGGAATTTCTACCACCGTATTTACCGTGCCGCTCTGGTAGTCGCCTGGGGTAAGGACTGCATTAAAATCTGCCATACTATTTTCTCCTCTAGTTGCAATTTGGATTTATACATTCCAAAAATGCTGCGTCTTCACATAACCAGCATTTCCACCTGGAACGTTGTTACATTCTTATTGTACACTACCTATTAGCTATGAAAATAATTGGTCATCGCGGCGCTAAAGGCTTAGCACCCGAAAATACTTTACGATCATTTGAGAAGGCGCTTGAGCACCATGTAGACGAAATTGAATTTGACCTGCGTGTCACTAAAGACAACGTTGTCGTTGTACACCATAATCCAGACCTGACCGACCCAGAGAACAACAAACTCATCGTTGCTGACCATACCTATGCCGAGCTATGCAAGCATAAACCTGACCTTTTGACCTTCAAAGAACTCTTGAAGGCCATGGATTACAACATCCATCTGTTAATTGAGATAAAGCCCCACGAACCCACCGCCGCCATTGTGCAACTAATTTCTACCGAATTAACCCATGGCCGTCCTATACAGAACATGTCTGTCTGCTCGTTCGACCAAGCCGTGTTACGTGCCGTACATGTAGCTCTTCCGGACATGGAGCTGGTAGTTATTGAGAAGTGGTCGGCAGTACGGGCACGGCTACGGATGCACGAGCTCAACACCAAGCGGGTTAGCATGCGCTCGGTGTGGCTCTGGGGTGGTCTACTGTATGCCATGCACCGTCGCGGTTATCAGATTAGCCCCTACTCCATGAACGATCCCCGCCGTGTCCGCAAATGGCAACCGTATATTTATGGGGTCATCACCGACTATCCTGATCGCTTTGAAAGCTTTTAAAAGAACAACTCTTTAAAGAGGGTAGACCTTAAGGACTGCTTCTAGAGCCGTTATTGCTTGTTATTTTTTTATTTCCGGCGGTTTTGTACGGTACACTAGAAACAGATGCAGGTATTTTTTGAGCGAAGAACCGAACTGGCGCCCGGGATTTGGCAGTACGATTTTAGACCAGAACGGTCTGTCGACTTCGTGCCTGGGCAATATGCCAGCTTGCAGCTTGATGGAGTAACCGGGGACCCGCGCGGCAGCTCGCGCACTTTTAGCTTTACCTCCCTGCCTGGCGAACCATTTATAAGCTTTGTCCTTAAACACTTCGAATTACAAACACCTTACAAACAGCGGTTGCAGTCATTGCAAACTGGCAATGCAGCTCGTCTTGGCGACGCCATGGGTGACCTGGTACTTCCTAAGAACCCAGCCGTACCGCTTATTTTTGTGGCGGGCGGCATTGGCATCGCTTCATTTGTTAGTATGTTAAAAACGTTGCTTTTAGACCGTGAGGAGCGGCAAATTTTCTTTTTTTATAGCTTACGAAGCCGGCAGGAACAGCTATTCCGAGAGATTACCAATGCCTATCCTTTGGCATTATCTACGTTAGCCATTTCGCCCAACTATATAACCGCACAAGAAATTGTTGATAGCATACCACCCGATGCGCTCATCTACCTTTCGGGTAGTCAGCAGTTTGTTGAGGGTCTGCGCGGAGGCCTAAACACGCTAGGCATCCCGCATGATCGAATCGTGTTCGACTATTTCGACGGCTACACCGAACTTTAATTCTGAATCGGGTGGTTGCGACCCTCAAGATACTCACGAATTTTAAGTGCTGCCGTAGCCCCTTCACCTGCCGCACTTGCAATCTGCATAGTTGCTCCGCTCCGAATATCCCCAGCCACAAACACACCTTTGATATTTGTCTGTAGGTTTTCGTCCGATTTGACCAAGTGGATATGGTCAAGCTCAATACCACTGCCTTCTAGGAATTCGCTGTTAGGCTTAAGGCCAACGAATACAAACACGCCGTCCGTCGGAAATTCAACCTTCTGACCGTCATATGTACCGCGTACCTTAACAACGGTGTTATTCTCGCCAACAATCTCATCTGTTGATGTATTGAGGTGAATGGTTATTTTCCCCTGATCAACAAATTTCTGCAGGTCGTGCTGCAAAACATCACTCGCTTTTATTGTGCTGCGTACTAGCAAATCAATATGGCTCGCAAAACGAGTCAGAAACATCGCTTCTTGTATAGCGGAATTACCGCCGCCCACTACTACTAATCGTTTGTCGCGGTAAAACGCGCCGTCGCAGGTAGCGCAGTAATGTACGCCACGGGCGTAATATTCCGCCTCGCCTGGTACACCGATCTTTTTATAATCGCTACCCGTAGCAATCAGTACCGCCCTGGCGAACATGTCACCACTGGTTGTTTCTAGGCGCTTCCATTCGCCCTCATCATGAAGCTTAAGTACCTCGCCAAGTTCAATAACCGCCCCAAAGCGCTCCGCTTGTTTTTGCAGATTACCGCCCAGCTCCAGTCCAGCGATGCCTTCAGGAAAGCCTGGATAGTTATCTACCCAGTCAGTCACCGACGCCAGGCCACCCGGCACGCCGCGCTCAAATAGCAGCGTATCAATGTCCTCGCGCGTAGTATAAATGGCTGCGCTTAAGGCAGCCGGCCCAGCCCCAATAATAATTACATCGTGCCTTGGAGTGTCAGTTGTTTCTGTCATAGCTTTCCTTATTGTACCTGTATGTTATTCATGTGCAAATATTGCGGAGGACACTTCAAACGCATCATTTTTTTGAGGGTCAAGCATAGCGTAGCCGACTAGTGACTAGCCGGTCCGCGCACAACGCACCCCAAATGACGTGAGGTACGTCCACGTTCCTAGAAAAATCGCAGATGCAGCATCAAGCGACAGCTGGAGCCAAGCGGGACAGATTGTACCCCACAACTACTTCTTGAGTATCGTCGTGCTTGGTTATAACCGTTACCGGTACTGTCAACGCCCCGGAGAGGGCCAAAGCTTCCTGTTGACGCTCGGGATTCTGGTCAAGATTCACCTCTTCGTACGCAAGACCCTTGGCACCTAGATATTTTTTGACCATAGGGCAATATGCGCAAGTTGTTGTTGTAAAGATAGTAATATTTTTGACCATAATTAAGCCCTCCACTGGCTCTATTTTTGGCTTTTGTTGGCTCAGGTCCGTGTTTGTTTCGTGGCACCCCAGTCGTGTTTCTTAGTATAGACTAGCGTAAGCACTATCGTCAAGAGCGCTATATGTAGTGTTTTTTAGTACGAACTAACCTACTTGCCTTCGATGGCAACCAGCTCGATATCAAAGACCAGGTCAGCGTCAGCCGGAATTCCCGAACCATAGGGCGGCCGACTGCCGTATGCCATAGCAGCGGGAATCAGTAAACGGCGTGTACCGCCCACTTTCATGCCAGGCACACCTTTGGTCCAGCCAGTAATTACACCATTTAAGGGGAAGCTGATGGGCTTACCGAAATCATGCGAAGTTTGGAACACCTCGCCGGTCTTGGCAATCGCACCGGTGTAGTGGCAAGTGACAGTGTCGCCTGCTTCCACTGTCGCTCCCGTACCAACCACCCGGTCGTCAATCTTTAGCCCTGTAACACTTTCAACTGGAGTAAAATCTTGCATATTTTCCGCCCCTTTACGTCTTGATCTTAAGTAGTTTCACCACGAATACTAGGTCGGAGTTAGCGGGGATACTGCCCTGGGCCTGAGCACCATATGCTTGGGCCGCTGGAATAACCAACCGCCGCGTGCCGCCGACCTTCATGCCCACCAAACCCTTGTCCCAGCCTTCGATTACCTGGCCTTGCCCGAGCGTAAAACCAAAGGCAGTGGTGTCAGTAAAGTCCTCATCAAACTTCGTGCCATTAGAAGCCAGCGTGCCGTAATATTTCATAACCAAACAATCGCCATCCTTAGCGGCATCGCCGGAGCCTTGGCTGAGGTCCGTGGTCTGTAGGCTTGCAACCGGTTCAGCTGGTTTGTAAATCTCGGGTACATCAAGCGTAGGACCGGTCT
>Ga0157374_10000933_pt1 | contig 25457 bp, 29 predicted proteins | sample M25metaG_FD_115308 | JGI IMG/M metagenome (GOLD analysis project Ga0157374, IMG submission 115308) | Miscanthus rhizosphere microbial communities from Kellogg Biological Station, Michigan, USA - M2-5 metaG | ecosystem: Host-associated > Plants > Roots > Rhizosphere > Soil | place: USA: Michigan... | reverse complement strand
GAACGTCAATGTGTCTCTGACCATTTCTCCAATTAAGGACTCCACCGGCAAAGTAGTGGGTTATTCCAAAATCGCCCGTGACATATCCGAGCGCAAGAGAGCGGAACAGGAACTGGGCAAAGCAAATGAAAGGCTCCGCCTTGCGCTTGAAGCTGGCTCAGCAGGAGGTTGGGATTACGACCTTAAAACCGGGAAGGATGTCTGGTTTGGGAAGGCGCATGCGCAACTCGGGATGACGCCCGATGAGACCACGGGATCGCGTGTGGAGTTTTGGAAACGCATACATGAGCACGACCGCGAGCGGGTCGAGCACGCACTAGAAGTAGCTAAGCAGAAACGCGAGGACTTTGGCGAGGATCTTCGTGTTGTTTGGCAGGACGGGACGATTCACTGGTTGCGCTCACGAGGACAGTTCCAGTATGCCGCAAGCGGGGAAGCAGAGCGGTCGCTAGGCATATCTTTTGACATTACCGAGCGCAAGCGGGCAGAAGAAGCCCTGCTGAGGCATGCCGCAATTGTTGAGTCCTCTGAGGACGCAATCCTTTCAGTGACGCTGGAGGGCATTATCGTAACTTGGAATCCCGGTGCCCAACGCATGTTCGGGTACACCGAAAATGAGGCGATAGGGAAGGTCGTTACGATCATTGTCCCGCCGGAGCTCCCAGATGAGGAAAACAAGATTCTTGAAACATTGAGGGCAGGTCGTCGCATCGAGCAATTTGAAACGGTTCGTGTCTCGAAAACGGGCAAAAGAATCGACGTGTCCCTGAGCATCTCCCCAATTAAGGATTCAACCGGCAAAACAGTGGGCTATGCCGGCATCGAACGTGACATTACTAAGCGAATGCGGGCTGAAGAGGCTGTGCTGAGTTCTGAGCAAAGGTATCGGCTGCTCTTTGAGCGGAACGTTGCGGGGTTGGCATCGCGAGTGTGGATGGACGGGTTTTGGATTGCAACGACGGTTGGGCACGCATCCTTGGCTACGAGTCGAGAGACGAAGTGGTCGGACGCTATGCGTCGGAGTTTTATTTCCATCCAGATGATCGCCAACGGCTGGTAAACGAATTATTCGAGAATCAAGCCGTGTTCAGTCGTGAGCTGAAACTCAGGCGAAAAGACGGGACTCCGGTTTGGGTGCTGTTCAACGCGGCAGCACTTATTTCCGAACACAACATACCTATGCTCCAAAGCACGATGATTGACATTTCAGATTGGAAACGGGCAGAAGAGAATCTGTTGTGTATGACCCGAAAGCTGATGGATGCACAGGAGCAAGAACGGGCTCGAATCGGCAGAGAGCTTCACGATGACATCAACCAGCGCCTCGCCATGCTATCAGTAGAGCTTGACCAGCTTCAGGAGAGCCCTCCTGCGGTTCAGATCCGTGTGCAAGAACTTAGAAATGAATTGCGCGAGATCTCGCACGATGTCCAGTCTATCTCGCACGATTTACATTCCTCGAAATTGGAATACTTAGGCGCCATGGCGGGCATGAAGAGCTGGTGTAAGGAGGTTGCCGACCGGCACAAAATCGAGATTGCGTTCAGAAGCGATGCTTCCGGTAGTCTGCCACTCGACGTCGGGCTCCCGTTGTTTCGAGTTCTTCAGGAAGGCGTAAACAACGCCGTTAAGCACAGCGGGGAGAAACGAATTGAAGTGCAATTGCGCGAAGATTCCGGTGGAATTCACCTGATGATTAGGGATTCAGGCAGGGGCTTCGATGTCGATACAGCGCTGCGGGGTAAGGGTCTCGGTCTCACTAGCATGATGGAGCGTGTTCGGCTGGTAAACGGAACGATTGGCATTGAACCAAGACCAATGGGTGGAACAAACATTCAGGTGCGTATCCCGCTAGCGCAACGCAGCAATGCCGAACGTCTCTCAGCGTAGTCGATGGTTCTCCGGGAACCCTGCCGACTTACGATATTCCAGCCATCCTTGTGACAATCCACGAAATGGTCTGGCTCGCCGATCCTCTACGAGGAAGTGAGCTGCGAAGCTGGCACTGAATGAGTCTATTGCCTTCGAGAACCGTCTCATCGCAGGTAGGAGCTCACGCGGGGCATCCGATGCCGCGAGGCGAGGCCGTGGGCTCGGGCTCACCAGGATGCGAGAACGCGTTCGACTGGTTAATGGAGCGATAGTGATCGATTCGAAGCCCGATGCGAGGGGCCACAATTCACGTTGGTGTGCCCTTCACGCCAGAGAACTCTCCCTAACCGCGAGCGGCTTGGTGGGGACGAGACCCACTGGCCAACATTCATGCACTCAGTGATTTTAGATCGATGTTGCCCAGCCAAAGCAGAGTGGCGGTTGGGGGCTGACGAGTATAGGTGCGGCATCGGGGAGCGTGGCCGGCGTTGCCCGGCGAACTCGCGAACAAATGTTACTGGGCGGTTGCGGGACGGCTTTTGACTAGCTCTCAATCATCGCCATTCGGTTGTATTCGGTATCGGTAGTACTCGAAGTACTCTCGGTTTTGATCGTACAAGCGTTGCAGATCGATCCCGTACTCCTCGTTGCTGTACTTGTGGCGTCCGTGCTTGCCCTGCCAGTTGGCCTTTAAATAACTCGTCATGCGCTTTTCGAAAGCTGGGCTGTATTCAAGAGCGAAACGTTCATAGATGGACTTGACCGTACCGATGGGATCACTGACAAGATCGAGGTACCGGCAATCGATAATCTGTCCCTCGCGATCTGGGTTGCCCTGACGGTAGGTCAATGGCGTCAAGTAGAGACTACGAAACACATCGGTGATGATATCGGCAAGGCGGACCTTGTCAAGGGAACCGCTGAGGTCGAAAGGAACGAGCCACGATTCAAACAATCTGCAGGCAGAAGCCATGGTCTTGCCGGGATGGCGGTGCGTCACCACGACGCGCGCGTTCGGATAGTGCTGGAAAATCTTGCCGAAGTACAATGCATAAGCGGGCGACTTGTTCGTCCAATGTGAACGTGCCGGCAAGTATGCATCAAGCATCTTAAAGAAATTCCGTTCATACTTCAGCAGCGCGTCCGCCACATCCGGTTGGCACATACTGCGCAGGAAATCCCTCCCGGCGCCGGGCGCGTTCATGATGCTCAGGCCGTTGTGTATCTGACAGTAGGGTAGCGATTCCTCTCGTTCCAACGGCGACCATAGGTGGGACTCCGCAATTTTCTCGACAAAACCCGGTGCAAGCCGGGTCAGGAGCGCCATCGTCGCCGCACTCTTCTTTACACGAGGATCCAGAGCCGGGTCTTGGCCAGCCTGACGCGGAGGCGTCGTGCGCTCGAGCTCGAAGGTTAGTGGTGAGCGGGTGTTAGGATCTTCGGTAAGCAGACGTTGCAATAGCGTTGTCCCGCTTCTGAAAGATCCTGTCACAAGAAGTGGCGCATCGTAGCGGCCATTGCTCTCTATAAAAGCCCGGTTGCCCTCGTAGAAAGCAATCGTCCGTGCCCGATTGTGCAGATGAGCCTTCATGAAACGTCGAAGCAGAAATCGACCGATGGGGGATAAGAAGGGGCCCTGGTCGATGTTGCGACTGAAAAGCGCAATATTGCGGCGCAAGGCCTCGAGCTCAAGGGGAGTACCCCACCGCCTGTGCAGCGGTCCGACGCGATCGAAAGCCTGCAGGAGAGAGTCGCCGATCTGATAAGCGCTGCGTCCACGAAACGCCCTAGACAACCCGTCTCCCCAACGAAGGGGAGCCAAGAAGCCTGGGTAGGGAACAAAATTTAGAGAATACCGACCCGTCGGATCGGCGCTCGCCTTTTCAGGGTCAACATGGTAATCGTTGAAGCACTGAGACTCGGGCATGGTTTTTAAGCCCGACTCATTCTATGGCAGCGCGGGGATCACTGCAGAACCGTCAACTATAACTGGCACGAAACGTCACGTATATCCAGCCATTCCAGTGCAGAATCCCATTCATAGAACACGTGAACCCGGGCGCGTTCACCATGGTATGCCTCGAATTGCCTTAGCACACCAAAGATGTCTGGCCTGGTCGCTACGGCCGCCCGTCGAGAGGTAGGCGAGAAGACTGAGTCTGACGCGAACCACTGGACGTACACACCTGAGATATCCGTATCCGTGATGGCGGTGAGGTCAACCAATTGATTGAATGTTGGACTGAAATCAGGGTCCCTCAGGAGCTGGCTTCGGTGAGCCCTGACCTCGTCGAAGGTCACCCGCCCCCATCCTATCGAAAGGACCAGTCGCTGTTCCTCGTGAACTATGTAAAAGAAAGGCACGACTTAAGCAGGAATTTTAGGAGCAACGTTGCTTTGTTGCAAAATCGATGTCGCTCAACCCTTAAGAAATAAACTGAGCTGCAATGCTAAATACCCAGCCACCGCCTCCCTTAACCCGCATCGTCGCGGGACTCACGGGTCTGGCAATGATTTGTTTAGCACTAGCTCCTTTGCTGCGGCGAGGAGACCTGTTCTATGCCAATTGGTTTGGAGGAATCGTATTCGCACCATTCGCGATTCTACCCGGGGTATTTAGCATCCGCCCATTTCCGAGCTAGCAATCGCTAACCAACCGGCATCGCAAAATAAATATGTGCCTTGCTCTTCACCCATGCCTCGGTCATCCCGAGCAATCAACTTCCAGCAGAGTAATCAGGGAAGCTAAAGGCGGGGAAAAGCTTTTACCAGAATTTTCGAGAGAGGGATTTTCCTATTTTGCAGATCCGGAATTAGCCTCAACCAAAAATCCGTAAGTCAAATTTGCAAAGATTTTGAGCCAATATTGGAGTGCCTTGTCGGATTTGTGGAACTTACGCTGCTCGATAACCTCGAGAAAACATCGCCACGATAAGAACCAATCTCAACCTTGCTGGGGCTGAGCAATTCTGGTCTCGAATCTCGATGGGCCTGTCAGTTTTTCGAGTTTTACGGCTGCCTGCAAATTGAGATACTTGTATCAACACTAGCTCGCACCAACTCTCTTACTTCCACACCAATTCCTCGTAACTCGGAGTTTTTTGTTATGGCCTTACCACAATCAATTCGTTTCGATAGTTTGCTTTCCGCTGCGAAGTCTTATTTGACACCCGACGTGGTACGCAACGCGAGTGTCATGACTGGCGAATCTGAGAGTGCAACCCGGCAGGCAATGCACGGTGGCATCGCTAGTGTGTTCACCGGGCTGACAAACATGGCTTCCACATCGGAGGGAGCATCCACCCTGGGCAGTCTCAGCCGGGAACCCGCGCTCGGAAGACTTCTCAACAACGTCTCTTCCTCCTTTAGCGGAATTGAGAGCAGCAGCCTCATGAATTCGGGGCAGACGCTGATGGGAAAAATCTTTGGCGATCACACGACCGGTGTGTCCGACCTGGTCGCCCGTTCCAGCGGTATCAGTTCGTCGTCGTCCGGCAAGCTCATGGCCATGCTTGCGCCCCTGACCCTCGGAGTTCTGGGAAAGCATGCAGCCGCCCATGGCCTCAACGCCACAGGGCTGGCAAACTCGCTGACCCAGCAGAAAGATGAGTTCGCAGCTGCGGCTCCCACAGGGCTGTTCAAACTGCTTGGCGACCGGGCGCCTGCTCCCGTTGGGATGCGCGTGGCCCCCGACACAGACGCCTTCAGAGACACCCCCAGATACCAGGCTCCTGTAGGCGCGACCCGGGCTCTGGAAAAAAGGCCTGGCGGATTCAGATGGTTGCTACCTCTCTTACTAATCGCCATCGCGGTGCTCGGTCTGGTGTGGGTGTTCCGCGGCATCGGAGGTCGAGCCCGAGTGGCGGGCAGGAACGTGGTGGTAACCACGCAAGGCGCTCTGTCGAGAATACCTCTTCCCGGCGGCACGAATATCGCCGTACCCACGAATTCCATTAACTACAGGCTCGCCAGATTTCTCTCTGATACCGGCCAAGCCGCGCCGCAAACCTTCGTTTTCGATCAGCTTAACTTTGAATCAGATTCCACTCAGCTTACAGCTGCTTCCCAAGGCACGGTGGCAAACCTGGCGCAGATCCTCAATGCCTATCCCAACGCTCAGGTGCAGTTGTCTGGGCACACCGACAATACAGGTGCGCCAGACGCCAACCGGACACTCTCGCTCGATCGCGCCAACGCCGTAAAGCAGATGCTTGTGAACAGAGGCGTCGGCGCTGACCGCATTGCAACCAACGGGCTTGGCCAGGACAGGCCAATCGCCTCAAACGATACGGAGCAAGGAAGGGCGCAAAATCGCCGCTTGGAGCTGACGGTAACTCAGAAATAGCGATTCAAGAGTGTGCCCTACAACCCCACTGCTTGAGGAATATCGAAAATCTGCAGGCAGAATCGAGGCAAACTATGTCACCAGAAGAACAACACCGGCGAGTAGTCTGCTGAACCGCTAGGGTCGGGAATTTATCATCTGGGTATCTCTAGTCTGGAAAAAGGAAAAGGCTACCAACGTTTCTGTTGGTAGCCTTTATGTACGCTGACCACGGTTCCCTCTCGCTTTACCCTTCAAAGGTCCATGCTGAGATCTGTCAAAAATCCATAAAGGTTATGGAACCTATTGACGTATCGCGGTTACAGGTTTCCGTTTCCAAGGGCCGCGTTGAAGCTGGTTGGATCGCAATAATCGCGAAGGTGAATTGTCAGTTTCGAGGGTTTGGCGTTTTTCTGCGCTGCCCGCGGTAATACTGATCCCCGCGACGGCAACGATAATCATCGTGATCGTTCTCATTCTGTCCTCCACAGGGGGTCGGTTCGAGTCGGATAGAGAGAGAGATTGCGACAGAGGTTTCAGCACAACTCATAAGGAGAGAGCAATCGATGTGTGTTGTCATCGCACTGTCAAGAATTTGTCGTGGCTGTGGGAGGAAAAATCCGTCTTGCCCTCTCCTCGCCTCTCAGCTGGTTAGAGTGCCCCGATCTTGATGCGGAGCAAACTAGCGAACAAGAAGCGCATGCTTGTGAGATCGCCGCCTGCTTCGTCCGGCAAGAAGCGGAGTAGTTGGCGTTTGTTGGCGGTAACTTTCCACTCTTTGTGCTGTAGTGATCGGACATGGCCAGCTCTCGGAGAAAGGAACTCCGCGCTAAATCTTCTCAGCTGCGAAAGCAGTCAGCATATCTTTTGTGGCGTAGCACTTTGATATCCCCGAAGGCGCAGGCCATGAAAGAATCATCGAAGCGTCGAGTCAACGTCCCGAAGGGTGTCCAATCGAAGGTGCAACATGACCGCTGAACAACTGATGACTCGAAATCTGGTCGCCGTCGCCGAAACAACGCGACTACTAGACCGAACACTGGCAAGGTTGCAGAATTCCGACTGCCTTATGCGTGATTCCGATTGGAAGGTCGCATTCAGCGATATTCGCATGACGCGTGAACAAAGGTTGGAAAGCCATGGTGGCACTGCCGCTCTTTCTTACGTTCTCCATCTCGCCATTGATATCACAGAGGCGGATTTCGGAAACATTCAGCTTTTCGACCGTGCTGAAGGCGGATTACGAATTGCTGCTAGCCAAGGCTTCGATAGCGAGTTTCTTGACTACTTCGCGGTTGCCCGCGGTTCCGAGAGTGCTTGCGGTGTGGCTAAGCAGCAGGGTTGCCGCGTTGTAGTTCCCGACGTGCGAAATGCCCTTTGTTTCGATGTCGAATCTCGCGAGATTGTCTTGCGGGCTGGCGTTCTATCGGTCCAGTCCACTCCGCTGATCTCTCCCTCCGGACGCGTGCTTGGGATGTTGTCAACACACCGACGCTTGCCGGGGAAACCACCCCTTGCGAGTTTGGCGCTTCTCGACCGTCTGGCACGTCGAACAGCCAAACTGCTCGAATGAAACTACATCCAACACCATTTCCCTGCGACATCTCTTAGTATGGTTATTGAATGGTAAACATAACAGCCCTACTATTATCGTATTTATTAATAAGTCGAGAGCTCTTTATTGTGTTGGCTACGTTGCTGAGGATTCCACTCACGCGCAGAACTCCCGCAGACTGAACTTCGTAGCTGGCGTTTGTTGGCCTCTTGCCGCCCCCCGCGTTTTTGGTATGTTTTTCTTTGTCGTCACGTCGCGCGCCGCGCTTTGGCCTCCCCGCGGCGTTCGGTAGTCCTTGAGACTTAATCCGCCGCTCGCCGCAGTTTGGGCAGAAAAAGCTTCGTATGTCTGTCGAAAAGGACCATTCGTTCAAAGCGGTGCGGTCGAGAGCTGCGCGGTTGCGCCTACAGGCAGTACGTACACAGCTCACAGCCGCTTTAAATTACTGTTCGACGGCGGAAAATGCCCTGGTTTTCGGTCAGACTGAGAAAGGGCGGCAAGCAATTGAGAGGGCTACGCATACAGCTCAGTCGGTACACGCGCATATCGAAGAACCGAACCACCTACCAACTGATTCAGTCGCTAGCGTTCGTGACCAACTTGCAGAACTGCACAGGAAAATATCCAACATTGAGGCCCGTTTCCCGTCGTAACGGCTGAAATGACTCTATGACGCACTGACTTCTGGAATGAGCGCTATTGATTTTTCTCTACTTTGGCCTGTTCTGAACTGCGCCTTTTAGAAGCCGAAGAGGCAGACCGTGACGCTTGCCATACTGGGTTGTCTGGGGGCACGCTGTATGAGTTGAGATTTTGGGGACAGGGTGAGGTCTTCATTGCCTGGTCCATGGGTTGATATGCTTGCAGCTGAAAACCAGTTCCTACGCGCGGAACTCAGAGCAGGACTGACATTCTCCAGGATTGCGCTTCGATCTAAGCAGGAATCGAAGGTAGAACGGAATCGTGTTAACGCCAGAAAGGCTTACGAAGCATTGTTGCGTTTCATTCCCGGTACAAAACTGTCCGAAGAGTCCGCGAGAGAGATAAACTCGGAAATGGCGCAGTTGAAGGCTGATCTTCGACAACTTGGAGAAGACGTTTAGCTGAATCCAGAGCCCTCATACCCATGCCCCTCTCGCAATCCGAGACAGAGAGATTTAAGCTCCTTTTGGAGCAAGCCCGCAAGCTTAGGGAACGATCTGCGCTATTGCACGGACAATCCAAAGATCTACAGAAGCTGGTACGAGAGCAGCATCACGAGATGTTGCTGTTGCTGGAAACTTCCCTAAATGCTATCTCGCCGGTTGACGGCAAGTCACCAAGGGCGAATCGCTGACTCTGTCGGGCATAGATTGTGATCGATCAATGTGCAGCGGCGACGAGGTTTGGCAAAGAATGCACGGCTGACACGGTCACAGTGCAAACCCTCTGCCGTTCGGAGTACAGTTTTCCTATTCGGTCACAATGGCGCGGGTAAAGATCTGTGGTATCCGTTCGTTGGCGGATATGCAAATCGCTGTGCAGCAAGGAACCGACGCGATCGGGGTTCTGGTCGGGAAACTCCATTCCTCATCCGACTTCGTACCCGCGAACCTCGCTGCTGAGATTTGTGAGCGCACGCCACCATTCGTAACAAGCGTTCTGGTAACTCACCTGGAGGATCCGGATTCCGTGCTCGCCCTGGCTGACACCATTCCCAGCGCGGCAGTCCAGTTACATAGTGACATCACGCCCGCCTTAATCGATACGTTAAGGCGGGCACTCGCGCCTAGGAAGGTGATTGCCAAAATCGGTGTCGAGGGTCCAAGCGCGATTGAGCGAGCCCGAGATTTGGATCAGCGAGTTGATGCAATTGTGTTGGACTCCGTCAACAGAGCGACAGACCAGGTTGGCGGCACTGGCCTTACCCATGATTGGAGCATTTCTTCGCAAATCGTCAAGCAAATTTCAACGCCGGTCATCTTGGCCGGCGGCCTCACGCCAGCGAACGTTGGAAGTGCAATTCGCCAGGTTCATCCTTGGGCCGTAGACGTCAACTCTGGAGTTCGCAACCAGGCAGGTTTCAAAGATGGCGACCTGATTCGAGCGTTTATAGAAACGAGCAAATTGCTTGACTAAAAGATTGAGGTCGCTAGCCCACATTCTTGAGAGGCGGGTTCTTTCCCAGAAACAGTTCGCAAAATGATGTTGGAAGGTTCAGCGGACCCCGGAACCGGCCCTAGTTTTAATCATTCCCCGCCCCTCCAAATCGGCTCGATCCACATATCTTTGCGCTGATTGCAGTTGGGCTCGTGCGCCTGGCCTCGCCAAGAACCGCACTGACCTCTCCGTACCCGCTTGTCGGATTCTTCCGATTGCCCCTAGCGTGTCCTCTTGCAATTGGGCAAACGGAACGCCCCGATTCGGCTGCGATACGCCGTGTCACCTGATAACAGATAGTCGCCGACATACCAAAATGTGCAGTCGTCGCTAGGATCCAGTGCCGTGGTCGCATAGTCTTCCCAGCGTAGTGTGTTGGTCTGGGATGCCTCCCCCTTGGCCAACACGGACTCACGCAGCGTTAGGCTTCCTTTCGGATCATCGGCCCGGCGTGCTACGAAGCGCTGCCCAGGAAAGTCCGGTAGCCCACCGAACGAATATCCGACGGCGATGTTCCCATCCTTGTCCATCGCAATGCTAGGCATCCAGCGGTAATGGCCTCCAGGTGCATAAGTACCTTGCTGATACAACTTCGGGTCTCCATTCTTATCGAGGCGGAACTCGTACCAACGCACGCCTCCCCCGCCGCCCCGCGTCGCCACCGAGTGCGCCGCAATGATCGACTCGCGTCTGCCAACTTTGCGATAGACGAGTCGCTGCATGATTTTGTCGCCCTGCGCATCGAGCCGTCGTTCAGTGTTAGGTTGGGGCACGCAACTCGACAGTTGCCCATTGCAGAGGTAGTGATAGGGAGCAACTTTAATCTTTACTGGCCCATCTGCTTTCGTGTTGGCGGGATTTTGCCAGTCGACGTGAACTTTCCAGTAATAAATGCCGTCGTCCTCGAAAATATTCTTGAGCTGCGTGCCGCCGGCCGCCATCGTGATGTTCGGTGTCCCGAGGAGTGGCGCTTTTTGGCCATCGATGTCGGAACTATTTAGGAAATTCACCCCGTCGATGATGATGCATTGCTCCCTGGCAGGCTGCCCCAGAAGCATCTTCGCGCGCTGCGCAATGCATATGTGCTTCTGAATTACCTCGTCACCGGTGCTGGTTGGTACGTAGTAGCCATCCATCCAGACAGCGGGTCGCGGGTAATCCGGGAAGAGGGTCCGCTCAAACGCATAGCGGTAATACGCTCCGAGAGGATCCGAACCAGTGCTGACTGCATAGCACATGGCCCAAACTCCATTATTCTTCGCACCGGGCGGCCTCGGTTCACGGGAAGAAGATGGTGGCAGGCTTGCAGGAGGTGCCGCAGCCGGACCGGGTGACGATGGCTCTCCAGATTTCGCAAGCTGGCCGGGCGGGACCGGCTCGCCACCAGCCAAGCCCTCTCTTTCCGAAAACTCGCTGGGATCGATGCGAGAAAAAATCGGCATGACGATCAACCATCTTTCGGCAAGTTGATCGTAGCGGACCACCGCATCTCCGTTGTTGCGCGCCTCACATACACCGCCGAAACCTGCCCACACGGACCTGGTAGGCATCGCCCCATATAAAACAGTTCCCGTGGCAGGATATTTCGCACCTTTCTTCGAATAGATTGCAATCCGCGAGTTCACAATCTGCACGATGTGATCTGGGCCAACTGCAAGACTATTGTCGGACGGATTGCGAAAATCGACGCCGTTGAACCCCCCAAACCCAGACCCGAGTCCGTCAAAGCTCTCCACCATCAGGGCTGCCGATCGTGGTCCTTGCGAGGTCTGCTCGACGGCGATAGCCGATGCCGGCAGGGTTGAGGGTGGGGGCGGGGGAGGAACGAAGGGTTCTGGTGAGCTGGTTTGGTCAGGTTCTAGTTCATCCGCGAAAGCCCCGGGCGAGGTTCCGCAAGCCAATCCCTCGCATTCGACCTGCGCGGGCTTCTCGACAGTAGCGATCTCCATGGAAAGTGGAGCCGAGATGTCGTGTTTTATTGCAGTATGCACGAGTACTCTGTTTAGGGGCGGACTAACGCGTTCCCGGGCAGCCTGGGATTGCAGATTAGGGCTAATCGACAAAACCAGCGCCGCAATACCGGACCCGACGAGCCGGGAAGCGGAGCCGCAACATTCGACGCGCGGAAATGTCAGCCTCTGATTGGCGCCTGCCATTGGATCCCTTTGAAAGTAGATTGCATATTATATACAACTCGGACCCAACGAAGCGCTCCTGGGCCGGAGGATGTTTCGCCTGAGAGCCCTTCGCAGCAACTTGCGGCAGTCTAGGAATACCCTAACTGCCGTATTGGAACTTTCTTCGGGGATTTTGTTTAATGGCTTTGGCGCAGAAGTTGATTACTCAATGCTTGGCGTAAAGATTTCAGCAACGGTAGCCCGTAGGAAGACGCCTTGCCAAATCATGCCACAACAGCTCACGTCCATGTGCAGGTTACGCCATCTGATGTGCTCACAGCTGGTGGACGCCACGATGAAGACAAAACCCAATCGATCACGCGAAAAGTCACCACGTCGCTCGGGGTGTAGGACAGGAACCACCTAATCCGTTTCTCGATGCCGATGCTGTCGGATTAGAGTTCCTTCGCACCGAAGTGGCCACAGGCCTGACCTTCTCCAAAATAGCGCTTGAGACAAAGGACGAGTCGAAGATTGTGCGAAATCGCGCCAACGCTAGAAAGGCATACGATGCAGTACTGCACTTCGCTCCAGGAACAAGTCTCTCAGCAGAAGAAGCCCAGCAAATCGACGCGAGCATGGCGCTGTTGAAATCGGCTCTTCAGCAACTTGGAGAAGACCTTTAGATTCCCCAATCTCTCTTGGTCTCCAAAACCCGGCTGAGCCTTTTCGATCCACCCACTTTGATGAGGGAGCATGAAGTCCACAAAGATGTGCCTGCGCACAAGTCGATCAGGGCCCACGATGCTATACTCTCTCCCGCGTTTGAAATGTGCGGTCCCATCCGGGGCGCGATTGGTGAATCCCGTTCCCGCCGTTTGATACCAGCTTTCAAATTAGCCTTCAAGATTCGGAGAAGCTCCCAATGAAGAACATATTTGTTGGCAATCTCAATTTCAACGTTGTGGAAGACGATCTGCGCCAACTCTTTGGTCGATACGGGCAAGTCGATCGAGTAGCGCTAATGACAGAGCGCGACACGGGAAGATCTCGAGGCTTCGCTTTCGTCGAGATGGCGAACACCGAAGAAGGCGAGAAGGCAATCGCCGAGCTGAACGGGTCTGACTTTTCTGGACGCACGCTTAATGTGAATGAAGCCCGACCCAAAGCGGAACGCAGCGGAGGGCGAAACAGTGGGTTCGATCGAGGTGGCGGTCGAAAGCGTGCCGGTCGCTGGTGAGCCAAATAAACGCCTGTCCGACGATGACTTCGCGCTCGAACTCTTGAAGGATGGCGGCAATTGGCTTTCGACCTGACAATCTAGGCCTTGTCGGATCCCCTGATCTTCCACAGAGCACTCAAGGCATTGGCGGCTTCTGCGATAGCCTGCTGCTCTGTCTGCGGTGAATTCCGCGCGTAAATCGGTTTGCGACGATCTGTCCCATCTGAACCGGTTTCGCCGCCAATCCTTCCCAACGCGACCATGTACTTTCCCTGCAACTCTCGTGGACTCAAGTTGTCTCCTTCTACCTACGTTTCAATTAGAAGCCTCTCTGCATTTACAGCCAATACCAAGAGTTGCGGAACTGCTCAGCGAGATCCACGTAGGTTATGCGAGGAATAAAACTTAGTTGACGTTAAACTAACCCTTGAAAACGCTGCGGAGATGGCGAAAATCCGAGCCGACAGCGCATTTTGTGAGTAGCCTGCATGCCTCTCGAGACCTAGATTTTCTCACCATCCATATACGTGCACGATTGACCTGGAGTCCCACCGCTTGGGAGCGGGCGTTAGCACAGAAGCTCCGCAACTCCTCAACAAGCAGCCTAGTCATTCAGATTCAGCCTCCTGCGAAAAGCTGCGTTATTCGCCGTCTACAGTCTCGAATGTATAGACGAGGACTATTGGCAAGAGCCAGAATCTAAAGATTGCAACGTCCATGCCGGAGCTACTAGTGGCCGGCAAGGCCAACCTGAAAGTCGCATAGATGACGGACCTTGGTGTCGGGCTCACGCAAAGCGCAGTATCGCAGGAAAAGGACTCGCAACTGCAACAGACTGCGGAGCAGTTTCAGCTTTTGGTAAATGCAGTTCAAGATTATGCGATTTTCCTGCTCGATCCTACCGGGCACATACGCACCTGGAACCCAGGAGCTCGACGTATTAAGCAGTACGCTGCCACGGACATTATCGGCAAGCATTTCTCGATCTTCTACCCTGAAGAGGACAAGCGGAAACGTAAGCCACAATGGGAATTGGAGGTGGCAAAAAAGGAGGGGCGTTTCGAAGACGAAGGTTGGCGTATCCGAAAGGATGGATCAAGATTTTGGGCCAACGTGATCATTACCCCTCTGTGGGATAAGAACGGCATACTGGTCGGCTTCGGAAAAGTGACCAGGGATTTCACGGAACGGATGGAGGCAAAGGAAGCGCTCGCCAGGTCTGAAAGAGCTCTGCGCGAGTTGTCGCTTCACCTCCTCAGCACTCAAGACGAGGAACGAAAAAGAATTGGACGGGACCTTCACGACAGCCTTGGGCAATACTTAGCTGCAATCAAACTGAAACTAGAGTCTGTCAGCTCAAACCTTCGAGCAAAACCTGATCTCGCATCGGAAGACCTCGCAGGCTGTATCCGCTTGACGGATGATTCCATAAAGGAAGTGCGAACCGTCTCATATCTTCTATATCCGCCAATGTTAGAAGAAATGGGTTTGAAATCAGCGATTCCGTGGTATCTCAGCGGTTTCTCGTCCCGCAGTGGAATCAAGGCGACTTTCAAGGCCGAGGAACAGTTCCAGCGTCTTTCATCGGAGGCAGAACTAGCACTCTTCCGGGTCCTGCAAGAGAGCCTTACAAATATTCACCGTCATTCCGGGAGCGAAACCGCCGAAGTACGACTACTCAAAGACAATGGCAATGCGGTTCTCGAAATTGAGGACAAGGGCAAGGGGTTTGATGAGGCGTTTCTGGAGCAAGGTGGTGAGGACTGGATGGGTGCCCTTGGTGTCGGAGTGCGCGGAATGAACGAGCGCATGAGGCAATTAAAGGGGAAACTCGAAATCATGACGCAGAAAGGCGGCACCCTGGTGCGAGCCACGATCCCGCCGGTACATTCACGCCCCGGTAACAAGAAGTGATGGATGATCCGGTCCAACCACGGATTCGAGAACATTTCTGAGAGTGAGCTCATTGAAGGCCTGTCAAGATCTTGATTGTTGATGACCACGATGTTTTGCGGGAAGGTGTCCGCGCGCTTATTAACCGGGAACGACCGCGATGGGAAATTTGCGGGGAGGCAAAGTCCGCCCAGGAAGCAGTCGAGGAATGCCGAAAACTGCAGCCTAATGTGACAGTTCTGGATATCACCATGCCCGGCATGAGCGGACTGGAAGTGGCTTCCTCAATATTTGACTTAGGGTCTCGTGTGCTGATGTTTACGATGCACGAGTCGGATCACGTTACGGTCGAAGTATCCCAAGCGGGTGCTCAGGGGTATGTCCTGAAATCGCAAGCTGGCAAAGACTTGATTCGTGGGATCGAACGCATTCTTGGCGGTGGCACTTTCTTTGGATCGGAATCTGAACCACAAGAAAATGCGACTACGGGCAAACGCTCGGCTGAAAAAATTGCGGAGTCGTCGTCGGGCGGAAGGATTTTGTCATTATTGCCAGAAGTTCAACCGCCGGTTTTGGTAGGTGCCAAGGTCGTTCATGAGCTCTCAACGCACCCACACCAAATGTCGATGTCCCATGTCCTAATGAACTCATTCCATATACATTCGTGCTGCTTTGGTTCATCGGCTTTGTCCTGTGCCCACAAGACGAGCGTACATTCTCAACCTACCCCAACCCGCAGATTTCTTTCTCTAGCCGCTTTCACTGCATCGGTCGCGAGATGTTCGGCGAATTGAAAGGTTTGGAAACCGTCGGGAATGTCCAAGGGGAAATAGCGCTTTTGCTCAATAGCGGCAGCCACGTCTACGATTTCAGCTTCTGAACAATACCGAGGCGGTGCGATTCCCTGGCAAGGACGACGATTGCGCTCCCATTTTCGAGCGTCGTTCCCACGAAGCGAGCGAAGCCAGCCACGAAAGTCGCTTGATCCGGGTAACAATTCAGTTCGTGACGATTTTCGACAATCTTGGCTTTGGATGGTTCCAGCTCAATCTTAGAATCGGTGAGCTTCTGGCCCTGCACAGAGGCACTGACAAACCGCCCGCCCTCGAGCACCGTCTTGATCGCAGGCAATAACTCCCTTGGGGCACAAGACTTGACAACGTAGCCCGATCCCGTGGTCAGGGCTTCCCTGACCACATCCGGAGAGCGTTGTTCGCTCACGAAAAGAATCCTGGCTTTGGGGTTATGCTGTCGGATTTGTCGGGCAGCTTCAATTCCATTGAGAGCGGGAAGACCAATATCTAGCAGGATCAGGTCTGGTTGCAGCTCTATGGCTTTCTGAACCGCCTCGCGCCCATCGGATGCCTCGGCGATGACCTGCAATTCCCACGCCTCGGGCAGCATCGAACGAATCAAGCGAACCCACGGCTGGTAGTCATCAACAACAAGAACTCGCCCGACCATTGAGCCCCCCCTGAGATGTAGAACGCTTGGCTCTTCGGAAGTTGTATGGAAACCCAATCCCGCTTTTTGCGGTATTCGGCTATAAAACGTTTCAATGCCTTAACACAATTCGATCTTCGTCTCGACACCCCGAATGGGCCGTGAAATCGCGCAATGTCAATGCATTCCGTTTCTTGCAAAACCGCAAGCAGCGGGGGCGAGCTAGGTTATTCGTAGCACGGCGCCTCGATAGGATTGATATATGCCGGCCAATTCTCTTACGCGTGCCGCGCCCCGCCGGATATATACGCCCATGTCATGCGTTGAAAGTGAACACTCCTGCTCCGACTACCGGTGGACAACCGACGGTTCTGCAGTGCATCAGAATTTACGTCAACCCAAAAGGTTGGTTCCATTTGGAGGAACTGGTAATGAAAACGTTACGAACAACCACTCTGGTGATAGCAGGTTTCTTGCTTCTTGCGACTAGCAGTGCCGGCGCCCAAGAGGCATCGAGTAGCAACAAGGAAACAACGGTAAAAGGATGCCTTTCGGGTCCCAACTCCGAAGGCGCGTACGTGCTAAAGAGCGCGAAAGGTCACGCATATGAAGTTGGCGGCAATGACCAACTCAAGAGCCACGTAGGCCATGAAGTAAAGCTCACCGGCACCTGGGTGAAATCTGGATCAGCAATCGGAGAAAACGAAGCTGCCGAAAAGAGCGAGAAAAGCGAGGCGGGCGAACACCACGGAGTAGCCGAACGCCATTTCAAGGTGAGTGACATCCAGCATGTGGCAGATAGTTGTCCGCAGGGTGCGGCCGGAACCAAGCAATAGCTGGCACAAGGTTAAGAGCCGCTGTCCCTAGCAGTGATGACCGTACAGCGGCTTTTTCCGAGCTACAATCGCTAAGCGAATCGTACCCTCCTACGGAGAAAAACTAGGACTCTGTTAGTGAGTGCACAGCAGACCAGCGACTTTTTACAACAACAAGCGCTCCGTCCGAAGCTGCCCAGCGTGCAAACAAAGAGATTTCCGAACCGGGGAGGCCATCTTCTTAATCTCGCATTCATTCATGTCGACCGGTCACCACTATGCCGGGGCAAAGATCACCCCGTCCGCGCACTTATGGAGATGTCAGGAGTGCCGAGCGCGTGACGAACTTCGCGCAATAGCGTCTCTGGCAGAAAGGGCTTTTCCAGCACTCTTACGCCTTTCAATATGCCTGGATCGCCGTGGCCCGTGATATAGAGGACCTTGAGTCCAGGGCGCTGCTGTCTGAGCTGCATGGTCAAACTACGGCCGTGCATCTTCGGCATGATCATATCGGTCAGCAGGAGGTGTATTGCGCCGCGATAGATTCTCGAAATCTCGACGGCGGAGGGCCCATCAGCGCCCTCCATCACTGTGTAACCTTCGGCTGTTAGGAGTTCCTTCATGAGTTTCCGCAGGCCATGCTCATCTTCTACCAAGAGAATGGTCTCTACTGCCGGCACGGTTGGCCGAAGCACGGGAAGAGATTTCATAGTTGCGCTATTCGCAGTACTCGCCGGGAAATGAATCGTGAATGTGGTTCCTGCTCCGACCCGACTGTCAACCGAGATATGCCCACGGCTCTGCGCCACAATCGCATGTACCGTTGCCAGGCCCAGTCCTGTACCGCGACCGGGCTCCTTGGTGCTGAAAAAGGGCTCAAATATGTGCGCCCGAGTTTCGGCGCTCATGCCTTGACCGTTGTCCGTGACCGTCAGTAAAGCATGTGGTCCAGCGGCGAGACCAAGAGGACGAGCATGTGTACTGTCCAGGTCCGACCGGGAGGTCGCAATCGCTAATCGGCCTCCTTCCGGCATTGCATCACGGGCGTTTATGGCAAGATTCACAATGACTTGTTCGGTCTGAGCGGCATCGGCAGTAATCAGCGGTAAATCGCTCGCCAGCCGAATGTCCAGTTCGATGTCCTCACGCATCAGGCGCCTAAGCATCTTGGTCACGCCTTGAATGACCATGTTCAGGTCCACGGTCTCTGATTCCGCGGTCTGCTCCCGGCTAAAAGCCAGCAATTGTCGGATCAGGGAGCTGGCTTGTTGCGCAGCCCGAAGGACTTCCGTGGCGTGCTCCTGCACTTCCTCCGGACTCGGTCCCCGTTGCAGCAGGCTTGCATAACCGACGATCACGCTTAACGTGTTATTAAAATCATGGGCGATGCCACCTGCCAATTTTCCTAAGGCTTCCATCTTTTGCGTCTGCTTAAGTCTCTCCTCTGCGTTCTTGCGATGCGTAATGTCCTGGAACATGCCGAGGACTTTGTGAACACCGCCATCCATATCTTTGAGAGGCATAAAGCACGAAAGGAAAGTACGATGGCCTGGAGTCGCGAACTCAAATTCGCAAAATTCGCCTGCAAAAGCGAGATCCAGTAATCGGCTGATCCGTGGGCGGTCGGCGCTCGACACCACTTCGAGAAACGGGGTTCCGAACAGGCTTTCCTTGCGTCCCAGCATTTTCAAGCCCGCGCGATTCATTGCGCTCAATGTCCGGAGCCGGTCAATCTCATGAATACCAACCGGCGCATTCTCGACAAGCACGCGATAGCGCTCGGCCAGCCTGCGCTGCTTGCTGCCCGCCAGTCGTTCTTGAGTGTGCGTCTGGGTCGCAATCCGTGCCCTGGTCCTCTCGCGTAGACGACCCCAAATAGCTCTCATTTGGGAAAATAAATCGGGATACGGCATGGCAGCTCCCTCCCGGACAGGCTGGCGGCTCCGAGCGGATACGTGAGTAGGAAGGTGCTACCGCGTACGGCAACACATAGAGGAACAAATTTCTGACGCCACAGACATTATGCCCGGCGCTGTGTACCCGTCAAGGCGCTTCCCTGATACCCGAGCATTGTGCCCAGTGCAATTTGAGACGAGGTAGGTAACCAAAAATCATGCCGTATATTTATTCCGACGACGGTGGAGCTGAACTATGGCAATTGCATATCTCGCGGTCACAATAACGCTAGTGGCCATGGTGGTGTTCTCCGCTGTGGGTAAAGTCCGCAGCGATCCGCATATCGTCAAGGTAATTCACGAGACCGTGGGCGTGCCGATGAAATATTTCCCGGCCTTGGCAGCATGTGAGTTTGCCGGCGCGGTGGGATTGATTGTTGGAATATGGTGGTCGAGGCTAGGAGTAGCCGCCGGTCTCGGACTCGTGATCTACTTCGTGGGTGCGAGTGTATCGCACATTCGAGTAGGGGATCTTAAAGGTATCGGACCTGCCGCCATGCTTTTGACATTGTCGGCTGCAGCACTGTGCTTGCGAATTCTCACTCACAAAACCTAGATCGCTTATCCCCTCAAAATTCGCCGGATCGAACCGGGCATCATCCGGGATCCGGCTTGCGGTTAGGTCCGAGTCGAACGGGCGCGTACCTTACCTCTTTTTGCTGGGCACTGGTCTAATGTCGCCGAGCTCCTCCGCTTACAACAACAAAGGAAAGTACTCGCCGTCATTAGAGGCTGCCTTCCGGATCGCTCAGGTCTTTGACGTGCCGTTGGGAGAGGTATTTCAGTGGGATGAGGAGGCCACCCCGTTAAGTCGTCGTAAGTGTCCTGCACCCGGTGCGCACGCAAAAGGAGCGCAGCAGGCAACCGATGAGTGCTTCTATCGCTATTTGAAGTAATTGATAGTCTCGATAGCGCTGCGCCATTCACCCTGGTACGATGACGCCCCATGCAGATCAACTCCGACTTGTTAGCAGATTTTGCGCAACGCTACACCGCCGCTTGGAGTAGCGGGAATCCCGAAAGCGTGGCTGCGTTCTTCTCCGTAAACGGCTCTCTGACGATCAATAGCGGAACGCCAGCGATAGGCCGATCCGAGATTATGGCGGTCGCGGATTCCTTCATGACCACATTTCCCGACCTAACGGTCGCAATGGACGATTTACGAATTGAGGTGGGCGGTGCCAAATACAATTGGACGCTGACCGGCACCCACACTGGACCAGGAGGTACCGGTCGCAAGATTCACATCAGTGGTTTTGAGAGATGGCGGATCGGAGAGGACGGGCTGATCGCATCGTCGGAGGGTTGGTTCGATGCCGCAGAGTATCAGCGCCAAATGACGAAGGAGCCTGCCCGCGGGACGGAAGAATGACAAAACCGCTTCCGATTGCGCGGTGATGTAGCATCGGGCCCTGTACGCTGGAGTGTCCCACCTGTGACGGTAAAGGATTTTCGACGTATCGCTCTGAGCCTCGATGGTGTCGAAGAGAGTTCTCATATGGGGCAGCCAGACTTTCGCGTTGGTGGACGAATCTTCGCCACTCTGGCCGCAGCCGAAAAAGGCTATGGAAATCTCATGCTGACACCTGATCAACAGGCAACATTTGTTGAGGAGCTACCGGAAGTTTTCATTCCAGTCGCGGGGGGCTGGGGGAAGAATGGGGCCACCCACATTCGCTTGGCTGCGGCAAACAAGGACGTGCTGGAGGGCGCGTTGCGCACGGCGTGGAAGCTGCGCCTGGAAAAAAATCGCCGCTCCGGTAAGAAAAAGACGGGGGCTTCCAGTCGCTCGAAACGCGATGAATGAAAATGCCTGGTCTGACGACAATCGTGGAACTCTCGCGGTGCTCTAGGGATTCGCAGGTACTTCTCTGTTGGGCAGCATTTTCCGGCCTTGTCGAGTGTAGGGCGCGGGAAACGCTATGAGATCACGCCCGTGCCGGCGGTTGCGAATTGGGCCCACTGTTGTAAGGACCAGAGAGTAAGCTCGCCCAGCGGCCCGGTCGACCGGCAATTGACGTGCAAGTTTAGGGTACCTCGGGACTGAGCATAGCGTTCCCTACCCGCCCGACTCCGTGTCTGCTTTCAACACCGGCGAGTTTTCGCTGGCCTCCCCTTGCTCCTCGGCGCGGATTTTCCCCTGTTCATCGGAGAAGAACGAGCGATGGGTGGCATCTTCCTGCTTGGGGCTCATGGTGATCTCGAAGGTGTCCTTGTCCTTGTGCGCGCGGAACTTAACGGTATAGTCGCCGCGGTCGGTCGAGGCCATGCGGCGGGTGAAGGAGCCGGTTTTGGTCAACTCCATGAGGGTCGCGGCGTAGTGTCCGTTCTTCTTTTTATAAATTTTCTGGGCGCGTAGGAAGGTGCGCACGTAACCGAGCGCGGCCGCTTCTGAATCAGACCGCGCAGGGTCGCCCTTGAACTTGGGCTGATAGGCCGCCTGGGCCGCTGCCAGCACCACCACCAGAGCCAATGCCATCGTTAGCGAAACCACTCTTCGTGTCGTCATCAGCGCGCGTTTGCCCCCATCCAGATTAGATGCAACCCATGTTACTCCCGTAATTTACAGAACGTTACGGGACCTTGCATAGAATGGCAATACAGATATCCTAAGCACATCTTGCAAGAAGAGCAGGAATCTCTATGAAATCTGGAACGGGCGTGAAGACTGCACCTGCAAAAAAACCCTTGATCCGCATCGCAGTAGTGGAAAGTGATCCCCTGCGTTTCGTTGGTTTCCGCGCGCTATTTGATTCTGAACCCGACTTCGAGTTGGTCTCCGCCGCGCTGCCCGACATTTCTGTCATGCAGGACATCGATCTGGTTCTGCTTGGAAACCGCAGCGGCCAGAATCTGTTCGACGTAATGGCCAGCCTGAAGGCTGCGCGTCCTGACCTGAAGATCATCGTGACCGGCGCCGGGATGGATGAGGAAACCATTTTGAAGGCGATCGCTTCCGGATCCAAAGGCTACGTTGACGAGGCTGCTGACGCCGCCGAGTTCGTGCAGGCGATTCGCATCGTCCACCAGGGTTCGGTATGGGCTCCCCGCCGCGTGCTTTCGATGTTTATCGAGCGCGTCAGTTCCTCTCCCGGACGAATCTTTCCGGCAGGCCGGGTGACCTTCACAGACCGCGAAAAAGAGGTTTTGGAAATGCTCGTCGCCGGCCGCTCCAACAAAGAAATCGGCGCCGCACTGGGGATTGAGGAACGCACGGTGAAGGCGCACGTCGCCAAGCTGATGCGCAAGGTAGGCGTGCAGAACCGCATCGCACTGTCGGTGCACGCGATCACGCATTCACTGGTCACGGCCAAGTAAGTTTCGGGGAAAACCTGCCCCATTCGCTAAAGGGCGTCCGCTAACGGTGGGCGCCTTTTTCGTGCCCTAAGTTTTTCAAAAACAAAATTCTCGGCGCAGTCTAAGATAGCAACACCGCTATGGCGTCGTTCTTCCGAACCGTATGCCGAGCCGCGAGCACGGTCGCGATAAGCGGCATCCTGTGCGCGAGTGGTCTTTCACAAACTCAACCGAACAAGCCCTCCGAGGTCAAGCGCGGTCCGGCGAAGAAGTTGCACCTGACCGGTGTTTCCAACTTTGGAGAGGTCACGCCATTTCTTTATCGCGGGGCGCAGCCGAGCCGCGAGGGGTTCCAGGGGCTGGCTAAGATGGGCATCGATATTGTGGTGGACGCGCGTCTGTCCGGCAAAGGCGCGGAGAAGAAGGCCGTCAATCAAGCGGGCATGCAGTACATTTCCATCCCTTGGCATTGCATGTTCCCCAAGGACCACAAGATCGCGCAATTCCTGGCAGTCTTGCGGGAGAATCCGAACAAGAAGGTCTTCGTTCACTGCCGCTACGGCGATGATCGCACGGGAATGATGATCGCGGCGTACCGAATGGCTGTCGAAAACTGGACGGCCCAGCAAGCCTGGGCGGAGATGCAGCAGTTCGGAATGAACCGTAGGATCTGTTTCCCTCTGATCTCCTACGAGAGGCAATTTCCCGACCGTCTGAAGAAGAACCCGGGGCTGCAAGGGACAGCGGTGGCGCAGCCGTAGGTGCACCTAGGTTTCTCCCATTTCCGCGAACCAGGCGGGGGGTACGCGCAGGAATCCATCCGGCATTCCCCCAAAAGCGAAACTTTGGCGAAGTTACTAAAGGTCATTGTCCTCGGTAATCTTGTTACCCCGACCCTCCAGGTCCATACTCGCATCACCTACCACAGAACCTGGGAGACGGGGTTGGAAGTGGCGGCGCGAGCCGCTATTACTAACCCCGATTTTTTTGCCCGGTTCCTGCCGAATCGGAGCGTTTCCAGAAATTCAGGCAATAACCCGGTCGCTCAATGACTCAATTCGATACCGGCACCAGGCCTTCCGCAGGACCCCTCCTCGCCTCTTGCGGTGGCGGTTGCCATGTGGCATCGTCGAAACTGTGGCAGGATTGAGACATGGCAGATTCCAGCAAAAAAACCGAAGAAGCGTCGGCGAAGTTCAGCCGGGCCGTGGCTGAAACGACAGAGCGCCTCGAAAAGGAAGCGCAGGAATTTATTCACTACCTCAATGACGAGGTCGTACCCACGGTTCGCCAGCATTCGACCAAGGCCTTGCGGTCGGCAGCACAAAAACTGCAAGAGCTTGCTAACTATATGGAGCAGCACTCGTCTTCCACCAAGTGAGCATCAAACCTCTTCTGACTGAATGCTGATTGCTGCGTGCTGCATGCTGCATAAAACGATGGTCTCGCCACCGATACTGAAGATTGCGCTACCGCTTGCGCTCCTTGCCCTTCTCGCAGCTTGCTCGCACAAACCAACCAAAGTTGCCGTGCCGACCGCACCTCCAGCTGCAGGGAGGGCTCCGGCAGGGGAAACGCCGGCTGAAGCCTCGGCTGGAACAGCGCCCGAGGCGACTCCTCCGGAACTGCAGATTCCAGACGACACGAAACCGATGCTGGTTGAAACCGGCATTGCAAGCTGGTATGGGCCGCCCTACCACAATCGGCGCGGCTCGAATGGCGAGATTTATGACATGCACGCCATGACCGCGGCCCATCGCACGTTGCCGCTGGGCTCGATCGTGCGGGTGGTGAATCTGGACACGAAGGCCGCGGTAATTGTGCGGATCACGGATCGGGGCCCTTTTGTGGAGGGGAGAGTTATTGATCTGTCAAAAGCCGCGGCCGAAAAGATCAGCATGCTACAAAAAGGTACAACTCAGGTCCGACTTGAGGTTCTGAAGACGCCGGCACCCATCGGTAACGGGGGGCGCTGGGCAGTTCAGATTGGCGCCTTCGATCACGAGCAAGCCGCGCGCGACCTCGCCGGACATCTCATGCGACGGTATCATTCGGCGAAAGTCTTGACTTTTAATAGCCCTATTGGGGATTGGTGGGTGCGCGTGCGGGTGAAGGACGATTTGCGCGCCAGAGCGGAAGAAGTGTTAAGAGACACCGCCACCAGCGAAGGAAAGGTTTTTTTAGTGCGCCTCGACTAGTTTGGTGCTTTCGGTTGCTTGCAAGGTTCAAAGGAATCGATTCAAAGGATTCAATCCCCTACTGCTTTGCGCTAGCATGATTGCATGACTGACTGCCTGTTTTGCAAGATCATTTCCGGCCAGATTCCTTCAAAGAAGGTTTACGAAGACCAGCACACCTACGCCTTTGAGGACATTGATCCCAAGGCACCTACACACGTTCTGGTCGTCCCCAAGAAGCACATTCGCGGGTTGAAAGAAGCTACTCCGGAAGAGGCGGAGATCGTGGGATTGTGCCATCTGACGGCGGCGAAGATCGGGCGCGAGCGGGGCGTCGAAGACGGCTATCGTACGGTTCTAAACGTCGGGCCCAAGGCGGGGCAGTCGGTGTTCCATCTGCATGTGCATCTGCTAGGGGGCCGAGACCTGCACTGGCCCCCAGGCTAGCGAATGCGGCGTAGAATAAAGCCATTCGTGGGAGCAGGTCGTGTTTGAAGTTCCACAGCTCCGCACCGCACGGCGTAATGTTGCGCTGCTCTTGTCCTTCTTTGTCCATGCGACTGCCGTGTTCATCTGGGTTCACCGCGAGCCGATCTTTGTAAAGCCGTCGTCGGTGGCGTGGGGTCGAGAAGGTGTCTCCGGCACGCT
>Ga0157374_10000931_pt1 | contig 25462 bp, 12 predicted proteins | sample M25metaG_FD_115308 | JGI IMG/M metagenome (GOLD analysis project Ga0157374, IMG submission 115308) | Miscanthus rhizosphere microbial communities from Kellogg Biological Station, Michigan, USA - M2-5 metaG | ecosystem: Host-associated > Plants > Roots > Rhizosphere > Soil | place: USA: Michigan... | reverse complement strand
CAGCGCACGTTCGAGGGCCTGCTTCAAAGCATCGCCACCATTCTTGATTCCCTCACCGCTCAAGAATGCCGCAACTACTTCCAAGCCGCCGGCTATGTTAATTCTTAAACCAAAAATGCTCTAATGGCTGGCCGCTCCCGAGAGACGCTACGACCACCTTCTTTGCGTGTGTTGGAGCCTTTAACTCGCTTTTCATACTTGCGTCAAACGGATACAATTCCGTCCAAGTTGGTTCTCTGGGGGCTCGATTCATTGCTTACAATTATAGATGCTGATTTCCCGCTACGGCTGCCTCTTCACTCCTTCCAGTTCGTGCATCGCCCGAGCATGAAGGCTGCCTTCGGGAAAGTCCTGAGCCCATTTCTCCGCCCCATCCAAATCATCCAGCGCCCATTGATGCAGCACCGAAATCGCCGCCTCATCCTGCTCGGGCCCCGGGGACATGTGGTTCAACACCATGTCCGCCGCTTCCTCGGGGTTGGTCTTTGACCAAACAAAAGCCGCCCGAGCCATCAAGCCATCGTGCTCTCCCCCCGGGGGCTGTTGCTTGAGCCATTGGAAGGCGGCGGACGGGGCGCGCTCCATCCATTGGGCAGTAAGGTTTTGCAGTAATCCCGAAGGCTCATGTTCAAAATGCCCGGAGACTAATGCTTGGACAGCTGCAGCTGGAGACCGTTCGGCAAGCTTCGTGCAAACTTCCGAGATGGCGCGCGCACGTTCCTCATCGTTCAATTTTGCTGCCCAAGAGAGGGCAGAGTGAAAATCTTGCACTGCCCAGTAGCTCAATACGAGTCGCATGAGCCGGTCGGCCAATTCGCGGGGCGTCGCTTGCCGCGCGTAGTTTGCTGTTGCCTCCGGATCCCGTGCTACCCATTTTTCCGTCAGGGCCGCGAGTGCTTCGTTTTGAAGAGAGGGTTGCGGGATGTTCAGAATGGGCGCGAGGGCCGCGTCGAAGGCGGTATCGGCAGGAAGCCGCTGCACCGTGGGAGTCGGAACCGGGGTACCCTGGGTTAGAGAAGCCGTCGCGGAAACCATCGGTGCAGGGGGCTCCTGAACGGGCCAGCAACTCATCATGGTAAATATGGCTGCCGCCGGAAGGAAACCCGCGAGCAAAAATTTCAAGATCCGGTTCATCTTTAAAACGAATTCATAGTGAGAGTGTGAATATTTGCCGCTCCTGAGCATCCAGCCGATTGCCTGCGGCGAGGGACCTCTCTGCACAATACTTATAGTGATGTTTCATAACATCTCGTTCTATTGCGAACTTAAGCTTAGAATCAGTTCTCCGACTTCCAAACCTTCTTGATCATTTAGAATCAAGTACATCGTCTTGTTATGAAATCCAGTTGCAGCCAGCCTCATGAGCGCGTCTGGAAGATTTCCGCGTTCCATGATGGAAATCGCATCTGTCATATCGCGCGTCCATTTGCGAAGCCTGATCTTCACTTTGATATTAACAACCATATTGAGCTGATTTTTGAACCGGCAGCAAAACGGCTGAGCGTTTGACTTGCGTAAAGAGGCTGCCAATGACCGGAGAATTTCTTTTGAGAGAAATTTCGTAACAGTCCTCAAAATTATTACAATCTATAAACATCTTGCTGAACAATGGCTAAAAGTGAGGATCTTTCGGATATGGCGAGACTTCTGCGGCCTTGATGCTCGCACCATTGATGGTCTGGCGCAGTCCTAGCACGAGAAGGTTCTTTTTACCGAAATTCAGCCAGCATTCGGGCAGGTAAAACTCGCGCTGCGGGCCAATCTCCCAGTGACGTCCGATGTCATGGCCATTTAGCCACATGAATCCGTTGCCTGAGGCATTGATCAGCAATCGCCATGGGATTGATTGGGCGACCGGGCTGTCCGGGAGGTCGAACTCCAGACGATACCACGTAAACAGCGCATTCTGCGAACCCTTAGGCTGGATGCCGTCGCCTTTGCGCGGAATCGGCCAAATCGCATCGAGCGTGACATTTTTCCAACCAGTGGCGGGGACATTTGGCTGCGTCCAGCCGGCGAGAACTCCGCCGAGATCGGTTGTGATCTCCCAGATGAGTGGTTTGACAAGCTTCTGTTCGCTCTCGGAGAGGCCCGCGATCCGAACTCCACTTAATTGCTCCATGGGAAAATATCCGTGTTCAAACCCGATATTTTCGTAAAGCAAGACGATTTCATTCGCACCGACTCGCAGCAGATTCGTTGTGTCAAATCGGTTGTCGAAATCATCGGACCGTATCCGGTCGAAGGAGGTCTTCGTATTGCGGGTCGCAGCGGCCGCGTAGGCATCGCTCGGGAAAAGCCGTCGCGCCAGGTGACCGTTGACCTGAGCGGAGACGATGTCGCGGGTGAAGGAATTGACCAGCAGCTTCGTGAATTTTGCCGCTGCTCCCGCGTCGAGCGAAAATCGAGCCCGGTAGAGAACGTAACGCTGGTCGTTCACGCCAAGTTCCGGCAATGATTTTTCAGCCGTCCAGGGCCGCCAATCGCCGTCAAGCGGGTCATTGCGTTCAAGAGCAGATGTTATCCGCACCGATTGCGGCAAGGCAGCCGGTTCCACTGGGGGCTGTTGTGGCTTGGGGTACCATACTCCTTCGGCGGCATTTTTTCCGGGCGGGATTACCAGCACTTTAGCGCCCAGCGGGTCGAGATCATAATTTACCTCGAAAGAAGGAATGGCCATCGACGGCGCAATCGCGATATCTGGCTTGATCAACACGCGCCTGCCGTTCTGGTCGAGGTTGTAAATCGGCCCGGCAGGTTTGGAAGCCCTTCCTGGCACTACAGTTACCTTGCCGAAAAGAGAGGCCTTGGCATCCGTATTGTCGAGGAAGACGAATTTCGTTCCATTCGGTGCAACTCGAACGCCTCCAAACAAGCTCTCAGGGGCACCTTGCAGTTCGCAGGGACCTCCCTCGGAGCGAAGCAACTGCTCCTGATTATCGCGAATGAATTGGTTAAGGCCCTCCGCGACGACGTATTTTGGGCTGAGTGCGCCCCACTCGCGAATCGGAGCATTATAATCATAAGTGGTTGTCTGCCCACGCGCTCCCCATCCACCGAAGTTCGTCCCCCCCACAAACATATAGGTATTCAAGCCCGCCGCTCCTCCAAGCAGCGACATCAGGCTGATCGCATTGTAATGTCGGGCGTCGGAATAGTGATCCTCGGCCAGACTTCCGCCCACGAGCGAGAACCAGCCACCCTGCAATTCCGTCACGAATCCAGGAGCATCCGGCTGCGTGACGCGCAGCGAAGCCATCCGCTCGGCGCAGCTCGGCGCGGCATTCTGCGCGACGTAGTAATTGTCCGTGTCGAACACCTGCGACAGCTCGGGATCCTTGCTGGCACGGCACTCGCGCGTGAGGCAGGTAAAAATCGGCACCTCGATGCCGGCATCTTTTACCGCCCGATACAAAGCGCGCAGCACTTTCGGTTTATCGGGGCATTGGAAATGATCATACTCATTTTCGATCTGCACCATGATGATGCCCTTGCCGCCCTTCGGCTTGCGGGTGAGCTGCTCGCGGGCGAACACCTTGCAGACGGCCTCATACCAATGGACGCTCCAGGCGATGTGCGTGTCGTCGGCGCTGCGCAGCCAGAATTCCTTACCCGTCCAGGGATCGAACTTCGCCAGCCAGCGCGGATAGCCGCCTCCCGCCCACTCAGCGCAGATGAACGGCCCAGGTCGCACAATGGTGTAAAAGCCAAACTCGTCCTGAGCCATCTTCAGCCAAGCCTCGAATTCGGAGAGATCGACCTTGGAAAAATCGTCGGACCCGGCAGGCATGTCGCGTTCGTGCCAGTTCCACGGCACGTAGGTTTCGACGGTGTTGAAGCCCGCGTCCTTGATCTTCTGAAAACGATCGCGCCACAATTCGCGGGGAACGCGGAAGTAGTGGAAAGACGCGCTGCGGATGAAGATGTCCTTGCCGTCAATCGTGAAGCAATCGCTGTCGTAGCGAATGCGATCCGGCTTCGGGAAATGCTTCGCCGTGCTGCCCGGCGTCTGCGCGAAGAGGGGCGCGCAGACGAGCGAAAGAACCGCGCAGGCGAGCCAAAAAAGGTGTCGTGTTCTCATGAGGAAGGGAGAGAAAGGAGGTGTCATTTCACGTCTCCATGGAAGCGGACTTCCGAGACGTTGCAGAACCAGTTGTTGCGATTGAAGAGGCAAATGTAGCGATACGATTTCCCGGATGGCTTCATTTGCAAATTCTGCCAGTCTTCGGTCGGAGTGGCCGCCTCGCTCAAAGGCGTCCAGGCTTTGCCGTCGTCCGATCCCTGCACGATCGCGCCAGCGGTCCGATCGCGGTAATTGGGACGTGCGAGAAGTTCGACGCCGGAAAGCTGCACGCGCTTCGCCGGCCCGAAATCAAACGTCAAAGGAACGCCTGCTCCCACGCCTTTCATCGAAAGCTCTGCATACGTGCGCGGATTGTTGTCGAACAGAGCATCGAGCAAGCGCTGCGAATTGGCGGAAACGGCACCGGTGTTGGGATCGAGAATTTTCGCGATGTTTGGAACGTTGCGAAGGAGCTTCGACTCATCGACGACAAGCAAGTGGGAACCGTCGGTCGTGACCGTGGTCGTATCGGCAGGCGTTCCGTCCTGGCGTCGATAGTCGATTGAAAATTCCGCTGGCCCCGTCTTCGCCTGCCCAAGCCCCATAACCGCGTCCGCGACGTAGCTGGTCGCGCCCGTTTGTTTGACCATCGCGTCAATGCCCTGGATGCGGACGCGAACGTGGTTGATCGGCGCACGCGCCTGGATGGTCAACCGAATCGTTTCGCCCAGAGCGACGCGAATGCCGTTCTTCTTTTCCGAACTCAGCGAAACGGACTCAATCTGGTTGCCGGTTTCGTGGCGGCTGCCGAAAATCCTCATCTCCGATGACTCTAGGCCTCCCCCGCTTTTCCAGGCGCGCAGGAACCGGAACGTCGAGCTGGTCAGCTTGTCGGTCACCGGAATTTTCGTGAGCTCCCTGGCCGTTTGCGTCGCATTGGTAGTGAGCTCCGTCCACGTCTTTCCGTCGTTGGAGCCGTAGAACTTCACGCCCGCCATGCGGTCTTCGAAGTTCACGCGCCCCTCCATCGCAAAGGCGGTCGCGGAGAACTTGAAATCGGGCCCGAAGTCGAACTCGTAGTAGCCGTCCGGAACCAGATAGTAACCCACGAAGGTGTCATCATTGCCATCGACCAGCAGGCTCATGGCCTGGGCGATGTTAGAGGAAGCAACCACCTTGGGAAAATCCATACTGCCATCGGGCAGCAACGGCGTGAGCAGTTTCAATCCCTCGACAGCTTGTTGGAGCGCCGTCAGGGTCGCGACGAATTCCGCGTCGGAAGCGGATTTCAACGTCTGCATCGCACGGGCTTGGAGCGCCTTGGTGCGGTCGAGCGTGGTCGAGACATACGTCGCCTTCGGATCGTATCCGGCTTCGATTTCTTGGATGGCCGCCGCGCGATCCGCAGCTACCACGATCGACACTTTTTTCGGCGTAACGGCGGTCCCGTCCGTCGCTTCGACGACGAACGTACGATCCTCGACCTTTGTCGGAGTCCACGAAAATACGCCGGTTTTCGCGTCGAGCGTCGCATCCTCCGGCATGTCGAGACTCCCGTACGTGATGGACGTTTCCTCTCCGGAATTGACGACGGAGAAATCCAGCCGGATCGGCGCGCCCGGCCAGGCTACGAGTCGCAACGGCGCATCACCCGCCGCGAATGCGGGCGGCTTCTGATCCGGCTTGCGCAGGAGCTGATCGAGATCGACGGTCGTGCCGGTCGCGCCCTTTACGTTGAAAAAGACGATGTCTCCGAAGCGCTCGAGCGGGCTCATCGTGTAGAAGACTTCGCGCCATTCGCCCTGCGTGTTCGGGAGCAGCCACGGCTTTTCAAAGCCCGACATCTCGATCTCGGCGACGCCGGTCGTGCGGATGCGCAGGCCGATCATCTTTTGCTCGGTGGCGCAACTCAGGATGGAAAGGCGCGTGCCCTCGGGCGATGGCTGCACGCGGACAAACGCCGTTTCGCCCTCGCTCTTGACCGAGGAATTCGGCGTGAGATTCGCAGAGCGCTGTTCCACCTCGACGACAGCCGGCTCCTGCTCCGACGGCGCGATGCGGAGGGCGTCGCCGCTGGCGTTCTTCGGAAGGTAGAGCCACTCGGAGTCGCCGCTCACGATCCGCTTGAGGAAGGTCTCGTTGTAAAATGGCGCCTTCTTCGCGAGGTCCACGCCCTTTTTGAAGGTGTAGTAGTTATACAAATCCCACATGTCGTGCTGGCGGATGCGACCGCGGTAGTTGTCGGCGATGCGGGGATAAATCTGGCGGACCGTGCCGTCGCGCGCGATGTCCGACGGTGTGGGAATCCATGGCGTGTCGAAACCGAGCATGAACCGGCAAAAATGATCGGCGGCCGTGAGGATGCGGTCGTTGAGAAACTCGTAGGGACCAACCGCATCGGCCGCCGTGGAGACGGTGCCGTTCACCGGATCGACCTTCGTGCCCTGCGAATTCAGGATGCGGACGATGGTCGTGAAGATCGTGAGATCGTCGCCCGCGTGCGCCTGGTCTCGCCCCATTTCCGTGATCTGGACCTGCGGATTCGCGACCTTCTCGCCCGTGAGCGCATTCGTATCGACCAAGCGGGCGAGGTCTTGGATGGAGAAGCTCCAGCCCTTGTTCGGGCCGTCCTTGTTCACCGTGAAGCGCTCGACCCGCTTCGCGTAATCCTGTGCGTCGCTGCGGAAGATCGCGCCCGCGATGGCCGGCGCGTAAGCAAATCCGTTCTGGTTCATAAACCAGCCGTTCCCGTTAAAAAATTCCGTCACGCCGGGGATGACGAAATTCTTCGAGAATGCGGTGGTGTCCTGCTCCGTCCAGGCCAGCTCGGGAGTCGGCGCATCCATTGCGCGCAACAGCTCGGCGACAAGGATCATGTCTTTGAACGCGAAGGAGCAGTGAATATAGACCTCGTGGTAGGCTTTGAACTTCGTGGCATCCATCTTCGACCAGAGGCGAACGATGTGCAGTGCATTGGCCTGGTAAACCGGATCGCCGGTGAACCAATACATCAGCACCTGCCGGAGAGCGGTCTCGGAATCGCCCTTGAGCCGCCCTTCGACGCTCCCGCTGTCGAAGGCATCCACCTCCGGTCGCACGGGGTTATCCTTGCTTTGGTTCCGGCTGGAAACGGTCTTTGCGGCACCCGGATTCGCCGCGAATTTCAGAAACCCTGAATACCAAGGCTCCCGCTTCGCCAGCACCTGAGCCCGATCATCCTCGAGCATCTCCTTCGTGAGGCCGATACCCGGATGCACGAACCCATTCACCTCGGTCTTATGAATATGCGCCCTGTTGGTAACCTCGACGGAGGGCGTCTCGGCGGCGGCGGCGGAGATGCCGCCGCGCGAGACAAATCCCGCAATGAGAACGCCAATTAACAGCAGACGTGTCTGGAAACGGATGGATAGTAGATTCATCGGGAGGCGTTTACGCGTTACTGAACAGACCCGGAGGAACTCTTGAGATCGCGGTCCATGGCTGCTCCGTCGAACGGAATGACGATGATCTTGCTGCCGTGGCCGTCGTTGCCGTTTTCCTGCTCCTTCTCCACGTCAATCACCGCCAGCGTGACGGCGGCGACGTGGCCGTTTTCGATGTAAACGCTGGGGCGCTCAAGTTTGGTCCAGTGGTTTACGGTGCCGTCGGTGTAGCGGATGAAGTCTTTCCCTGGCGCGTAAGCGAGTCCGCGATAGATCCAGTTGTGAATGCCATCATTCGAGGTGATGTGGTAAGCCTTCTTGTCGCTCCAGTTGTTCACCGTAATGTGGTAAAGGCCGCCGCTATACCAGAGCGTGGGATCCTCGAGGTGGCCGAGCTCGTGTTGCGGGAAGTCCTTGATGCCGGGGTAGATTTTCGGCCCCTGCACGACGTAGGGCCCGAGGACGCCCTTGTCGCTGATCATGACCATACCAGCGCGACCGAACATCTCGAAACGCCCGTCCGGACGGGCAAGGATGATTTCATTCGATCCATGCCATCCGGGGGCGCCCTGTACGGTGATCTGGCCGAGCTGTTTCCAGGGACCATTGAGCGAACTGGAAACGAAGACCGTGCCGGGGCGCGTTTCGCTGATCACGATCGCATAACGACCATCGTGAAGTTGGAGCGCGGTGACGTTGTGCCCCCTGCCTCCCTCGTTGTCCGGCCAGCAGAGCCCCTTGTCCACATACGGCCCGAGGAGGTTGTCGCTGACGGCATGGATCGCCTTTGAATTCCACCAGTCATTGTGTCCGCGGGCCTGCTCCCAGCGGCTGCCGAACATGTGATATTTCCCGTCCGGTCCTTTCAGGATTTTGCCGTCCCAATAGTCCCACTGCTTCATCGTCACGTCTTCGAGGCCATTCTTGGGATCACGCGGGCCGACGGTGGCCGCGCCCCAAACGTCCTTCGAAAGCGTGCCGACAATGGGCGTCGGCAAAAAGTAATCGATGAAGGTTTTGGTGGGTTGGGTTTGCTGGGCGAAGCCACAGTGAACACCTGCGATCAGTGCAAGTGAGATGAGTAGGTTTTTTTTCATGGGTTGGATGTAAACATGGTTTTTACCGCTTCGAACCGCGATGAAGCAGAGCGGGAATTGGCGGGCGGGAGGTCAGCGGGGGGCGTCTCGACGAGGAGCGGGAGCACAGAGCGGAAGGGTTGGTTGCCGCGACCTTGTTGGGGGATGGCGGAGAGTTTGCGTTCGCGATAGGTGTTTTCGGCGCAGGCCGATTCGTCGCCCGCCCAAGAGCGGTGGTCGGCGGGGAAACGGAACTCCGTCAGCTCGCGTTGGAGGGTGAATTCGCCGAGTCCGGACGCTTCGGGCAGGTCGTAGCGGAAGGCGACACCTTCGTCGTAGGCGCGGGCGACGAGGGCGAACGCGCGGGCAGGCGTGGCGCCGGGCTCGCGGAGTTCGACGCGCAGCTCGCGAAAACGGTCGGGCATGGTGCGGCGTTGTCCGATAGGGTTGCCCCACGTGTCTTTGCGCGCCGCGGTCTTGGTCGTGGTGATCGTGGTGCCGGGGCCGAGGGTAGTGCCGTCGGCGAAGGCGAGGCCGAGGACGGAATCGGCGAGAAGAGGCTTCCCCTCGAGCTCGACCCGGTAGCGGACACCGGCGGTGTCGGAGACGACGAGGGTGAGCTTGCCGTCGGGTGAGGTCACGCGCTGCTCGGCGGCGGACACCGAGGCGGCGAGCAGGGCAATGGCGAGAAGGTGGGGGAGCAGGCGCATGGAAGGATTATTTGAGTGTAATCTTGAAGACGATGGCAGCGTCGGAGGCGGGCTTGACGCGTATCACAACGGCCTCGCCGAGACTGGCGCGGAATCGGGACTTTCGGTGCCGCTGGATTCCATCGAAATCACGTAGTAATACGTCGAATTGTTGACCACCTTGGCATCGGTGAAAGTTGTCCCGGTGACATTGGCGACGAGCGTGTAAGGGCCGCCGTTGGTGGACGACCGCTTCACTTTATAGGAGGTAGCGCCTGGAAAGGCATTCCATTGCAGGGTCACCTTCGATTTGTCCGGGGTCGCCTTGAGCCCGCCCGGCGGAAGATGGAAGGCATCGTCCCGGATGACGGTCCCGTGCTTCACGTTACTCATGCCCGGCAAATACATGAGCGGCGACCAGGTGATAAGGTCGCGGCTGGTCATGTATTGTTGTACATCATACATCGGATCCACTTGCATAAACCACGAGCCGTCGGCGAGCTGTGTGGCGCAAGGCCCCTCAAGATCCTTCCAATCCGGGCGATCCGGCAGATAGGTCCACGGGCCGGTGATGGAGGGTGCTGTCGCGTGGTGCAGCAGCTTGCTTTTGGTGAAACAGTGCCAAGTGCTGCCAACCTTGATCACTTGTGTGTCGAGGTGCATTGCCCCGATGCCGATATCCACCGGTCCGCGCCAGTTCGTCAGTTCGCGATTGGTCGCCGTGTAAAGGTAGGGCCGCAAGTCGCTGTCCCTGGACGAGCAATTGACGGTGAACTTGGGAACGCCGCTTCCATCTACCACCCACTCTGGAGCCCAGCTCACTTTCACACCTGGGATGCCGGTCATGGAGATGTTGGGCATCGTGTGCCATGTCTGGAGATCGGCGCTCCACGCCAGGCCGACAAAATTCTCGTAGGCATAGGGTTTATTGGGAGGCGGCGCGGTGAACACCAGATAATACCGGCCGGCCGTGTACTTCATGATGCTCGGATCGCGCAACGCGCCGCTCGGGCCGCCGTAACCTGTGATCGAATAGAGCGAGTAGTTGATCCCGTCTGCCGAGACATAAATGCGCAGTTTCATGTCCTCCGCGTGGTCTCCTGTGAACGTGGAGAATACATACACGGGTGGCGTGGCGGCGGAAGCCATTTGCGCTACTTGAAGCGCCATCAGGGCAATAGCCAGCTTCAGGAAATACGCACGAGTGAATTGGATGATGAAGGTTAACATAGGGTGTAGTTTTTGAGGTTCCGATCAGTGCTTCCACTCCACGCCAACGGTCGTGGGGACCACTTCCTTGATTGAACCATCCGGGTTGTATTCGAGGTAATCCGCACAGACTTGTCTTTGCCACGTCAGCCCCGGGCCTTTGGCCGGGCGGTGATAGAAGACATACCATTTCGATCCAAACTGGGCGATAGAGCCGTGGATATTGCCGCCACCATTGTCAAAAATGATTCGTCCCCGATACTCCCAAGGCCCCAGGGGATTGGTGGCAGTGCTGTAAACCATCACCTGATTTTTAGACGGGCCTTTGTATGCTCCGGCGGGGTAACTCAGATAGTAAATGCCGTTGCGTTTGTGAACCCAGGGACCTTCGCCGGGATCGTGGATGTCCAACGCGATCACATCGCCGTCCCGTGTGACCATATCCTCCTTAAGTTTCACGACGTGAAATCTTCCGTTGCCAAAAAATAGGTAAGCCTGGCCATCGTCATCTATGAAGACATTAGGATCAATGGCACTTCCTGTTTTTAATTCTGTCCCGCTGATGAGGGGCTTGCCGATCGGATCCACAAACGGACCTTCAGGCTTATCTGATACGGCAACGCCGATCTTGCCGCCGTTGCCGCTAGGCATCGCGAAGTAGAGGTAATACTTGCCGTTTCGTTTTATGCAGTCCGGAGCCCAGAGGCTTTTATCATGCTCCCATTTCACGTCTGAACGCTGGAAGGCTACCCCGTGGTCTTTCCAGTGCACCAGATCGGACGAGGAATAGACGTGGAAATCATAGGTTGTCCAGGGTCGGCCCGAGGCTTGATCGTGCGTGCAATAGAGATAAACCTTGCCGTTGAATTCACGAGCGCTGACATCCGCGGCAAGGTCGGGGAAGAGCGGATTGGCAGCTTGGAGCGTGGCCGCCGGGAGCAGGAGAGCGAAAAGGATCGGAAGGTATTTCATACGCTTAAATGATTACGAATGGGGATCGGAGTTAATTTTGACGGGCCGCAGTCGCCTAGTTACAGGGTGCCGGCAGTGGCAAGAATACGTTTGTATTTGTTCATCGGGTGAAACGCGGGTTGTTCAGGATGCCGGACGAAGAGGGCTTGAAAATCTATTGCCCCTCGGCGAAGGCCGTGTGCGGGAGATGGATGCATTTGGAGGATGGAATCGAGCTAGGGGTGAATGGGTTCGAGGCGGAGGCCGAAGAGGCCGCCGACGCGGCCTTGGCCCGTGCCTTGGAAACGCACAGTGAGGTTTTGCTGGCCGGTAAGCGCCTCGGACGGGAGCGGGTAGGCGACCTCGAATGGTTTACCCGGCTGGAGGCCTTCGAGTTTTTGCGTGGCGACGACCACGCCGTTGACGACGACATCGAAGGCGCGATCGCGGTCGCCGCCCCAGTAAGTGCAGACGAGGACGGGCTTGGGCGTGGCCGGCAACGCGAGCACATAGGTGAAAGCGCCATTCGGGTCGGCATCTCGCCAGGCGTAATCGGCAAAGCGTCCGGCCTTGCTCTGTTCGGCGGCGAGGTCGTGGACGCGCTCGGAGTCGGCGTCGCCGATGATGACGCGGTCGAGCGCCGAAGCATCGCTGGCGGCCGGGGCGGCGGCGGATGCCGAGGGCACTTGGGGGACGGTGTCGGTGAGTTCCCAATAGGCCGAATAACGCTCGTGGTGCACGGCGTAGAGCGGCTGGAACACAATGCCGGTGGCGGGGCCGGCGTCACGGGCCTTGAAGGTGAGGGTGGCGGTATCGGTGAGGGTCAGCCAGTCGACGGGATTGGCGGAGGCGTTGACGATGGCCGGCACCGGCGCGGGCGGGAGCTTGAGGTAGGCGTCCTTGCCGGCGAAGTCGTTGGGCATGCCTTCGCGGCCGAGGCGTCCGGCGAGGAGGAGCGGTCCGTAGAAAACAGAGACCATGGAGGGTGCGTCTTTGGCGCGTTCGAGGCGGAGCGCGGCGGGGAGCGTGAGGGTGAGGACGTCGCCGGTTTTCCACACGCGTATCACGGAAAGATAGCTGGAGGGCGCGGCGGTGACGGCCTGCGGGCGGCCGTTGACAGACAGCTTGACGGGGCCGGACAACCAGTCGGGGACGCGGAGGTGGAGCGTGGCCTCGGCGGGTTGGGCGGCGCGCGTGACGGTCAGACGAACGGTGTCGGTGAAGGGCGGAAAACCCTCCTGTTTGATCGCGAGGCCTTGGGCGGCCCAGTCGAGCGTGGACGGGATGTAGAGGTTTACCCAGAGCTGGCCGGGGCTTTGGAAGTAGATGCCCTCGTTGTAGCGGGCGGTGTTTTCGATGCCTGTGCCGACGCAGCAATAGGTGCCGTCGAGGTAGGTGCGGAAGTCGCCGTGCAGGGGGGTGAAATAGGTCATCGCTCCGGTGTCGGGGGCGATGGTGGCGAGGAGGTGGTTGTCGAGGGCTCGTTCGTAATAGTCCGCGTATTCGCAACGATCCGGCGTGCGTTCGATGAGGCGCGCGGTGAGCTTCAGCATGTTGTAGGTGTCGCAGCTCTCCGCGGTGGTGGGAGGGAGACGTTTGCCGTCGTCGATGGACGGGCCGGTCTCGACGTCGGGTCCGTCGAACCACTCCTTGAAAGAGGTGCCGCCCATGGCGAAGGAGTGGTGGCGGGTGATGATCTCCCAGGCGTTGGCCGAGGCGCGGGCGTCGGTGGCATCGCCGGTGACGTTGGCGTACTGGGCGATACCGACCAGCTGCGCGAGGTGGGTGTTGGCGTGGAGGGCTTTCAGGCGGTCCTTGTCGGCGGCGAGCGGATCGATCAGCCAGGGGCGGTTGAAGAGGGCGGCGAGTTTGAGCTGATTCCTATCGCCGGTGATCGAATAGAGTTCGGTGAGCACGTCGGCCATGCCGCCGAATTCGGTCTGGGGATTGCGGCTGCGGTCGGTGCGAAACATGCGCTCAATCTTATCCGGCGGCAGGGCGAAGAGGCGCTTCTGGAGGTAGGCCGACATCTTCAGGGCGACGTCGAGGGCCTGTCGGTCGCCGAGGTAGTGGTAGGTGTCCACGAGGCCGGCCATGATCTTGTGGATCGTGTAGTAGGGCACGACCACGCCGCCTGCGCTCTTGGAGGTCCCTTCCTGCCAGTCGAGGGCGACGGACGGGAAGGCGGCGAGATAGCCGTCCTGGTTCAACGCCTGCTGGCATTTGGCGAGCTCGGCGACGAGGTAGATAGCTTTCTTGCGAAATGAGTCGTCACCGGTTGCGACGGCCATGCGGGAGGCGGCGGAGAGGTAGTGGCCGGCCATGTGGCCCTTGATGAAGCCGCTGTCCCAGCCGCCGTAGCCGGAGGTGATTCCGGCAGGTTGGGGCAGGCCGGCGAGCCTGCGGTATTCGAAGAGCAGGCGGTCGGGATCGAGATGACCGACGTAGCCGGTGCGGTGCAATTCCTGTCGGTCGTAGAACGGGCTGCCGGGGAGCAGGCGTACGCAGGACGCATCCATGATCTCGGCGGAATGGGCGCCGTTTTCCGCGTGGGCAACGGCGACCGCGAGAAGAGAGAGAAGGATGATCAAGCGCATGATGCGATGTGAAAGAAGAAGAGAGCGCGTCCGGAGGCTGAGGGTTTACTTGAGTGTGATCCGGAAGCAGACCGCCGTGGCAAAAGGCATCGCCTGGGGGCAGGTGACGACGAGAGCGTCTGGCTCTTGTTTCCACTGGAGCGGCATGCCTTTGTTTCCAAGAAGCGTCACCGTCTTCACCGGCTTTCCGAGCCGGTTGACGACGGAGCCGAGCGAGGTGATTTTCAATTCGGCGCCCGGCGCGGGAACGGTCATGCAGAACGCATAAAGAGCGCCGTCCTTGCCCACCGTGAAGCGGAAATCTCGGGTGTCGAAACCGAACGTGGCCTGGCTCCGGCCCAGTGCGCCGCCTGGCAATTGCCTGACTTTGCCGTCCGGACCTTCGCCGAGGACAACCCAGGCATGGCTGCCGTAGATCGCCTCGCCGTTGATGCGCATCCATTCGCCGACTTCCTTGAGCATACGGGTGCTGGCTTCTTCGAGCGAGCCGTCGGGTAGGATTGGAACGGAGATGGCCACGCTCCCATCCCTTGATACCGCCTCAACGATGTTGCGGATCATGGATTTCGATTCATAGTCGAGTCCAGGCCGGTAAAACCAATCGCCTACCTGGACCTCTCCGATCCACGCCTGGTCGGTCTTGATTCCGTCCGGCAGATTGCTCTCGGTCGTATTTACCGTGCCGTTGGTCTTCCCGCGGAATTTGATGATGCTGAACGTGTCCACCTTGCCGCGTGTTTTCAGGGCGTGGTTGTAATAATCCGCGATGACGCGCTGGGTGGCGTCGCATTTGATGCCGGTGCCGGTGCGGTCGCCACTGAACGGCTGGGAACCGGTGCCGTCGGTGTAAATGAAGTCGGGATCATAATGATGAACCACGTCCATCATGCGCAGCGCCCAGTTGGTCGCATACCACTTGGCATAGTCAAGGTGGCGGGTAAAAATGCCTGCGGGCGGAGGGCTCCACTCGGAATTGGCAGCCCAGGTCACCCCTTTGTATTCACGGAGATCAACATTGTAGAGCATGCGCGGGTCGAGACCCTCCCACCACTTGCCCTTGCCATCGGCGAGGGTCAGGTTGCCGTCATAGGGGACGCCGGCTTTGGGGCCTTCCTTGTCGCTGCCGAAGGCGGTCTGCCACCACCACCAGGAATATTCGTGGTGGAAGGAAACGCCGTAGCGGATGCCCGCGGCCTTTGCCGCTTTCGACCACTCGCCGAGCAAGTCGCGCTTGGGCCCCATGCGCGTGGAGTTCCACGGCTGGTAGCGGGAGTTCCAGAGGTCAAAGTTGTCGTGATGCACGCCCTGGATAATCAGGAATCGCGCGCCGGCGTCCTTGTAAATCGAGACGAGTTTGGCGGGGTCGAGCTTGTCGGGATTCCATTGGTGGAGGACTTCCTTGTAACCCACCTCGGAGGGATGGCCGAAGTTCTTGAGATGATTGTTGTAGGCGGGCGTGCCGGGAACGTAGAGCCTGCGCGCATACCAGTCGCCGCTCTGGCCGGAGGCCTGCGGACCGAAGTGGACCCAGATGCCGAATTTCGCTTCACGCAGCCAGGCAGGCGTGCCGGGGTAATTTTTCTCGATCGATTCCCAAGTCGGCTGATACGGACCAGGCTCGATGGGCAGATCCAACTTGATTTCAGGAGCGGATCTGGAATCGCCCATTGGCACGCTGTCGGCAGGCAGTGGCGCGGGGATTGCAGGGATGGGCTTTGGCGGCGGCAGTTCGTAGCCGAAAAGCGGCGCGGTTGACGCAATTAACAGGGCAAAGACCGTTGAATTTCGGAAAAAGGCAAGGGGGTGTCTCGTCATATGCAGGTTGATATTCATTTTCTACTCATTTGTAGGATTCTACGACGTTCGTGGTCTGCTCGCGGCTGTTCAAAGGCGGATCGAAGCGGCGCGGCCATTGTAGCGCATCTCGGTAGTCTTGGTCGCCGGTTCGAGGCCGGTGGCCTGGCCAGGAGTCACCACGACAACCTTGAACAAGCGATTCACGTTCATCCCGGGAAGTTTCCGCGGCGAGAGCGACTTCCAGGTGGACTGAAACTTGCCCGGCGCGATGGGCTCGGCCGCAGTGGAGACAATGACGGCAGGCTTCGCGTCGCTCGGGATGGAGTCCGAGGCGCGGGCCTGAGTGCCGAGGCAGAGGGTGCTTAGCAGAGCAAGCAGGCAGGTGTTTTGGCGTTTGTTCATGAAAGAAAGTGGGTTGCGCGCGTTGCGCGACGAAGCGGGCGTGTGGGCGACCGGTTTAATGCGGATGGGGGGGCTAGTTTGCTGGTTAATTGCGCCGACGGGCTTGAGGTCGTTTCCGAGCCGGAGGGTGCCACCGGCACCGAGCTGGCAGTCGACGATTTTGTCGCCGTAGCGGACTCGGGGATTCACGCCGGTCCCGGCGTGGATGAGGGCCTGTTCGAGCCTGCCGTCTTTCCACGCGACGCTAACTTCGAAGCCACCGCGAGCGCGCAGGCCGATGACGGAACCGGTGGGCCAGGCGGAGGGCAGGGCGGGAAGGAGCACGATTTCGCCAGTTTGGGATTGCACGAGCATTTCGGCCACGCCGGCGGTGGCACCGAAGTTGCCGTCAATCTGAAAGGGCGGATGCGCGTCGAGGAGATTCGGATACACGCCGCCGCCGTCGAGCATGTTGGTCTTGAGGAGGGTGGTGTAGGAGAGCTGGCTGCGGAGCAGGGTGTGGGCGCGGTCGCCGTCGAGCAGGCGGGCCCAGAAGTTGATTTTCCAGGCTTTGCTCCAGCCGGTGCCGCTGTCGCCGCGGGCGTTGAGCGAAACCTTGGCGGCCTTGAACAGCTCGGGAGTGCCGGTGGCGGTGATCTGGCGTCCGGGATACAGCGCGAAGAGGTGGGAGACATGGCGGTGCCGATCCTTCGGATCGTCGCGGTCGGTTTCCCATTCCTGAAGCTGGCCCCAGCGGCCGATCTTGGGTTTGAGAAGCTTGGCGCGCATCCTGGCGATCTTGTCGCGGTAGGGGCGGTCTATCTTCAGGGCGTCGGCTGCATCAATGTAGTTGGTGAACAAATCGTAGATGATTTCCTGATCGTAGGAGACGCCGGGTTCGGTCGGTCCGTGCTCGGGCGACCAGCCCTTGGGGGCGACCAAGGTGCCGTCGGGACGCGTGACGAGGTTATCCTCCCAGAATTCGCAGATTTCCTTGAGCATCGGGTAGCCCGTCTCCGCGAGGTAATCACGGTCCTGGGTAAACGCGTAGTGTTCCCAGAAGTCCTGCGCATACCAGGCACTGGCGGGCGGGTTCCAGACGTAGCTGCCGCCGCCGAAAATGCCGTTCTCGGTGCGCACGGTCCAGCCGCGCACGTTGGGGCCGTAGTCTTTTTCCTCGCGGGTGCGCAGCCGGTAGACTTCGCGCAGGCTGTCCACGTAATGGATGAACGGGAGGTGGCACTCGCTCAGGTTGGTGGGCTCGGCCGGCCAGTAATTCATCTCCACATTGATGTTGGAGTGATAATCGCAGCGCCAGGGCGGGGTGTTGGAGTCGTTCCAGAGGCCCTGGAGGTTGGCGGGGAGTCCACCGCGCGAGCTGCTGATGAGGAGGTAGCGTCCGTATTGGGCAAAGAGTTCCTCCAGTTCCGGGTCATTGGTCTTCTCCTTGGTGTAGGCCAGGAGACGCTCGTCGGTGGGTTTGGCGGCGAGGTCGGGGGTGGTTTTGCCGAGGTCGAGGCGGAAGCGGTGGAAGAGGCTTTGGTAATCGGCGACGTGGGCGGCGAGGAGCGTGTCCATGGGCTGCCGGGCAGCTTCGTCTAGACGTCGGGTGACGGCGGCGTGGGGGGCTGCGCCACGCCAGTTTTGGGAGCGGTCGGGCACGTAGTTGGTGTCGGCGGCGAGCAGGATGGTGAGGCTGTCGCAGTTCGAAAACTCCACGCAAGCGGAGGGCAGCGGGCGTTGGTCGGAGCCGGGCACGCCGGCAAGCGGGTTGTCGCCGACCGGAAGCGGGGTGGTGTTGACACGAAGTTTTCCGCCCGAGGCGAGCACGAGAACCTGAGACTCATATGAAAGTCCGTTTTTTGGGAGTTGGCCGGTGGCGATGAGACGGTTGCCTTCGGCGGAGATCTTGGCGCCGTGCATGTCCGTCAACCAGAGACGGCCGGAGTGCGCGCCGGGCTGGTCGGCGGTGAGGCGGAGGACGATCACTTTGGCTGGGTGGCTGGCGAAGGCGGTGCGTTGGTAATGGATGCCGCCGCTCGTGTAGGCGACGCGCTGCACGGCGCGGTCGATGTCGAGTTCGCGGCGGTAGCCGGTGGGCGAGACGTGGTTCAGCTGGATGAACAGGTCGCCGAAAGCTTGATACGCACCGGTGTCCTTTTCGTCGCCGGTCCAGAGGCTGTTGACGTTGAACTGGACGCGTTCGGTGGCGGTGAGGCCGAATAGCATGGCACCGAGGGAACCGTTGCCGATGGGCAGGGCCTCGGTCATCCACGCACTGGCCGGATGCGTATACCAGAGGGTCGAGGCTGCATCAGGGGTGCCTGCGGGCGTGGTTTGCGCGGTCAGCGGCAGGGCGGATGCGTGGCAAGCCAGGACAAGCAAGGTTGAAATAAAGTATCGCTTCATTTTCTAGAAAAAATGGAGAGCAGGGATGATCTTGCGAGCGGTTAGCGGGTTTGGGGAGAGTCGTAGTCGTAAGTGAGCGAGTCACAGTCCACGTAGCCGGCGTCGGTTTTCGTGTTGAAGTTGTAAATGCCGATGCGGTCGCCACGGTAATAGCCCCACGAGAGCTGATACTCGGGGCCGAAGTTCGTGAAGTTCTTCCCGTCGGTGCTGTAGGCGTATTGGCTGCGGCCGTCAAGCCCCCACGTGGACTTGAGCCAGAGCTGGGTGCCGCGGATCTCGGGACCCGGGGTAATCTTGCCGTTCTCACGGTATTCGAGGTGGCGAATAAGGCCCTCCTGCGCGACTCCGAGGCCAGAGGAACTACGCGCAAAATGGCACAGGCCCGTCTTCTGCCCATCGGCGAGGCCGGTGAGGTCGAGCTTGAGGACGACGAGATTTTTGGGCGTGCGGAAACTACGCTGCGAGAGGGTGTTGCCGGCCGTCATCAGATCGTCTGGGCGCAGCGGCTTGAAGGCCTCGAGGCGCAGAAAGCCGGGGCGCTTCGTGAGCGACCATTTGTCGGCGCGCGGCTGGTAATTCCACTCCCATTGCTGGCCGAGCTTGGGGGAAACGAAGTCGTCGGACGACTGCGGCGTGACCTTCGGGCTCGCGAGCGGCTTCTTCCCGCCCCACACCATGAGGCCGGGCGCGCCGGCGGCGTCGGTCTTGCCGCAGATGGGCCAGCCGTCCACCCAGGTGACGGGCAGCAGACTCATCGCGCGGCCTTCCCAATCGCCGTTGCCGTGGTGGGTGAGGAAAAACCACTGGCCGTCCATCGTGTCCACGATGCCGCCCTGGTTCGGCTCGTGCGACTCGCGATTCGCCGCGGTGAGCTGGCGGCGCTCGGTGTAGGGCCCCATCACGTTCTTCGAGCGCTGCATCATCACGACGCGCGTCCCATCAACCACTTCGCTGAAGAAGTGGTAGTAGGTGCCGTTGATCTTGAGGAGTTTATTGGCCTCGCGATGCGCGCCCTCGTTGATTTGCGTGCGGGAACTCTCCACGAGGTCCTTGCCGTCGGGCGTGAGTTTCCAGATGTAGGTTTTGCAGTTGTCGGCGAAGTGCGTGCCGACGAAATAGCCCTGGCCGTCGTCATCCCAGAACGGGCAACAATCGTCCCAGCCCCCGCTTTTCATCACCTGGTGCAGCGGTTCCCACGGCCCCTCCGGGCGCGGGGCGCTGGTCATGAAATAACCCTCGTCGGGCGTGCCGAAGTAAACCCAGAACCGCCCCTTGGCGTAGCGGATCCCGCCAGCCCACACGCCCTTGCCGTAGCGATTCATCTTATCCCAGTTCAGGTCGGGCCCGATCTCGGTGAGGTCGTTGACGGCGTGACCGACGATCGTCCAGTTCACGAGGTCCTTCGAATGCAAGACCACCATGCCAGGCGAAAACTGCATCGTGGACGAGATGGCGTAGTAGTCGTCGCCGACGCGGATGCAGTCCAGATCGCTGTAGTCGGCGGGCAGAACCGGGTTGCAGTAGGTGCCGTCGCCCTGGTCACCCCAGCGGGGCCAGTCTCCCCATTGCGTCGGGGCATTCTGAGCCGACAGCGTGGACGACAGAAACGCGACGGAAAGGAGGATGGAGGTGGAGAGTAATTTCATGGAAGATTCAAAATTGGTTGAAAAGTGGGATATTATTGCCGCCATTGCATGGGCGTGCCCGTGTAAACAAGTGTGGCGTCGGACTTCGCTGCGTCCATACCGGTTCCGCTACCGGGGCGAACCAAGACCACATGGAAGGTGCGCTTCGCCGGCATGCCGGGGTAGGTACCCTGGCGTTGGCCAATGCTGAGGGTCTGGGTCTTGTCGTCCCAGAGGAAAGGGATGGTGGCGTGGACGCCTTTTTCGTAGTCGTAGTTGTCGCCTTCGTCTTCGTAGAGGGTGAAGGCTCCGTCGGCGCCTCGATAGACACGGAGTTCGAGGGGGGCGTCGGGGGTCTCATTTGCGTATTGGACGACCGGCCCCAGTGGCACGATCGAGCCTGACCTTACGAAGAGAGGCAGCATTGCGACCGGCGCGGGCGTGGAAATCTCCCGCCCTCCGGCCAGTTGCTCGCCAGTCCAGAAATTCACCCAATCCGTGCCTGCCGGGAGATAGACCTGCCGCGAAGGGGCGGCAGCCGTCACCGGTGCCGTGACCGGGGCAACGAGGAACGCCGGGCCAAAGAGGTATTCGTCGGAGGTCGCGAGCGCCTTCGGATCATTCGGAAAATCCATCGGCAGTGCGCGCATCATCGTATACCCCTCACTTGTGACCTTCCACGCGACGGAGTAGGTATAGGGCAGCATCTGATAACGAAACTGATCGTAGGCGAGCAGGATTTTTTGCGTCGCGGGCAGCCATTTCCACATCTCAGTTTCAGTCTGGTAGCCGTGGATACGCAGTATCGGTCAGAACGTGCTCCATTGGAACCACCGCGCGAGCAGCTCGTTGTAATCGGGCGAGGTGTATTGGCCGCCCGGGTGGAAAAAACCGCCGCAGTCTGTCGTCCAATAGGGGATGCCCGTGAGGCAGAAATTCAGACCGGCGGGAATCTGCTTTTGAAACGTCTCCCAAGTGCCATTGATGTCGCCCGACCAAGCGGCGGCAGCGTAGCGCTGCATACCGGGATAGGCCGAGCGGGTAAGAATACACACGCGTTTGTTGGGATCGGTCGCACGCTGGCCGTCGTAGATCGACTGGCTGGCGAAGAGTGGATACGCATTACGCACGCGACCGCCAAAGCCAAGGGCGGTCATTTGGTTTGCAATGCCTTCACCATCATCCGAGGGCTCCGTGCAGTCACCCCACCACGCATCCGTGCCGATCCTGAAGAACGCATCATTCATGTGCTGCCAACGCATTTCGCGGCCCTTCGGGTTGAAAACGTCGATCCACTGGCCGAGCAGCAGCTTGTTTTTCGCGAGATCGTCACCCGTCTTGCCGTGCGGATTGCACCATACGGAAATCATAAATTTGATGTGATCGTCGTGCAGTTCCTCGATCATTTTTTCCGGTTGCGGGTAGTGGGCCGTGTCCCACTCGTAGGCGCCCCAGCCGTGCGACCCCCAGTATTGCCAGTCTTGTACGATCAAATCGACGGGAATTTGCCTGCGGCGAAACTCTGTGGCGGTGTCGAGGATTTGCTGCTGGCTCGAGTAACGCTCACGACATTGCCAGAAGCCGTACGCCCACTTGGGCCAGAGCGGGGCTGCGCCAGTGGCATACCGATAGCCGGCCACGATGGTGTCGAGCTTCGGCCCGTAGAAAAACGTGTAGTCAATGGCCTCGCCCATCTGCGCGCGAAAGACCGTCGTGTCGCCGAGCGGGCGGGCGAAGAGCTTTGTCTTATTGCCTCCGCCGCGTATTTCCACCGTGACCGTCGTGTGGGCGGGCAGCGTCACCTTCGCGCTCAACGTATAGGGCGTCCACATGTTCGTGATGCCCGCAACCTGTTTGCCATCGACGATGATGGCGAAGTCGGTGCGCCGGTCACTGTCCTTGGCGAAAAAGACATAGTCCCCGGCCTTGCCAGTGATGAACGTCCCGGTCTTTTTGCCGAGCTTGCTGGTGTCCATCGGCGTCTTGGCAAGATCCTCCGTCGCCTTCGGCAGATTGCCGGTCGGGGCGGGCGCCGTGCTGCCGTCGAGCGGGATCTGCTGGTCTGCGGGATTGAAGTCGAGCAGCGAAGCGTTGTCCCAGAGCAGGCCGTAGCCCTTGCTGGAAATGAGCATCGGCACCGCGATCTGCGTATTGACCTGGCGCAGCTCGAGCGGAATGCCCCGCCAGTTCCAGAGGCCGTCCTGGAATTGCCCGAGTCCGTAAAGCGCTTCGTCGGACGGGCATTGAAAGACCTGCTCGACGGTGTGCGTCTGTTCCGAACCGACCTTCGTCGGCGTGAGCGTCTTGCCGCCGTCGGCCGCCTCCGCGAGGATTATGTGGCCGGTCGCGTCGAGGAACGTTACCGCTCCTGTCGCACGGCTCACGACGACATGGAAGGTCCCGGTCGAGAGGGCGACGGACTTTGCATCCGCCTTCACCTCGAACGGCACCGGCTTCCACTCACGGGTAATGACGAAGCTCTTCGTCTGCGGCAGCGACTCCGTCGGCGCATACACCACGCGCACGATGCGCGCATCGCATACCTGCAACTTGAGCACACCGGGATCCATGCTCAGCGTAATGCCGTCGTCATTTTTGATAAATGATTTTACAGGGATCGGCGTGGCATGAAGCGCGGAAACCAGGAGAATGGCGGCGAGAAGACAGGGATAAAGGAATTTCATAGGGTAACAAAAACGGCGTGTTCGAGGGTTAAATGATTAGAGATTCAGTGCTTGGATACAGTCGTTCATGGAACGATGATCCGGTAGAAATGTTTCGGTTGCGCCGCCGCACCGGCGTCGGTTATTTGCAGGATGCTACCCGTACCAGCGATGTTGTCCTGCACGGTCATCCACGAGCCGCTTTGCAAGGTGTCGGAGCGATCGACACGATAGATTTTCCCCGTCACGCTTGTAAAGCTGACGACAACGTCGTTTCCGCTCACTTGGATATCACTTACTTTGAGGTAGCTGGACGGATCATTGGGATCGGTGCCGCTTTCGTATTCCTGCAAGTTGCTCCAGCCATCCCCATCCGGGTCGGCGCTGTCGGCGGCATTGCCCGTGTTGGCAATAGTTCCGAAATTTGCCAGCCGCCAGTTTTCGATCGCCGTATAGGTGGTCGCTGAAACAGGTGCGGAAGCCGTCCCCTCACCCGCGAGACCGGTCGCGGAGATGGTATAGTACCAAGTGGCTCCATCCGAGAGGCCTGTATCGGTATAGTTGGAGTTGACGAGATTGCTGGCCACGATGCTGTAAGTCCCCCCGAGGCTGGCCGAACGCCTGACCGTATAACTGGTCGCATTCGTTGAGGCATCCCAATCTACATTGATCTGCGAACTGCCTGGCGTGGCGGTGACATTTTGCGGCGCGGGAAGCGGCCCGGCAGCGAGAAGACTAATCTCACTGGCGCTGAGCGCCCGGGTATAAATACGGAAATCATCGAGCGAACCATTGAGATAGGGGTCGCTCGAGTATTGCGATCTGCCGAGATAGTTTTGAGACGTGCTCCCCATTCCTGATGGCTTGAAACTCATGGCGGCATTGGTGCCGCTCACCACGCCGTTGACGTAAAGAATGCCGGTGGAACCAGAAACCGTGACGGCAATGTGCGCCCAGGCGCCGGTGGAAAGAGCGCTACCGGCATCAATCTGCTGCTCGGCACTGTTGGAGATCTTGATTCCAAATCTTGGATGGCCATTCGCTGAGTTCTTCGTGGTAAGGTACATGTTGGTCGCAGTCCCGCTCCCAAAGTCGAAGACGCGCGCCCAAGTATCAAGGCTGGCAGGGTTCACCCACGCGCAGATCGTAAAATCGTTGAGATTACTTACGACGCCGGCGGGCAGCGTCAGGTATTGGCTGGCGCCACTTAAGTTCACCGCATTGTTGCTGTAACCGGCAACCCACGTTGCGCCGTTCACCAGCGTGCCAGTCCAGTGGTTGCCCGTGGCATCTGCAGCGCTGGTGCCACTGGTTTCGTCAAATTTCAACCAAGCCTGCAGGACTGGGGGCGGGAGCGGGCTGACTTCGGAAGAGTTTCCGCTCTCACTGCCGCCGCTGCTTACCGCGCTGACCACGTAGTAATAGGTCGTGCCGGGGGCCAGACCAATATCCGAGTAGCTGGTGGCGGTCACCCCTGTCGAAACCGTCGTATAAGGCCCGCCGCTGACAATCGCACGCTTCACATTGTAACTGGTCGCACTGAAGCTCGCAGCCCAAGTCAAATTGACCTGGCTGCCGGAGGCCGCCACAGCCGTCAAACTTGCGGGAACTGGAGGCGCCGTACTGGCGAGGCCGGGCATCCATTGCTGGTTGCTGCCGCCATTGTCGGCCCACTGGATAATGTTCGCACCATCAGCCGTTGAGCCGCTGCTCACGTCAACGACGAGGCCGCTGTTCGCGGAAATGAGGTGATGGAATCCGTCGCTGTATGGCGCCAGCTTCCAAAGCTGGCTGGTTCCGCCATTCCAAGGCTGAATGGCCAGTATGCTCCCCGCGCTGGAGGTGCCACCATTGTCCATCACCTTGCCGCTGCCCACGCCGGTCGCCCGATACTGGCCGTTGCCTTGCCAGGCGATATCCCATTTCTGGCTGTCGTTGCCGCTGTAGGTCGATTGGACAACCTGCGCTCCATTCGTAGTGGAGCCGCCAGAAATATCCATGACCTTGTTGCTCCTGCGGTTGACCATTTCATAGCGCCCATCCGGGATGGTGCGGCCGGTGTCTGACCACAGCCCCAGTTCGGCAACAGCCAGGGTGGTGTCGCCATTATTGGCGGTGACGTTGAGCCGGTAGTAGCGGTAGGCGACAGTATTACCAATGTTATAGATATTCTGCTGCAACCGATTGGCGAACAACTGGCCGCTCTGGCTGTCGAGAGTGGTCCAATTGGAGCCGTCTTGTGATCCCTGCAAGGTCCAGTCTTTCGGGTCACGTGTGGCCACGTCGGCGCTACTTATCGTGTAACGCTTAATCACCTGGGCATTGCTCGCGCCGAAGTCGTACTGAATCCATCCCGTCGGCGCTGCCGAATCAAACCATTTGCTGCCGGGATCGCGGTCGAATGCTTCGTCGGGCACTTCTTTGCTGGAAGCATAGCTGGAGGCCGTCGCCGTGCCGCTGAAGGCGAGGTTGACCATGGCCGCGGGTAGGAGAGAGCCGTAGAATTGAGGCGAATTGCCGCTGGTGCCTGCGGAGTTTGCCGCTTGAACCACATAGTAATAGGTCGTGCCGGCGGATACT
>Ga0157374_10000929_pt1 | contig 25481 bp, 22 predicted proteins | sample M25metaG_FD_115308 | JGI IMG/M metagenome (GOLD analysis project Ga0157374, IMG submission 115308) | Miscanthus rhizosphere microbial communities from Kellogg Biological Station, Michigan, USA - M2-5 metaG | ecosystem: Host-associated > Plants > Roots > Rhizosphere > Soil | place: USA: Michigan... | reverse complement strand
GGATCTGAACAATGCACCACTTCGGCGTATTCGCCATCGTCATGCCCCCTGAAGGCGAGCTCGACACCTATCTCAGCAAAAGACATTTTTACAAAATCCCTTACCGTTGTCGTCACACCGGTGGCGATGACAAAATCCTCTGCCACATCCTGCTGCAGGATCAGCCACATCGCTTCAACATAATCTTTTGCATGTCCCCAGTCGCGGCGCGCGTCCAGGTTACCAAGATATAGTTTATCCTGAAGCCCCAATCCGATCTTGGCAACTGCACGGGTGATCTTTCGTGTAACAAAGGTTTCACCTCTTAGCGGTGATTCATGATTGAATAATATGCCGTTTGAAGCAAACATTTTATAAGCTTCCCGGTAATTGACCGTAATCCAGTACGCGTAAAGTTTGGCCACGGCATAAGGTGAGCGCGGATAGAATGGTGTTGTTTCGGATTGCGGTACGGCCTGCACCAGTCCGTAGAGTTCCGATGTGGAAGCCTGATAGATCCTCGTCTTTTTTGTCATGCCGAGAAGTCTCACAGCTTCCAGTATGCGCAAAGTACCGATACCATCCGCATTGGCGGTATATTCGGGCGTCTCGAAACTCACGTGCACGTGACTCATTGCTCCGAGATTGTAAATTTCATCAGGCTTGGTTTCCTGGATGATGCGGATCAGGTTGGTGCTGTCCGTCAGATCGCCGTAGTGCAGGCGGAAATGTACATTTTTCTCGTGCGGATCCTGGTAGAGATGATCAATCCGGTCGGTATTGAAAAGAGAAGTTCTCCTCTTGATACCGTGCACCTGATATCCTTTGTCCAGCAACAATTCGCTCAAATAAGCCCCGTCCTGACCGGTTACACCGGTGATCAAAGCAACTTTCGACATATCATTTTTTTAAGAACTGCGTAATCTTACGCAGGGGTTTCAAATATAAAGTAAAAAAATAAGGTTGCAGGCCGTTGAGCCGCCAGGCTTCCCGGTCTTCCCTGTTGGCACGCAGCCGGTTACCCACCGAAGCATTACTCATGCCACCCCGGCGCATCTTGACGATCACATGCGGCAGGTAAGTTGCGCGCATTTTGTATTTGACCAGTATCCTGAGCATCAGCTCATAGTCAGCGGCTGACCTGAGGCTGGTGTCGAAAAGTCCCACGGTTTCATATACAGAACGCCTGACAAAAAAAGTCGGGTGCGGCGGCATCCATCCCCAGTAAAAAGATCCCGCTTTGTAATTCCCGGACTTCCAGGTTCTCGTCACCCGGCTCATGTCGCGGGCATCGGTATACTGAAGATCCGCGTAGCAGGTCTGCACTTCCGGGTCGTTGAAACAATGGACAACTTTCGAGATGACCGATGAATCAGTATAGACATCATCTGAATTCAGAATGCCGATGATATCACCCTGCGCCAGCTTAATGCCCTTGTTCATCGCGTCGTAAATGCCATCATCCTTTTCAGAAATCACTTTTGTTGTGCGGAGATAGCGTTGTGCAATATTCACCGTATTGTCCGCTGACCCGCCGTCCACAATGATATGTTCGATTTCCGGGTAATCCTGCTCCTCCCCCGAACGCATCGTCTCCTCTACCGTAGCGGCACTGTTGAAGGTGGCAGTTATTATGGAAACTTTTAAGGTCATTTATTCAGGAAAGGTTTATGGTTTATAGTTAATAGTTTATGGTATCATTTACCATACACCATAAACCATACACCATAAACCATTATGTTATCTAACAATTACACAATTCTCCAACACCAGCATATCCATCTGCGTTCTCAGGAAGCAATCAAGTGCCTGTTCGGGAGAATTGACGATGGGTTCGTTTTCATTGAAAGAAGTGTTCAGCAGGATTGGTATGCCGGTCTTTTGTCTGAATGTGTCTATCAGCTGGTAGTACCGTGGTGCAATGAGGCGGTCCACCGATTGAAGCCTGCCCGTGCCATCAACGTGCGTGACAGCAGGGATCAGCGCCTGCTTATCCGGACGGATCGGGAAAACCTTTTCCATAAAGGGCACTTCATCATTGACTTCAAAATATTCGTCCACGTATTCCTTCAGGATAGAAGGAGCAAAGGGACGAAAACTTTCTCTCCTTTTAATCTTGGAGTTCAGTAACTCCTTGGCGTCGGCACGACGGGGATCGGCAATAATGGAGCGTGCCCCAAGAGCCCTCGGTCCGAATTCGGCCCGGCCGTTGAACCAGCCCACAACACCTGACTGAATCAGTCTATCCGTAATGACGTTATAAATATCCTTTTCTTCGTACCGGGTGTAATCGACACCCTTTGACTGAAGGAACCGTTCAATTTCCTCATTGCTATAACGACTACCTGTATACGCAGAATACACAGGGAGTTGCCGGGGTTGCCGAAGCTCCTGGTTATATACATAGAGGGCTGCTCCCATCGAAATCCCCGCATCATGGCCCGCCGACGGGATATAGACTTTTTCAAAACCTGTATTCCTTGTAAGTTTTCCGTTGGCAACAGAATTCTGAGCCACGCCGCCTGCGATGCAAATATTCCTCAGGCCGGTTTTCTTTTGCAGTGCATTCAGAATATGGAATATGAGCAGCTCCGTAACTCTCTGAACAGACGCCGCCAGATCTTTATGGTAAGCACTCAGCGGTTCTTCCTTTTTCCTGACGGGCCCGAATTCCTCCACCATATGTTCGGAGTACAACGGCGCCACCACGGGGATATGATCTTCACCATAGGAGATAATCCCGCTTTTCGCTGAACGAAAGTACCTCGAATGGAGATGGAACAGTCCGTTATCATCAAAGACGAGTATTTTTTTCAGCGCGTCCACATACTTTGGTTCGCCATAAGGTGCCAGTCCCATTACCTTGTATTCGTCACCGTAGTGTGGAAATCCCAGCAGCTGGGTAAATGCCGTATAGAAGAGACCGACACTGTGAGGAAAATCTACGGAGTCCAACACCTGCATCTGGTTGCCTCTGCCGATAGCCGTCATCGTCGTGCTGAAATCACCGGATCCATCGATGGAAAGTATGGCAGACTCCTCGAAAGGCGAGGCAAAAAATGCCGAAGCCAGGTGGCTGCGGTGATGTTCTACCTGGTGAATTTTTTGCTGAATGCTTTTTTTATCGTGCAGTGCACTGAGGTATTTGAATTCTTCTTCGAGAGAAGAGACTTTTTTGGCATTTACCATCCGGTCCTTCACTGCCCGAAATCCGCCTCCCGGATTTTTTAACAGGAAGAGGATTTTCTTCATGAGCTTGGCATAGGGATCGCGACCGATCGCGATATGGTCAACTTCCTCGAGTCCCACGCGGGCTTCCCTCAGGCAAAACTCTACCGCAAGTGAAGGAAAACCCGCCCAGTGTTTTACCCGGCGAAACCTTTCTTCTTCCGTCGCTGCAATCAATTCCCCATCTCTAAAAATCGCCGCCGAGGCATCAGCGTGATATGCGTTTATTCCTAAAATGATCATTTAATAATTCCGATTTTTTTGATAGTTTATGGTATATAGTGTATGGTTAATGGTTATTGACAGCAACCATACACCATAAACCATACACCATATACCATATACCATTCACTATAGACCAGGTACTTCAACTGTCAACTAAATAATTCCAAATACTTTTTCTTCAAATCCGAGCTCTCCACATGGCGCTTCACAAACGCGCGGCTGCCGTTGCACCATTCGTCAAAAGTCCGCTGATCGAACCCAACTGCCTCTATAAGGACGGAAAGCCAGGCTTCCTCATCTTCCAGCGGAAGATCCCAGCCCGCCTTTTTCTCCTTCAGGTTGCGCCAGGGCGTTTTATCACTTATCATTACCGGCCTTCCGGCAGACATCGCCTCGTAGATGGCATGTCCGAAATTCTCACCCTTTGTAGGCAAAACAAATACCTGGTAGGCTTCAATTGTCGGAATCACCTCGCTATGCGGCAGCGGTCCCTTATATTCCGCACGGACCTGCGCGGGCAGTGTTTTCATGAGCTCCTGCGTCTGTTTCCAGTAGTCAGCGTCTTCAATGTCGCCATGGATCGCTAAACCGACTTTTATACTCTCCGGGATCTTCTTCAGTACCTGAAGAATAAATTGAATATTTTTTATTCCCATGATGCGGGAGATATACACAAACTGCAATTCACCGGCCAATTTTTTCACAGGTACAAATTGTTCGGGAAGGGCAGCAGAAAAATTGGGGATCAGACTTATACTTTTGGCCTTCGGGAAATACCGGCGAATGTCCTGTTCTTCCTGTGGATCCGTCGCGTGGAAAGTTATCTTCTCTGGCAGATGCAACATGTTCAACAGGCGGATATAGGCTTTCTTTCTCGAAGACTTTATCCGGATCGCAGATTCTCTCAGCATACCGCGCGGAGAAAGGATGATGGGAACCTTTATCCTCTTTTTCCAGAGCAGAAAAACCGGCAACATGCTGAACAGCCGCGAGTACATGCTGTTCAGATAGATGAAGTCAGGCGATTGTGATCGTATCAGGTGATAGAGCTGGCGGATATTGAGCGAAATAAGTTCTGCATAATATACCCGCAGGCCCGGCTGCTTTTCTATCCACTGATTCGAATATACATCCGCGTAAGGTTTATCTTCTCCCAGATCAGTATCGGATGTGAGCACGGAAATGTCATAATGATCCAGCATGGCCGCAACGAAATTCTTTGTGGACTGTATCGGGCCGCCGGCCTTATATCCCGGCTCGTACCAGTCTGTCAGGAGAAGAATTCTCTTTCTATCCAATTAATAATTGATAATTAATAATTAATAATTTCTCTCAAGCCAGTAGTCGAGGACCACAAAAAGCCAGAGTGAAGACCAGCGGACTGTGGGATCACCCGCAAGAAACCTGTTCCAGGCTGATCCGAGTTTGTCCGCACGGATAAAATCTCTTTCCGCCATGTGCCGGATATGCTTTTCGCAGAACCCTGCAAGATCTTTCTTCATCCATTCTTTCCATGGAAAAAGAAATCCCTGTTTTTTGCGGTGCACGATCTCATCCGGAAGCAGTGGTTTTAGCGACTCCACCAAAAGGCTCTTTGGATACAAGGGGACTTTGAATGCGTCGGGCACCGACATAACGAATTCGATGAGGTCCTGATCGAAATAGGGCTCCCGGATTTCCAGGGAATGCGCCATGCTCATCTGATCGGTGTCTTTAAGCAGAGTATTTTGTGTGTAGCCAAGATACTCGGCCGCCGTGACCTGGCTATAATATGGAAGTTTATGCAGGGCCCCGCGTTGCTCGTATAATTGTGCGGCGAGCGTATATCTTTCCATATCGGCACCGGACCCGGCATATTGCTGATTACTATAGATGCTGGCATGAACATCCGCCGTTTCCACGCCTACGGCTTCGGAAAAACCAAGCCTGGTCAATTCACGGATCTCCGCAGGAGAAAGGATCTGGCGAAGAAGTGGATAAGCATTTTCAATGGCCGGTGAAGGCAGGTCGAGGAACTGGCGGATCCTTGCCTTCTTTCCTGCCTTGCCCAGCAGGCTGGCAAAAGTCCTTCGCAAATGACCCGGCGTTTTCCAGATCCACTCTTTTTGCTGAAGACTGATATAGTGTTGAAAAATCGGGTATCCGGCAAAGAGTTCATCGCCTCCCGCACCGGAAAGTGCAACCCGTATACCCTGATCATGAATTGCTTTTGAAACCACATAAGTATTGATGCCGTCCCCGCTGGGAATATCCATGGCATCCAGGGCATGGGTAAGTTCTTCAAGCATCACTTCCGGACGCAACCTGATTTGCGTATGCCGTGTTTGAAATTTTTTTGCGATGAGATCCGCGTAGGATGATTCATCATATTCCGCTTCGTCGAAGGAAATATGAAAAGTATTGGGCGATGCATCACCGGCTTCCTTCATAAGTCCGACAACGGCACTGGAATCGATACCGCCGGAAAGGAATGCACCTACCGGCACATCGCTGACCAGCCTGCGTCTTACGGACTGCAACATCAGGTCCTTTATTTTTTTCTGGACCGCTTTCTTATCCGTGAAATCAAAATCATAGTGCCTGGTAACCGGATCCCAGTATTTCCCTGTACGCATGTCACCGCCTGAGTCCAGGCGCATCCAGGTACCCGCTTCCATCTGGCGGATTTTTTTAAAAGGAGAAAAAGGAAAGCCGATCGACTGATACCGGAAGTACTCCTCCAGTGCCAGGGGATCCAGCTGAGGTTTCTTATCGAGAACGGAGAGAATGGCGCGTATCTCAGAAGCAAAAACAAATGATTCTTCGTCGCGGTAATAATAAAGCGGCTTCACACCGAGCCGGTCGCGGGCGATGAACAATGTTCTTTCCTGCTTATCCCAAATTACAAAAGTGTACATGCCCCTGAGACGGGTGAGGCATTCCTCACCCCAGCTGATGTAGCCCGCCAGGATCACTTCCGTGTCGCTGTGGGTCCGGAAGGGATAGCCGGACAACAGTGGTTTGATTTCAGCGTAGTTATAAATTTCTCCGTTGAAGATAATGGTATAGCGTCCGGTCGAATCCTCAAAGGGCTGGTTGGCCGCGGCAGACAGGTCAATGATCGAAAGCCGGCGGTGTCCCAGTGCCAGACCTCCATCCACGAAAAATCCTTCCGCATCCGGGCCGCGATGGCTCATCGAGTCGGTCATGCGTTTGATCTGGTCCTGTCTGACCGATCCGCTTTTATTTAGTATGCCTGCAATGCCGCACATGACTTATTTCCTGTCTGTTATTTTTCTATACAGCTCCAGATATTGCATCGCAATAATCTCCGGGTCAAAGCGCCTGATGTTTTCAAATCCCTTACTGACGAGCCCGTTCCTGTAGGCGTCGTCCCCGATAATTTTTAATATGCCTTCCCTTATCTCCGGCACCTGGTGGGGGTCCACCAGACAGGCTGCGTCTCCCGCTACTTCCGGCATGGAACTGATATTGGAGGTCAGCACCGGGCGACCCACTGTCTGCGCTTCCAGAATCGGCATTCCAAAACCCTCATAGGTTGACGCAAGCACCAGGATATCGGCCAGTTCATACTGCTGAATCATTTCCTCATCCGATAAACCCGACAACCACTCCAGATCTATTCCGTTGTTTTTGATTTTCTCTTTGTAAATCTTATTGGGCCTGCCCACAATGACCAGCGTGCAGGGAATTCCCCGGAGGGCCATGGCCAGTCTTTCAATATTTTTATTTGGTGCCGTCCCCACCTGCAGTATCCGGGGGCGCTCTTTATTAAAGGACTTTTCGCTTCTGGTGAACGCCGTAGAAATCGCGACGGGTACCACCACGATCTTTTCCGGGTCGCAGGGCACATATTTAAGGATCTCTTCCTTGGTAGATGTTGAAATGGCTGTAACATAGCGACACCTTTTTATTGGCAGGGAAACCCAGAAAAATCTGATCACCTTATGTTTCAGACCGGTGCTGCGGTGCAGGTGGACACAGTCGAGGATGGTTTGAACCGTTTTCCTCTTCTTCAGCAGGATACCCAGGAAATTTACATCTCCCGTCACATGGTTGACATCCCCCTGGCGAAAGACCGCTTCAAAACAATTGTACAATCTCTTAAAAACACCCGCACTTTCATAGCGTGAAACAGATGCCCTCGGCCTTATATATTCCTTGAGACGATTTGCCACGTCTTTGAAAATAAATTCCACGCTGTAATTTCCAAGGCTTCTTGGTTTGCGATAAAAAAAAGTGACGCGGGGCTTTTTGGAACCACTCTCAGGCATAGTTCTTCTTTTCTTCTGCGATCAATTCATCCAGCACACTGTAAAAATCGACATCGTACTTCCAGCCCAGCTTCTTTCTTGCCTTCTCGCTGCTGCCGAAAATATCTTCAATTTCAGTGGGCCTGAAAAGTTCCTTATTGATTCGGATCTTATCCGTCGGAATGTCCAGTTTCTTAAATACATATTCTGCGATGTCTCTCAGCACGATGCTTTTTCCTGAACAGATTATAAAATCTTCCGGTTTATCCTGCTGCAACATCATCCACATCGCTTCAATATATCGTTTCGAAGAACCGAAGTCGCGTTTGATATTCAGGTTTCCAAATTCCAGAAACTCTCTTTTGCCGTTTACAATGTCGAGCGCGCCGGTAATAAGTTTCTTTATAAAAAAGTGACTACCCCTTAAATAAGATTCATGATTAAACAATATTCCGCAGCAGGCAAAAAGATTATAGGATTCCCGGTAGTTGACCGTGGTATAGTGCCCTGTAAGCTTTGAAATCGCATACGGACTCATGGGATGATATTTATGATCTTCAGTGATCGGCAGTGAATCTATTTTTCCAAACATTTCACTGGATGAGGCCTGATAGAAGCGGATATTCCTGTCAACCAGCCGGATGGATTCCAGGATGTTTAACACAGACTGAATATTGAACTGAAGGGTTCCGATGGGCTGGTGAAAAGACAGGGACACCGAACTCTGGGCGGCCAGGTTGTAGATCTCTGAAGGCTTGATCTTTGACACAATTCCTATTACCTGCGAAAGATCCTGCAGGTCGCATTCCAATAATTCTATCTGCTGGTCAATTTTAAGATATTTCAGCTTTTCCAGGCTGGAACCATAAAACGACCGGATCAAACCGATCACACGGTAATTTTTCTTCAGCAGTAATTCAGACAGATAAGCACCGTCCTGCCCGGTGATCCCGGTGATTAAAGCAACTTGGCTTGCCATCAATGAAATCTAAATGTAAAATTTATAAAGAAATCCTAAACCCAATATAAAAGATCTTGTAGATGATCCATGTAAAAATAAGGCCCTTGACAAGAGCACCCATGGTAGTCAGCAAATCGGTTTCAACACTTATAGAGTAGAAAAAAAGAAATGGTAACCACAATATGATAGTAGGTTGCTTTTCCGAAAACTTTACGATGGAAGCCATCATAAAGTTGAAAAAAAGCCCATAAAAGAACAAGTAAACGATTCCACCTGCCACATCAAAATTTGCATAGCCCTCGCCTAACGGACCCAGGTTCATGCTATACCCTGTTAAATTGAATCCCCAAAAACGCCTTAAATTAGCCTTCCCGCCCACATCAGGCTTATCGGGCCAGATAAACCTGGGAACAATAGTAGCAGCAACCGATTGGGCAATTGTTTCTCCATAAGAAAAACTGTACCTGGTTGGAACCCGTTTCATCGTAACCGCTACAAGCCAGCCCTGATTCATCCTGACAGATGTGAAAAACAGGTTGTCCGGATCCAGCAGTAAGTTTACATCCGATATTTTACTGCCAATGAGTCGTCCAAAATAAACAGGGTCCGCTCCTTCACCTTCAAGCCAGTTTCTTTTTCGATAATCCATTTTTATGGATTGCAATAATATGATGAGGAAGATTCCCAGGCAGGCAAATCCCAATTTCAAACCGAAACTCAGTTTTTTTCCTAACACAATTAAAGTAAGGCTACACGCAAGTAAATAAATAAATTCCCCAAACATGCCTTCGACAATTGTTTGGCCAATCATCAGCACGAATACTCCTGGAACTATTAAATTTTTATGCTTATATGGAGAATAAATCACATAAAAAACACCGACATAAGTCAGGTGAGCCATAAAGAAAAAAACCTGCTTTAAGCTATCAGGAGCTAAAAAATCCAAAAGACCTGATGCAAGGCCAATTGCAATTAAATATAGTCCCAGGTTTGGCTTATCAAACAGGTAATCGCGAACTTTTTGCATGTATATGCCAGGCCTTTCATTAAAACGCAGATTTTTCAATGGCAGGCGAATGCCGATGGCCATAGCCAATACTGCCGGAAGAGCAAAGGTGAAATATTCATCCGAACTGATAGGCATATATTTCAACCACAACCGGGCCATATGATTTTCCCTCGTATATACATGATAAAAGACGACCGGCATGACCAGGCATGTAAAAATAGCCGCCTGTACTGCGAAGTCAAGAATTACAACCCTTTTGCCGAGGTCATAGATAAGCTCCAGGAACGCATAGACAAATATGGAAATACTAACGGATTCCAATATGGTTAAATCGGAATATAACCAAAGCAGGAAAAAAACAAAGAAACAGAAAAGGGTAAAATATTTTTTCATTGCCTGGGCGGCGTTTTCAGAAATGATCGTGCAGATTCAAAAGCAACTGCGAAGTTCAGATTTTTACGAAAATCATCCTTTGCCTTTTTTGATAGTTCATGCCAGTTTGGCTTTATTTGCTTGATAATCAAGGAAAGATCCGGAATAGACAAATCAGTTGAGAAAGCCCAGGGATATTTCTGCAAAACCTCTGTATAGTGATGATCCCTGAAATATAGAATGGGCAAACCAGCCGCTGCATACTCATATATTTTATTGGAAGCCATCACAGCGGTAGAATACAGCGTATTGACAGGCTTGTTTATAGCCAGACCGAGATGATGTTTCCTTGTAATTTCCTGTAAGCCCTCGTATGGCACGGCATCCAAAATGTAAGATCGATTGCAAATTCCCAGTTCCTTAATTCTGTCTTTCAGTTTTCTTATATAAACTTCCTGACCAGGACCAACCATTGTCAATAAAATTGTTGGATCAGATTTTACAAAATCAAGCAATTCTTCCAAACCATGCTCGTCACTTATGCGACCCTGATAAAGTAGTTTCAAATCGTCATTGAGCGATAAATTTGGTGTCTGATCAGGCTTCATTCTGTGCATTGAAGGGTAATTCGGCACTACGATCCACTTACCCTTTAACATGTCTGTTGGGTAAAAATTTAGTCGGGCCTCCGCAGGTAATGTAAAAAGGTCTATCCGGCTGAAATATCTTTGTTCAGATCTCACAGCAAAATATCCAACCGAATATTTTCGCATTGAAGTCAGTTCGGCAACGTCATGACTATGATACCACAACTTAATAGTATATCCGAGAAAAGGCCGGATCAGCCGAAAAGCAAATAGACTGATCGGGTCGTTGCACATTATCCAGGTCGATTTTCTCCGTTTCAGCGACCGGTACAAGGTTCGGGTAAACCTAAGAAATGATCTGATTTTCCATCCAGTCGACGCCTTCTCAGACTCGTCTATTTTCATTGCTTTACCAGAACTGAACATCTGAACTGCAGTTGGATACTTCCAACTGGACGTATAAAGATTTCTTGTGACAATTTGAATATTTGCAAACTCCCTGGCCAACTCATCTATCGCATTGAGCAATGGAGGATAAAATTCCGGGTGCGTATATATGGCCACGGTTATGCACTCGTCATTAGCCATTTACCTGCATTTTTTGAAGAGTATTATAAACAGTTGAAGCACGGTCTTTATAAGAATAAAAGGAATTTAAAGATCGTAACCTGGATGCGGTTCGAAATTCTTCAGCCTTTTGCGGGCTGCAACCCATTAAATATTCAACATGTTGCAAAAGTTGTTGGGTATCCCTGTAAAGAAATATCTCACTATCCTCTTTAAAAAATAATGTGTGTTCTTCGCTGTAGGGAGCCAGTTGGATACCTCCGGCCCCGGCGATTTCAAATGTCCGCATATTATGCGAGCCAATATTGTGTTGCCTGAAAATATTCAGTTGCACACGGTATGACCTCATCTTTTTCCAGAAGGAGAATCCATATACCGCATCGTAAACGGATACATTAGCGTGCTTTCTGAGTATTGTTTTATTCCAGCCATGTCCATATACATCAACGGCATATCCCTGATCGGCCACTACCTGGACCGTTAGCTCTCTTCTCTTGTCAGGATTACCCAAAAAACATACTCTATGCAATTCTGGTTCCCGGGAAATTACCTGAAAATCATCCTCGGAAAGGTCATAACCAAATGGAAGAAAAACAACAGGTAAATGAAATTCCTGTTCAATCTTCTTTTGAAGTTGCTGGTTATAGCAAAAATGCAGGTTATATAGCCCTACGCTGTCTCGAACATTTTTATTTCCGCCCCCGGAACTGGCAATTACAAAGGGATGGTCCGGATTATAATTTATTAACTTGTATTTTTTTCTTAGTATTTGAAGTGTGGAAGGATAAATTTCCATTCCTTTAAAAACCCATATCCAATCCGGCTTTAAGTTATCAGTCTGCTCAATCAACCCCCGGTTGACTTCTGGATAACCGGTGATAATCTTTGTTTTAAATAAAATTTTCCTGATAATATTTTTGGAATGCTTATCGAATACTATATCAGGTGCCTGATATAAATGGATATCCGCTCCAAGTTCCGTTAAATATTTTTTATAAATTCGCTCAATAGCCCAGGGCTTATCGCTGCCAACAATTAGGATTTTCATTTCAGTTTTTACCCCCGGCTAACTGTCTTTTTATATTGTCCGACACGACGTTAATTGAAAAATTACGGACGATTTCCGCGGAAGATGCTCCCGCTTTCATTTGAAAGCTTTCATTTTCCAGTACTTCCTTAATATATCCTGCTAATGATTCAATATCTCCCTCCGGGAACACAAAGCCGTTCTGACCCTGTTTGACCAGATCCACACTACAACCAGTAGTATCTGATATAATCAATGGTTTACTAAAATTCATTGCCTCATTTACGGCCAATCCCCAGGTTTCCCCAATTCCTGAACACATGACAAATACATCTGCCACGGAATAATAAAATGGAATTTCTGACTGATTTACAAATCCGGTCAGATACACGAGCTTTAAATGATTTTCTGAAATGAATCTTTCCATTTTTTTTCTCATTTCTCCCTCACCAACCATCACTAATGCATAGCGGTCACAGTTTAATAATTGAAAGGCCTTTAAGAGATCGAGGGGATTTTTCTTCTGAATATATTTTCCGGAATACAGTATGATCTTCTTTTCGGCCGGAATTCCAAGTCTTGTTCTGACATCTTTTCCATTTGCCTGTAACTCTCTCGCCCTTAATGAAAAATAATCGTTATCCACTGCATAAGGAGTGAAGGTCAATCTTTCCGAAGAAACGCCGTAATATTCGAAAAACTTCCGGTTTTCTGTCCCTATATATAAGCACCTGTTAATAAAAAACCGAAACAGCATATTTTTCAGGAAAAATCTTTTTAGATTCATTTTGATTCCTGTCTTTTTCTGTTCCTGGTTTAGTGGGCTTTCGGCCCTGAGCCAAACCTTGCATCCAAATATTTTGGAAAACAAAATCACCATGATATCAGAACTATAGCTCCAGCCGTTCACAATGACAATTGCTCGTCTATGCCTCCATATCGCCTTTACCACACCAGGATTAAAAACATCGAAAAAACCATTATTAAGCGGTCTTCTCTTCACATAATTTTTAATAAATTTAAATTTGTAGCCAGACAGCAAATCCGTATCCCACTTTACCGGCACTCCGAAACCCTTGTCCGGATCCCCTATGATGCTGGAATCCGAATAATAAAAAACAGACAATTCAGTCTCTTTTCCAAGTTGCCTGAACAGTGGAGCAAAATATTGTATCGGATGACTTAAAAACCAGGTTATTTTGCTCACTGCGATTAGTCTCTATTTCTTAAAAATGCCTTTTTTTTCAGTAGGAATCAAAAGCATCGTTCCCCATACGCCATCAGTATCACTATAATTTTTTCCTTTTTGTAAAACCCATTTTTGATTATTTATTCTAAATGCATCATACTGATATTCGTTCAAAAGCCTTCCAATCGCATTATCCTCATCCGGTGTATGCGACTCCATTAATATAATCGGCCTTTTTGTCCGCAGACACTGATCGCAACCCTTTAATGCGAACACGCCTGCACCTTCGATATCCATTTTTATAAGATCCGGATATTTCCCGAGCCCGTTAATTCCAAAATATTCATCAACACTCGTAGCTTTCACTTTGGTCATTGTACCGGTTTCGGAATTTTCCGACCAGCTGCCCAACATAGATGACTGATGATGATTACGTGCAATATAAAATTCAACCTCCCCTGGCTTATCCGAGCAGGCGGCTTCTACAATCTCGACGTTTCTGATTCCGTTACGATTTATATTCTTTTTTAACACGTCCAGAATCGATACCGAAGGTTCAAACGCGTATACTTTCGATCCGGGAGAAAGCTTCTTTGAAAAATACAAAGAATAAAAACCCATATTCGCGCCAATGTCCGCAACAATCGTGTCCTGCTTGTCAAATTCAAACAAGCTAATGGCATTATCCAACACTTCCAAAGAATCTGTTTCCCAGAATCCCATGAGCGTTTTGAAATTAATATCACTCCTGTAATATGATTTAAGTCCTTTTAATTTGCCAAACCAAATTGTATAAAACTTGCCTTCACGGTATATCGTTTTTAAAATCCTTCTGTATACAGGCGAACTAAATTTCATTGATATATTTCTTTGTCAACAACCCATCAATAAAATGCCCAATTCTTGTCAATTGCTCGCTATATGCATTGTTTCTCGCGTATGCTTTCCTTTTGTTAACAAGCATGACATTATTCCATTCGTTCAGATTCCTGATCGTATCATAAAATAAGGCAGGAAGTAATCTATTGTCTTCCCGGCTTTCATTCATCCTGATCAAATCAGGATACTCCCTGTAAGTTGTGATATTGTTAGAAATGATCACCTTCCCGGTACTCAGATACTCCATCACTTTATGATAGTTGGTCCCTTTACTTTGATCAAGCTTCATATCATAGCAAATTAACAAGGCATCCATCTTGTTAAGAGCAGCGGCCAGTTCATGCGTTTTCAACACCCCATGAAATCTTACATTGCTGAAATCCGACAATCTTTCAATAAACTCCTTAGTCTCACTTTCTTCGGATGCTCCAATATTTGAATCTGCAATAATATGCACACCAAAAAAATGAAAAATACATTCCGGATTGCCGTAAACTATTTGCAGCAATATTTTCCTGTCAAGATCAGGACGGAGGAAATTTCCGGATAGTCCCACATTTATTTGCCGGCCAGAAGCATTCTGATGATTCGGCTGATCCAAAAATTCTTCCGACAGCCCATGATTAATAAACGCGGATGGTATTTGCCAGTTCTTGTATTTATCAATAATTTCACGGGTAACAGAAAACAGAACATGGGCACCTGCTGCCGCCGCGAGCGCATTTTTATCCGGCGGTTCATCTACAGGGTGGAAAACTTTAAAAATACTCCCATCAAAATATGCCAGTGGAAATAAATTGCCGATATCAAATGACCAGATAATATCTATAGGTTTTCGAATCGCCTGAACGATCTGCCTTATTTGCTTTTTTATGAGCAGGTGGAAAAGCCTCCTTGAGTGGAACTTTATGCGAAACGGAAAATACAATTGTTGATCGATAATATAAAGACCTTGTTGATGCTCATCGGGTCTGATTTGAATGCGGCTTCCACTAATGCTCCACCGTTTGTTATCCGGCGGATTTAAATAATATACCTCGTTGCCGCGTTTGGCCAGCTCGATCGCATAGTGATGTTTTGCGAGCAACATCCTGCCCCAGGCCTGGGGTGTGAGGATAAGAATGACTTTATTTGAAAGAGCGGATGGAATCTGCAACGTATTTTATCATTTCTTCTGTTAACTCCGGATACATTGGCAGAGAGAGAATCTGGTCCTGAAGTTTTGTGGCAACCGGGAAATCGGCATTCGTATAGCCAAGGTATTGATAGGCCGGCAGGTTTGGCAAAGCTGTAGGATAATGAACAGAGGTTTCGATTCCCCGTTCAGATAAATGATCTGCCAGCTCTTTCCTTTGATTACAAAGAATCACATATAGGTGCCAGGTATGCCTGGTATTGGGCCTTTGTTTGGGAAGAATTATTCCCGGAATTCCGCTCAGCCACTTACTATACAAAGCCGCATTTTGAATTCTTCTTTCCGTCCAGGATGCCAGATGAGGAAGTTTCGCACTCAGGATAGAAGCCTGCAGGCCATCCAACCGGCTGTTAATTCCTTCAATCTGATGCTGGTGTTTCTTTAAGGCCCCGTGTTGAGCATACATTCTGCACTTTTCTGCCAGTACCCCGTCATTTGTTATGATACAACCAGCATCACCGTAAGCTCCAAGGTTTTTACCAGGATAAAAGCTGAATGATCCAGCATGTCCGAACGTGCCTGCTTTTCTGCCATTAAATTCCGAAAAATGTGCCTGCGCACAATCCTCTATTAAAAACAAAGAATGTTTATCACAAATCTCTTTAATGAATTCGATATTGCACATTTGACCCTGAAGGTGTACTGCAATTACCGCCTTTGTCTTTGTCGATATTTTCTCTTCAAGCAGCTTCTCGTTAATACTATAATACTCTACGTCCACATCAACAAACACAGGCCTGGCACCTGTCTGGCTGATGGTCTCTGAGGTGGAGATCCAGCTATTTGCCACAGTTATTACTTCGTCCCCGGGTCCAATACCCAACATTTTCATTAAAATATAAAGAGAATCTGTGCCGTTGGCACAACTTACTACATGGTCAATACCGTACTTGGCAGCAAAATCCCTTTCAAACTGCTTTACAAATGACCCGCCAATAAAAGCCGTATTTTCAATCGTTTTACTGATGGCGCTGTCTATCTCAGCCTTTATGGATTGATACTGAGTCTTGAGATCTACGAAGGGTATATTCATTGAGTTTCGGTTATTCCGATAGTCCTTATAGCTTCTTTAGAACAATGATACATGTCATAAAATGACTTGCGGTCAATTTTCAGGGGCACAGCATCAAAGTTGCCAATGATGGAAGACTTCTTCTCACTTGCCAACTTCAAAAACATGCCCTGATATTTTTCAAAAACAAGCGGCTGCCTGGTATTCACCGCTGCATAAAAGTCAGGATGAAAGGGTAGTATAACAAAATGAACTCTTACTCCCCTTAGATTCAGAAAGTCTATCAGACCATTTAACAAAATTACCTTAGCTGAATCCGGCAATAATATTCCCGTTTTCAGGCCCGTAAGCCTCGCATCAGACGCCACTTTAACTGTATCAGGATGAGTATATGAATACGGATAGCATATCGTTCCATCAGAAAATCGTCCGTAATTCAAAGGACGTTCAAGCCCTACGTCACTATAGGTCTTTGATGACCTTGCCAAAATAAAATCGACAGATCGCTTGAAATAGGAAAAGGAAATCAGGGAAGACAATTTATGAAGTTCGTTCGATTCCTCATGACCGGTTTCAATATTTCGCCGTTTAATGTACCTGTCTATAAAATAATCATGGTAATTACTCAGATTTTGCCACTCGGTAGTTCCACCGGTGCCGACTAAATCCGGATCCAGATTAATGAAAACCTCTGAGGGTAATTGATGTAAACTGTCAAGCAATCCCACTACGCCGACCAGGTCGTGAATATTTGCATGTGACACACTACAATTGAGCACCTTTTTGCCAGGGAAAAAGTCTTTTCCTATTTCCATGACGCGGCTGGACCCCAGGATAATAATATCAGGGGTTTTAGTCAGTCTGCAAATTCTTTCTTCCTGCAATAACCGCTCATTATAATTCGAAATATTGTCAACGTTATGCCCGCGGGAAAGTATAGTGGCAATTCCAGATATATATTGCTTCGATGAGAAAATATTTGCCGGATCAACCAGATAATTCGTCAGGCTCACCAATAGGGCAACCGGCAAAACAATCACTAAGAGTTTAAGTATAAAGACGCGTATCAAAATTGAAAGTAAATAAACTCGGTGCGGTTAAACACGCCAAAATAGATAAAAACCAGGACCATTCCGTAGTAGAACGACCAGCGTGCATAGGCAGGCTTTAAAATGAGCCAATCTTCAAATTTTTTCTTTTCCTGCAAATAATGAATCAGGGTCATGACCAGAATAAAAAAAACAGCAGTCAGAAACTCCCCTCCGGGCTGATCAAGATACAACAGAGATAACCGGGCATAGTCTTTATTGCTGAATACCAGACGGAGTTGTTGCGGTATATCACTCAATAAATTACGAACTATATAAAATGCCTGCGAAATATCCCTTGCACGGAAGAAAACCCATGCAAAAACCACCAGCGCAAAAACAACTATCCTTTTAAATATGATTGCAAACCTGTCCGATGCCTGTTCCAAATTAGGAAACCGGTGATATACTTTGTTTTCGGCCACCAGATACAAACCATGTAACAAACCCCATATCGCGAAGGTCCAATTAGCCCCGTGCCAAATACCGCTTAGTAAAAAAACTACCATTATATTAAAATACCAGCGCCATTTTTTCACCCTGTTCCCTCCTAAGGGAATGTATACATAGTCTCTGAACCAGGTGGATAGTGAAATATGCCATCTGCGCCAAAATCCACCAATACTGGTGGCCATGTAGGGTCTGTTGAAATTCGTCATTAAATCATATCCCATACACCTGGCCGAACCAATTGCTATATCGGAATAGCCCGAAAAATCGCAGAAGATCTGAAACGCAAAGAATATAGTCGCAGTTAACAATGGCAATCCTTTATAGTCAAACGGATTTCCATAAACCTGATTCACAAAAAGCGCCAGACGGTCTGCAATAACGACTTTTTTGAACAGGCCCCACGCAATTAGAATTAAGCCCCTTCGAAAATTTTCGTAATCAAATTTCTTCACTTCATGGAACTGGTGAATCATGTTTTGCGGCCGTTCGATGGGACCAGCTACCAGTTGCGGGTAAAACATCACGTATAAAGCATAAATTCCAAAATGCTTTTCTGGTTTTTGATGGCCACGATACACTTCAATCGTATAGCTCATCGCCTGAAAGGTGTGAAACGAAAGTCCAATAGGCAAAATGATGTTTAAGATGGGAATCTGTCCGGTTGATTTGAAGGATGCGAGAACAAAATTTATGTTCTCTGCCAAAAAGTTGTAATACTTGAACACGACCAGGATACCCACATTAGCAAAAATGCTTAGCAGTAATAACTGTTTTTTCTTTCTCCTCTTATGCTCTTTGTCAATCCAGATACCGGCAAAATAATCGATCACGATTGTGAAGAACAATATGAATATATATGCCGGAATAAAAAACATATAGAATACGCAACTCGCGATCAACAACAATAACCAGCGAAAACGATGAGGGAGTAAAAAGAAAAAAACCGTTACGAGCGGAAAAAAGAGGGCAAATTCGACAGAGTTGAAGAGCATGAGATTACCGGCTTATGAGCCTGGCCGGATTTCCAGCGTAATTACCGGGTTCTATGATGTCTTTTGTAACAACTGAACCTGCTCCGATAACAACATGATCACAGATTGTAACAGGAAGAAGTGTTGCATTGGAACCAATAGAAACATAATTTCCGATTCTTGTGGCATGCCATTTAGTTTTATCACCTCCTGCCGGACCTCCATCCTGGAACAGATCATTGATAAACATCACACCGTGCCCTATAAAACAATGGCTGCCTATACTTACCAGTTCACAAATAAAACTATGAGACTGAATCTTGGTCCTTTCTCCAATTACTGCGCCCTTCTGAATTTCCGTAAAGGGTCCAATAAAACAATCGTCCCCAATGCTACATCCGTACAGATTTACCGGTTCGATAACTTTCACATTTGTACCAAACTGTACATCTGTTATTCCGGCCTTAGAAAGTAGCGGTCTGTTCAATTTCCCGTTTTGGCACTTTTATAAATCTTTTCAATTATCTCCACTGTTTTCAATCCCTCCATTCCACTGGTCGCAATCGATGCACGGCCATCTAAGACATTTACCAGATTTTCATACACTTTATCATGATTGGACATGGAGCCAACGTACTGGCCATAATTGTTGGCGGGATTCCCCGGAGGGAGATTGCCGATGGGCTCAACTTCAAGGCTCTGGTATTCCAGTTCATTAAGATATTGCCCGCCTATCTTTATAGTACCCTTTTCTGCAAAAATGGTGAGCGAACCCTCCATATTTTTTTTAAATGCATTAACTGTATAGTTAATAGTCCCGATCGCACCGTTTAAAAATTTCAGAATGACCACACCAGTATCTTCAAACTCTATAAGGCCCTGGTGATCAAAATTAGCCGTATGCGCCTGCACCGATTCCACGTCACCTATAAACCAATACAGGAGATCTATAAAATGACTGAACTGAGTATATAAGGTTCCGCCATCAAGGTCTTTTGTTCCTTTCCATGAATTCTTATAGTATTCCGTATTTCTATTCCAAAAGCAATTAAGCTGTATACTATAGATCTTACCAAGCTTTCCCTGGTCAATCAGGTCCTTTACCGCGACAACCGGGGGATTAAACCGGTTTTGTTTTACAATGAAAAGTCTTTTATTAGCCCGTTCTGCCGCCTGGATCATCTCTGAACAATCCTTTGCGGAGATGGCCATTGGCTTTTCGCAAAGCACATGAACGCCGGCTTTTAATGCCTGAATACTATGTGTTGCGTGCAGGCCATTCGGAGTGCAGACCGAGACGACGTCCAGTTCAGGTTTCACCCTAAGCATGTCTTCGAGACTTGAAAAGGCTTCTGTTTTATATTTTTCTGCAAGATCCCGCGCTTTATGAAAATCAATATCACATACAGCGGCTAACTGGCCTGTTTTAGCAATGTGTTCCGCATGACGTTGCGCAATTCGCCCGCAACCTACTATGCCAAACCTCCATTTATTGTTCATCTCCCGATTAATTTTTTAATGGACCGGCGGATAGGCTCCGTCCTGATCAGCATATCCATATACCTTGCTTTCAGTTTTCTATCCGATTTAAAGTCACTATGCCTTTTAACCGGCAAATGCATTATTTTATCAAATTCTATATTATTCAACCCAAATTTCTTCATTACATACTCCTTGTCGGACTGCAACTGTGCCGGTTCATAGAGCGGCTTATCAAGTTCAGTCAGCGCCTCCTCTCTTGTCATTTGATTTGAACAGATTAAGGTGGACAAATGTGCCTTCCTTTTATCAATGTGAAACTTCTCGGGTAATATATAAGCCTGGTAAAATTTGGTAAACTGCGACTCGTAATGTTTCCCGCCATAGTCCCTCCAGCCAAGCTCTTTCTGGATAATATCCTTTACGGCCTTTTTATTGTAAGGAATATAGTTGAGAATGGATACCGGATTTAAGCGGAGAACATTATTATAATACACAGCTTTTTTAAAATCAAAATAGGGATAAGTCTTCAATTTTACTTTGCCATACTTCGAATGAATGTCTTTCAGGTTCGACCAATCCATTTTATCATATAACCAGGAAGGCGGCATAATGTATTCAGTCACAATATTTGTTCCGCTGATAATGTAACCAGTTCCATGTTCCTTGGCCAATTTATACATGGAAGCGAAAATCGCATGGTCAGAAACCACCTCAATATCAACCACCGATGCATAGAGGTAAGCGAGCTGGATATCCCGAAATTCCTCCCAGTCCACCACCAGGCTAACCAGGTCAAATCCGCATCGTGTAATGATATTTTCAATGTTCTTAACTGCCAGTTCAGAATCCCATCCATTGTCCAGGTGCACTGCCAGCGGTCGCAACCCATGCTGTTTTACCAAATAGGCTACATAAGTACTATCCACGCCGCCACTAAGACCAATCAGGCAGTCATATCTCTTTCCTTTCCCATCCATCTTAATACGATGCACCAGTTCGCCGAGCTTTCCCCGACCTTCATCACCCATCAAAACACCTTTTCTGGCAGCATCCTGATATTCATAATAATAATTACATACACCCCTTTCGTCAAAACGGACATCCGGATCAGCAATATTGTCCATCACCGTAAGCGCACATTGTCTGTAGTTTGGATCGTTTTTATCTACAATCATAAGCTAATAAACGTTTCAAAGCCAGTCATACACATATTTTTCCAAATCCTGCTGTGAAGGATAGCTGATCAATACCGCACGATGCGGCCGTTGGAAAACAAAAAAACTACCTGCACTAACAGCTGAAGCACCGTATTGAACAGCTCTTTTAAAATCAGAAAGAGAGGCGGCCCCCCCAATCGCTATCATAGGAATGTTAACCGCATGCGCAACTTTTTCTATCATTTCCAGATCATATCCTTCAAACCCACCGTCTCGTTCGATGGAATTCAGGAGTATCTCTCCGGCCCCTGCTTCTTCCATCTGTTTCGCAAAGAGTATGGGATTTAAGCCGGTGGATGTTTTACCGTTTTCAACATAAACCACAGGTTTCCCGAAAAAATTCTTTTTGTAATCAATGGATACTACTACACTCTGACTTCCAAACTGCCGTGCGATCTCTGTGACCAATTCAGGATTTTTCACAGCTGCACGGTTAAGGATTATTTTCTCTACTCCTACAGAGAGGATATCCCGCACCTGATCAGCATTGATTATGCCACCACCATATGCAATGGGCATAAATGCCTCGCTCACAATCTCTGCAATTCTGGCTATGTTTGGTGGCCGATTCTCCCTGGTGGCGTCAATATCAATTATGGCCAGTTCATCAACTTCTTTTTCATTGAAAATGCGAACGGCATTTATAGGATCGCCTACATATCTGTAGTCTTTGAACCTGACCGACTTCACCAATCCCTGTTTGTGAATCAATAAAGCCGGTATGACACGCACACGTTTCAAATACGGGCAAAGTTTTCAAGAAGTTTCATGCCAAATCTGTGGCTTTTTTCGGGGTGAAACTGGGCGCCAAAAATATTCTTTCTCCCAACAGCCGCTGTAAAATCATACCCATAATGGGCGGACAATATTTCATCTGATTTATCCTCTGGTACCACATGGTAGGAATGAACAAAATAAAACCGAGGTTGCAAATCCAGATCTGATGTTAAGGCAGACTCTTTTTCAATTCTGACATTTGTCCAGCCCATATGCGGAACTTTCAGATCTCCTATTTTCTCTTTCACAAATTTTACAGTCTTTCCGGAAATCCAACCCAAACCCTGTTCAGAACCTTCTTCACTGCTTTCCATCAACATCTGCAAACCAACGCATATACCTAACAAGGGCGTTTTATCATCAATCACTTTGCGGGTGACCACCTCTCTCAAACCCGATCTGTTGAACTGCGTCATGCAATGGTCAAATGCCCCGATGCCGGGCAGAATTATTTTGTCTGCCGTCTCAATTGAAGCCGCATCCGAAGCCAGTTTGGCATCAAACCCTGCTTTCTTAAGCATATTCTTTATAGAAAACAGGTTACCAACACCATAGTCAACGATAGTAATCATCTTGTTTTAACCATTCCCAGGTTTTTCTAATTCCCTCGCCCAGTTTTGTCACTGGATTGATCTTTGTATTCTGTACAATTTTTCTGTTATCCAATACATTTAATCTCACATCAAAAGGTCGTTCCGGCAGGTGATTTATCTGCAATACATTTTGAACATCAAGTTCAGCGTCTATTTTCTCCAAGATTTGCAGAACAGAATACCCTCTGCCGGAACCCGCATTATATATTTCTCCATTTTCTCCAGATTCTGCCAGTTTAATCAGCCAATTGCAAAAATCGTCCACATAGATATAGTCTCTGATATTTTCCCCCCTGCCATAAACAGTAAATGGCTTGCTTTTCATTATGGAAGCCATGGCTGTAGAGACAATACCCTGACCACGGAACGGTAACTGTCCGGGCCCGTAAACATTCGAGGGACGTACAATATGATAGGGCATATCATTTTGCCTGCAATACATCTGTATATATTTTTCGGCAGCCAATTTTATAATGCCGTAATGTGAAGCAGGGTTTGTAGGATGAGATTCGGAAATCAGGTCCTGGGTAGCGTTCCCGTATACTGTTCCGCCAGAAGAAAGGTATACATATTTTCGGGCGTTGATACTTTTAGCAAAATGGAGATTGTCGATTACCAAATTCAAATTTTCTGAGAAATCTTTCCCCGGATGAACCGGATTTGTGTTGGAAATTGAATTGTAGGACAAGTCAAAAACCAGGTAATCGGCTTTGCCAGTTAAGCCCTCCTTAATCTCGCGAAGACTATATTGCTGAATGGAAAAATATTTACTCTCATTGTTTACGGCCGCCGGCAAACTTCTTCCGATGACAATGGTATCTTCCTGATTCACCATTTTTGTCAGGTTGGAACCGATAAATCCATTTCCGCCCAATATAATACACTTCACACCTGAAATCATATAACCGGCGTTTTTAAGAAAGCGGCCAATTCATTTGTTAATTTTACTGCATCACATTGCTCTTTTGCCCTTGCGTAGGCTCGCTCTCGCTTTCTCTGCTTTTCCGACTCGGACAAGTAGTAAAATTCCGAAATGGCAGAAGCAAGCTGAGTGCCCGTAACATCGGGTGGCAATATTTTCCCTACCTCCTCGTCTACGATTTCGGCTATTCCGCCCACTTTTGTTCCCATTACAGGAATAGCAACTGAGAGAGATTCCATAATGGACATGGGTACCCCTTCGCTTGCGCTCACGTTTACAAAAAGATCAAATGTATTTGCCGTATAAAAATCCAACAACTTACGGGAATCAATAAATCCTTCAATAATAAATTTGTCAGTCAATCGATATTTTTGAATAAGCTCTTCAATTTCCTTTCGCATATTACCATCTCCAACGTGTCTCCAGACAATCGGGAAATCTATATGCCTAAGGCTATCAACCATAAGTTCCACCCGTTTAACGGGTGATAAATATGAGCAGCTTACTACCCTTAAAATACCATCGTCAGAACTTCTGCTCTGCTTTCCATTCCCAATTGTACCCAGGCGGAATAATTTATTTTTAAAATTTAAATCCGGATACAACATTTGAATATGCGCCCGTCCTGCTTCTGAAGACGGAGCCACTGTGTCAATACTCCCTAAAAGGAGGCGTCGATAGGGAATATAGTTATTATTGACCGTTTCAAATAAATCATAGCGGTGCATGCGGACAAATGTTTTGAAGCACCTTTTGGTATGAATAAACGGAAGGAATTCTGCAGATCCCTTCCCCCAAAAAAAATACAATATGGTATCCTTGTTAAGGTTTTTTTCTACCTCTCTGACAATCTCGTTTTCCATCAATCTGATAACCTGGAGGCTGGAATAGAGCCAACTGCTAAATTTCGCTCTGCTTTTATAGACTTTCTTAACAATAAATTCCTCGAAAAACGCCTTCCTGAACCGGCTGGACAATACCTTTCGAATTCCGGCCGGATATTTAAAAGAGAAGGAAGACTCCCGGAACAGAGGCCCTGAAAGCTTCACACCCACTGGTAAGGGTTTTGGGGAATTAAAATTGCCATCATAGGAAAAGGGAATCACGATAATCTCATCAAACTGATTCACTAATATTTCCAATTCATTCGATTTCCAAAGTTCACCGATGCCATACGGGTAGGAGGCTGTAAAATAGTAGAGCTTCATTTGTCCTTAAGCACCCTGAATCCTTGCCGGACTATAAATTTTATTGTAAATCCGATCTGTCAATGAAAGAATTATCGCACAAAATATCTTCAATCGGGAATTCTGGATGTTCTTTTTCTCACGCATGGCTGTTTCCAGCGGCTTTCCCAGATTACTAATCCTATAGTGATTAAACAATACTTTCAGCATTCTAATTTGCGCTTTCCCGGCTCCAGTCACATGATTTTTACTGAGAAAGCTGAATATTGTCATTCGCTCATGGAATGTGTCTATTTTGGAATGTTTTG
>Ga0157374_10000928_pt1 | contig 25491 bp, 22 predicted proteins | sample M25metaG_FD_115308 | JGI IMG/M metagenome (GOLD analysis project Ga0157374, IMG submission 115308) | Miscanthus rhizosphere microbial communities from Kellogg Biological Station, Michigan, USA - M2-5 metaG | ecosystem: Host-associated > Plants > Roots > Rhizosphere > Soil | place: USA: Michigan... | reverse complement strand
GAGATGTCCGCTCCCCACAGGCGCGCCCCGTAGTATTGAAGGATGTCGGTTTTTGCGGGTGAGATGACGAAGCAGAGCTTGTCGGCTCCGGCGACGATCATTCGTTCCACGAGGTACTCGCTCACAGCGCGCGGCCGCTCCACGCCATTTTCAACGCGGGTGCCGACCGGCAGAAGCTCTTTCGAGAAAGCTAGTGGCTGAATGCGACTTCCTGCTCCAGCTGCCGGTATGATTCCCCACACGTGAGGTTCTCCGCATTCAATTGGGCGGCGTTTCCAAAGAGCTGCGGGCGCTCACACTTTCGCAGATCGCCTCCAGTTCGGAAACGCGGTGCTCAGCAGTATGATGCGCGAGAGTGCGCTCGCGAGCAGCCTGCCCCAAACGGACAAGTTCACAATCTGAAAGAGAGAGTGCGTTGATCACATCCGCTCGCGTACGAACCGGCATAATTTCGCTATAGGGTGTGAAGAATGTGTCCAGCCCTTCCCAAGTGTCAGAGAGTAACGGCGTTCCGCATGCAGAAGCTTCGAAGAGGCGGCCTGAAGGGCAATGGCCGTATTCTGCCATCGCCCGCCGAGTGACGCTCAGCGTTGCACGCGAAGAGCAGAAGAACGAGGCGTGGCATCCAGGCGGAAGGTGGCGAACGAAGAAGATGTTCTCAGACCAGGGGAAGGCGTCTGGGTATTGTGCGCCGCCAATCACAAATCTCTCGTCCGGCATGGTGCGCGCAGGCATGACGAAGAGTTCCTCAAGCGCTTTTTGCCGATCGACGGCATAGGTTCCGAGATAACTTAATGTGGATCGGAACTCGGGCTTTGAGACTGCAGGAGCGTGTGTTTCGGGATCGACCCAGCCATAGAGTGGAGCAGTATGGCGCGCACCCAAGCGAGAGCGGAGCTCTTCAAGCGCACGGCCACCTGTGTAACTGAGAACGATGCTGAACTGAGACAGGCCCTCGTCCGGCAGGTAGCGCACACGTTCACTGGAGCGCAATGCGTCGAGGGTGATGGGCGTATCGAGATCGTAAAAAGCGCTCACCGCAACGTTCGACTCAAAGATCATTTGCGATGCCGCAGGACCATCCTGGCAATAACTGGTGACCATTGCCACATCTGCGCACGCGAGATCGCGTGCGATCTCCTGGCGCACGTCTTCAAATGAATTGAAGAGGCGAACGTTAACTCCGTCGGGCGTCGGCCAGTCGTCGCGCGCTGAGGCATAGTAGGGAACGTCGCGTTCGTAGAACTTCGCGGTATGGCCCCGCCGATTCATCGCCTTCAACAGGCCGCGCCAGAGTGTTGCATGGCCATTTCCCCAAGACGAGGATACGGTAAGCCCGAAGATTACAAAATGCATCGTGTGGTCTGCTTCATGGTCAAATGCGCCGCCGCTTGGGCTGTTTGAAATCCGATGTAGAACAAATGCTTTGACGCCAATTTCATGCGAGGGGTTTGTTATCCGAAGCTTACCTCAGTTGTGATTAGTTACTTGCCGGTGGGACAACTCTGACTTGCCGAGCAGCGTCGTACGACAAGCGCAGGTGAGTCCGTAACTTAATGGTTTGCGCAATATCAGTTGTGGAGGAATCCAATGAAATCTCTCTGTTTATCCGGCGAGCATATCCTGGCATGTCTGGTTCTCGTGGCGGGATCGGCAGGCGTGGTTGCCGCACAAAGCGGGTCAGATGCAAGTATGGGAGACAAGCACTTTGTTTCAGAGGCATTGAAAGGTGGCCAGGCGGAAGTTGAAATGGGACAGATTGCAGAGCAAAAGGGCAACAGCAGCGATGTAAAGAGCTTCGGCAAGAGAATGGTTGCCGATCACACGAAGTTGGGCGAGCAGATGAAGAGCGTGGCGAGCGAAGAAGGCATAACTCCGCCAACCAGCCCGACCGTCATGCAGCAAGCGGAGATCAAGAAGTTGAAAGGTCTATCGGGAGATGCGTTTGACCAGGAATACATCAAGGCGATGGTGAAAGATCATGAATCAGATTTGAACGACTTTAAGAAAGAGGCGCAGGGTGGAACATCTGCAATAGTAAAAGATGCGGCGAGCCAAGGCGCAACCGTCATTTCTGAGCATTTGACAATGATTCGCCAGATCGCGCAGGCTCACGGCGTCTCGGGCAAATAGGCATGGCAGCTTGTGCCGCTCATCAGATCATGCGCCCATCTGGGCGGCGGAGATAAGCACCGGACGCTTCAACTGAATTGGCTTGGTGGGCCGATTGTATTTGCGTCCGGTAGCTTCGTTGAATAATTAATTTCACAGCTCGCAGGAGTTGCGAGTACGTGATCTAGTTTGTCTTCGGGTGTCTCCCCGGCATGAACGGTCGCTATTTCCAGCCTGTGGCTGGATCACCTCCATCTGCCATACCTATATCAGGCGACACTGTATTCAGATTGGATCCACGCGGCGCAGCATCTTTCGTTTCTCGTTACTGCCGTAGTGTTCTGGTCTGCTCTGTTTGGAGTTGGCCGTTCGGCATTCAGTTATGGGGCCGGGACACTCTATGTCTTTGCGACAGCCGTACATTGCAGCGCGCTCGGAGCACTACTCACCTTCTCAACAGTGCTGTGGTATCCGGCTTACGAAACGACGACTCAGCAGTGGGGATTGACCCCCTCGCAAGACCAGCAGCTAGGCGGAGTCATCATGTGGGTTCCATCGGCGCTCGTATTTATTTGTGCCGGACTGGCGCTGTTTGGTCAATGGATAAAAGAGGCGGAGCGGCGCGTGGAGATGGGCAGAATGCACGCTGCGCTGCAGCAACAGGAGAAGCCGTGAGTGAAGGAATCCATCACCGGATCGTGATCGCAGCGTGTGCGTGGATGGTTAATAGCTGTGCTCGCTTCCGGATGCGATCGTCAGCACAGCGGTGTAGTTGCCGCGTCAACACAAACGAACAGTGCACCGAAATACTTAATGATTCACTATGGATGCCCAACTTGCCACGTCATCCCAGGAGTTCCCGGCGCAGCGGGTACTGTCGGCCCGTCTCTCGATGGCCTTTCGAGTAGCTCTTTATCTCGCGGGAAAACTACCAAATACGCGCGCAAATCTTGAGCTATGGATCTCTCATCCACAGCAATACGACCCGGGAACAGCCATGCCTGAAATGGGCGTGACTGCTGATGATGCGCGCCAGATTGCCGCATACCTGAACACTGCTCACTGAGGCTTCCTTTACGCAGGAACGGTGCAAGGAAGGACTCTGACACGCACGAGAAGGTGAGATTTCTTCATGACCGACTCTATCAAAGACCCGCGGAACCTCGGGCCAAAACCGCCATTTCCGCAACAACAGCAGCCACATCCAGGCAGTGTACGGGCAATGGATCCTCCGGCAGACCACGGAGAAAAGTCCTACAAGGGCTCAGGTAAGTTGAAGGGCAAGGTTGCCATCATCACTGGAGGCGACTCTGGGATTGGTCGCGCCGTCGCAATCGCGTTTGCGCGGGAGGAAGCCGACGTGGTGATTTCGTTTCTACCTGAAGAGCAGGCAGACGCCGATGAGACAGGATCGATCATCGAGCAGTCTGGCGGTCGGGTCTTTAAAATGCCAGGCGATCTCGGCGATCGCAAGAACATTGACGCGCTTATCTCGGCAGCGAAAATGCGTTTTGGCCATATCGATATTCTTGTGAACAATGCCGGTTATCAAATGGCGCACAAGGAGATCGAAGAACTGTCTGCGTAAGAGCTGGAACATACTTTTCGAATCAACGTATTTGCGACTTTCCTGCTCAGCCAGGCGGCTCTCAAAGAGCTGCCTCCCGGTGGAGTGATCCTGAATACAACATCGATCCAGGCTTACGGTCCGAGTCCGCAGCTTGTGGTTTATGCAGCCACCAAAGCCGCGATTCTGAGCATGACAAAGAGCATTGCAGGATTGGCAATGAAGCGGGGCATACGCGTAAACGCAGTAGCGCCGGGGCCTGTTTGGACGCCGCTGATTCCGAGTACGATGCCGCCGGAAAAAGTGAAAGAGTTCGGATCCAATACTGCATTCGGCCGTCCGGCGCAGCCGGTTGAGTTGGCGAGAGTCTTTGTCTTTCTGGCGTCAGAAGAAGCCAGCTATGTAACGGGCGAAGTTTATGGGGCTACCGGCGGGCGGACTCCGTATTAGTCGTTATCACATGGCTCCAAGCGAGCTTCTACAAAGCTCCATTTTCTCGTCGCCATTTCGCATGCCGCAGGTTTCGCGCGCGAGTGGATGCGCATCCAAGCAGGGAAGTTGGGGCACTGAGGGCAGCAAGTTTGCTGAGCCCCATCAAAAGTTTTCAGCAGCTATTGGAGTTGGAGATGAGAGACAAATTGGCGTTGGTAACAGGAGCTTCAAGCGGCATAGGTTATTGGCTCGCTATGGAGCTGGGACGGCGCGGCTATGACCTTGCGGTTTGTTCATCGGGTGAACGCCTTGACAGCGCAGCCGCAGATTTCAGATCCACAGGAGTGGATGTAACTGCGATCATGGAGGACTTATCTACCCGCCAGGGAGTGAGTAACTTGTGGAACTCAGTTATGGACATCGGTCGCCCAATCGATGTGGCGTGCATCAATGCAGGCATTGGAGTGGGCGGCAAGTTTGCTGAAACCGATCTGGAAACTGAATTGAAGATGGTAGAGCTGAACTGCGTAAGCGTAGTGCATTTGACCAAGTACGTTGTGCAGCACATGCTTGCCCTGAACTCGGGCAGAATTCTATTCACTTCATCGATTGCTGGCGAGATGGTTGCACCGCGTGAAGCTGTTTATGCGGCGACGAAAGCTTTCGATCTATCTTTCGCGCACAGTGTGCGGTACGAGCTGCAGGACACGGGAGTAAGCGTGACCGCTTTGCAGCCTGGACCTACCGACACTGACTTCTTCCATCGTGCCGGAATGGACAACACAAAAACAGGAACCGAAGGCAAGCATGAGAGCCAGCCGGAAGATGTTGCTAGGCAGGGTCTCGATGCACTCTTCGACGGCCAGGATCACGTGTACGCGGCATCTATGAAGACGAAGCTGGAAGGCGCATTTGCCAATGTCATACCTGGATCGGTAAAGGCTTCTCAGCACGAAAAGCAAGCACGACCGCTCGACGAGAAAGATAGGTAGTCAGGCGCGTACAACAGGATCTCGATATTGAAGCGAGGAATAGATATGAAAAGCCCACTGAGTGAGATACTCAAGGCAGATGTGTTGCCGCACCAGAGCGGTGCAGCGGCGCTTAATAACGGGCACTATGCGCCGCCTCCGGCAGATGAAGACGGCAAGCTCTGGGTGCGTACCAGCACGATTATTCAAGCACATCCAAGAAAGCTCTACGAAATGTGGCGTGATGTTGAAGCTGCACCCTCGTGGCATGAACGCAACATTGAAGTGGTAAGAACCGGACCGAGTACGTCGCATTGGACAGTTAGAGATGAGCCCGGCGAAAAGATACTTGAATGGGATTTCGAAATCCTTGCCGATGAACCGGAAAAGCGGATTGCGTGGCGCTCGATTTATGGCGAACCAGAGAGCGCGGGAGAAGTGATCTTTGAACCTGCTCCCGGCAATCGCGGAGCCATGGTGACAGTACTTGAGCAATTTCGCATGGGTAAGTTCGCACGCGCATGGCAAACGTTAACCGGTCGAGATCCCAAGCAGTCGGTGATCGAAAATCTTCGGCACTTCAAAGCGATGGCGGAGACGGGCGAGATTCCGCGCATTGAGCCGCAGCCTCATGGTGATCGAGGTGCCACAGGCGACATGAAGAGATCTGTGTACGGGGAGAAGATCTCCACGCCTCCTGGAACAATGCCGGCCAGGGGAATTGCGGTCAACGAATAGAGAAGGAGTGAGCAATGAAAGCAGTTTGCTGGATGGGCAAGAGCAAAATTGAAACGCAGGTTGTTAACGATCCGCAGTTGCTGAATCCGCATGATGCGATCCTGAAAGTTACACGCACGGCGATCTGCGGCTCCGATCTGCATTTATACGATGGGTTTATTCCAACGATGGAAGCCGGAGACGTTCTCGGCCACGAGTTCATGGGTATCGTGGAAGAGGTCGGCCCGGCAGTGAGTAACCTGAAGCGCGGTGATCGCGTGGTGGTTCCATTTACCATCGCATGCGGCAATTGCCTCTTCTGCCAAAAGAAGCTTTGGTCGTTATGCGATAACACAAACCCGAATGCGCACCTTGCCGAGACTGCTTACGGGTATTCTGGTTCGGCATTATTCGGCTACTCACACATGATGGGCGGCTATGCCGGCGGTCAGGCGCAGTATGTCCGCGTGCCGTTTGCCAACGTTGGTCCGCTGAAAATTGAGAACGATCTTCCCGATGAAAAGGTGCTTTTCCTCTCTGACATTTTCCCAACTGGCTATATGGCCGCGGAGTACGCACAGATTCAGGACGGCGATACTGTTGCCGTGTGGGGCGCAGGGCCGGTTGGGTTGTTTACGGTGGCCAGCGCATTCATATTGGGTGCTGCACGCGTGATTTGTATCGATCGCATTCCTGAACGACTTGCCCTGGCGCGCTCACTCGGAGCTATTACCGTGGCCTATGCCGATGAGGACGTGAGCGTTCTTACGGCGCTCCGGGATCTCACCGGAGGCATCGGCCCAGACGGCTGCGTCGATGCGGTGGGCCTTGAAGCTCACATGGGCAACGCGCAGGGCTTGTATGACACGGTAAAGACTGCTTTGATGATGGAAACGGATCGCCCCGGTGTTCTTCGCCAGGCGATTCAAGCGGTTCGCAAAGGTGGAACGCTTTCAATTCCGGGCGTGTATGGCGGGCTGATTGACAAGGTGCCTTTTGGTGCAGCATTCGGAAAGGGCATCACGATGAAGATGGGCCAAACGCACATGCACAACTACATGAAGCCCCTGCTGGAGCGCATTGAAAAACGTCAGATTGATCCCAGCTTCATCATCTCGCATCGCATCACTCTTGATGAAGCGCCGAACATGTATGAAGTGTGGCGTGACAAGAGAGACAACGTCACGAAAATCGTAATCGACCCTTGGGCAGAGCGTGCCGCGACAAACGAAGATCCTGCTAAAGTCTCCCGAATTGCTTAACCACAGTAACGATGGACTTCATTTTCTCGATGAGCGGGTACATTGAGTGCTCCTTGAAGTCCATCTGCTGCGCAAGCAGCAAAATGTCTACAGCACGCGCCCGGGGTACAACAACAACCCCGTCATTATCGGCCACGACGATGTCTCCGGGATGAATGGATACTCCGTCAATCACAACCGGTACCTGTGACCCAGTGAACCGGTAGTGTCCAACTAGAGTCGAGGGAGTAATCCCAGTTGCGTAGACAGGGAAGCCAATCTTCCTCAGGTAAGCAGTATCGCGAACTGCGCCGTCGAGAATCGCGCCGGAGAATTCGCGAGCTGCCATTGCGGTACCCATGAGGCCGCCCATGCCGGCGACGTCTGCGCCATCTTGGATCGACATCACGTAGACCGAGTCTTTGCCGCCGTTGTCGATTGCTTCCAACATGCCGTCGGTTGCATGAGCATCATGATTCTCCTGCTTTTCAAGCCGCACCGTCAGTGCCCACCCTGAAAAGTGCGTTGCAAAGATTGGCTGCATTTTGTGCGACAGATACATTCGCTGCCCAAGCAGCTGCTCAATGGCGTCGGAAACTGAAGCGACCTCGACATGTTTGTAAGCAGCCAGCAGCGCGGCTGGATCACTCTCATATGCTTTAGCGGCTTGCGCGTCCGCTGCCGAAGCCGACTGCGGAATTGCCGCACGGGCTTTCAATACCGAGAATGCAGCGATGGTGATCATAATGGCGAGCCCCGAGGTAGAAGCAAACAACAGTAAGCGCTTTAGTCGATTCCCAGTTAAGGGCGGCTGATTCGCTGATTTCTCCATGATTGATTCCCTCGCAGATCCATGAATCGGCCGTCTGATGTGGGCCGGATACCATATGTGCTCCACTCTATACGAATCGAGTGCGTGTGCTCCCAAGGGCAAGGGCCTGTAGGCAGTTGGCCCTCTTTCGAGGCGGAAGACAGTCCATCTTCGAAGGGCAACGGCAGGAGCGGAGTGGATTCCTACGAGGTTTCCGGGAGAATGCGAGACCGCGGCCCGCAAAAAGCACCTTAGGTCGAGTTCTTTTAGCGCGTCCGGAACAATGCTAAAAAGGTGTGATCCACGCGCTCCGCTGGTAACGCATCGTCGCATTACCTCACATATTAAAGGAAGGGGTTCCGGCGCAAATTGAACGCGAGATGGGGGCTGGTAAATCTCAATAAAAGTAACTTCATGCAAGATCACTATAGCCCTGCCGATGACTCACAAACTTACAGAGAATAGCCGATCTTTCCACAGAAAATCGAAGGTCAGAGGTGCCCGTTTGCCCGCCTTTCATGTTTCAATAAATCCAGAGTATGTAGTGTTTATAGATAGTTCGACAAGCTCCATAGCAGAAAACAGCTAAATAAATCGTCCGATAGAGGGCGGCCTATGGCAGGCTGGCCTTCTCTTCCAACATAGAGCACTAACACCTTCGTGGCATTACTAAAGACCCAAAAGCCACACATAGGTAACCCTTGTCTGTCTTGCTGTTCCTCCTTGGAATTCCACATACTAGTAACACTAAAAATAGTTACCAATATTCCACGCTTAGGTGACGACTGCATGTCCGCTTGCAAGGCAGTATCTACGATTAAAGTGCTCGCGTCCGTCGCTTCACTCAGCCTTTTCTTTGCCCTGGCAGGATGCGGGGCAGGGGGCTCATTTAAGACGGCTGCTGGAAGCTTAGGACTAATGGCCTCCAATTCGAATGTGACATTTGGTTCGGTTCTTGTTGGCCGAACCGCCAATCAGTATATAAAGATGGTGAATCAGGGATCGGCGCCGGTAAGGATCTCCAAGCTCGATGTCAGCGGAGAAACTTTTAGCTCCAGCGCCCAAGGCAGCCTTCCTATTACAGTGGACGCGGGCGGTTCATTCAACTTAGGTGTTCAGTTCAGCCCCACGGCACCTGGTACTGCTTCGGGCAAGGTGATGATCACCGACTCTACAGGCTCCTCGCCGCTGGCGGTGAACATCAGCGGCACTGGAACCTCAACTCCCGTCGCCACACTCAACGGTCTCACGTGTGCGAGCAGTTTGCTGACAGCTTCGACTACCGACGCCTGCACCGTGACGATGGATATTGCGACGAGCAGCGATGTGACCGTCAATTTGACCAGCGACAATAGTGCGGTCACCGTGCCAGCAATCGTTACCGTTCCGGCCGGAGCAACGAGTGCTGTGTTTACTGCCGCAGCTTCGGCGCTCAATTCCGCTCAGACGGCAACCCTGACCGCCAGCGCTTCAGGCACATCCCAGACGTTCACCTTGCAACTGGGCACCGCCATAGCCAATCTTGATGTAAGCAGCTTGGATGTCGACTTCGGCGATGTAAATGTTGACGGTCACGGTTCAGTACCACTGATCCTCACGTCCACTGGCACTGCACCGGTTACGATTGACGCTGGATCAATTACTGGGCCATGGTTCTCTATTTCTGGCACAAGCTACCCATTGACGTTGAGCCCTAATCAAACAGCGATCATAACCGTCCAGTTCGATCCAAAATCATCAGGAACCGCGATTGGGCAACTTACGCTGAGCTCGAATTCCACAACAAATTCGAACAGAAAGATCAAACTGACTGCAAACGCCGTTTCGCAGGTGAAGAAGTTGAGTTGCGTGGCGAGCGCAATCACGGGAAGCGGCACGGACACTTGCTCCGTAACCTTGAACTCCACAGCGCCCGCAGGCGGTCTGGCAGTCGCTTTGGCGAGCAGTTCGAGCGCTGTGACGCTCCCCGCATCAATAATGGTTCCGGCAAGCGCGACAAGCGCGTCATTTACTGCTATGGCCTCGCCAGTCACAAGTTCCCAGACTGCGGTGCTAACCGCAAGTACGACGGGCGCTTCGCAGAGCTTCAGCTTGCAGTTGAATGCATCGGTTCCGACGCTCTCTATCAATGCAACTAGCCTGACTTTCGGAAATGTGAACTTAAATACCCCCGCAACGCAGGCCGTCACCCTCACGTCCACAGGATTGCTCCCTGTAACCGTGAACTCGGCCGCGATTACTGGGACCGGTTTCACCCTCTCCGGTGGCGCTTTCCCGGCGACGCTGAACCCAGGACAGTCAACAACCTTGTATGTGCAATTTGATCCCACTACGGCTGGCTCGGCGTCGGGTACATTGACGATTGCCAGTACTTCCTCCATCAACCCCGCTGCGATCATCGCACTGAGCGGTGCTGGAATAAGTTCCACGGCGACCGAGGTTGATTTGCTTTGGAATGCGCCTCCCAATTCCTCTGTCGCTGTAGTTGGATACAACGTCTATCGTTCGCCGAGTGGCACCGGTTTGTATCAACTGATGAACAGTTCCATCGTTTCTCAAACGACCTATATTGATAAAGCCATTCAGGCTGGGCAGATCTACGACTATTTCGTTGTGAGTGTAGATGCCTCGGGAGTGACGAGTGTCCCTTCGAACAGTACGACTGTAGCAATCCCGTAGCGTGCCGGGCCCCCTGTAGCTTGCGCCGCAGTTCCGATGTGATTGCAGGGAATCGCGAAGAATCGCGGGCTGGCTGCATTCATCATGCTGCACCGAACTGTAGACTCGGAAGCATTGAAGTAGTTATGCCTGGTCTGCAATCTTGCCAGAGGAACAGCGAAGCGCACCCTTCTCGCTGTATGCGATGGCCCAATTTTGCTACCACGCGTACAATTCATTCTGTTTCTTGTTTCCGCCTACAATCGCCTGATGTACAACAGTATTCTTAATGAAGCCGATGGCCAAGCTGGTGGTTGGACTTTCACCGAACGGAGCCGAATCGTGAATTTAGCCGAGCAGGAATTTGTAAACAATTACCTTGAAGAATCAAGGCAGGCGCAAGAGGATTTTATCCATTCGGCAGAGGCTAAGAAGGCAATCTTCGATTGCGCGGATTCAATTACTGATGCAATACAGTCCGGGCATAAGCTATTAATAGCAGGCAATGGAGGAAGCGCTGGAGATGCGCAGCATATTGCCGGCGAGTTTCTGTCCCGCCTCTTTTTCGATCATGCACCCCTCCCTGCAATCGCGTTGACCACCGATACGTCAGTTCTGACAGCCGTGGGGAACGACTACGGGTATGATCATGTTTTTGAGAGACAAGTGCTGGGCCTGGGGCAAGAGGGCGACATCTTTCTCGGCATCTCAACTTCCGGAAAGTCTCGCAATATCCTGTGCGCGCTAAAGGCGGCACGCTCTCGTCGGATGACGACCCTTGGTTTCACCGGTGGTTTAGCAGGATCCATGAATGAGCATTGCGATCACATTCTTTGCGCGCCCTCAACAAAGACGTCTGTGATTCAGCAGATACACATTGTGGCAGCTCATCTTGTATGCGGACTAGTTGAGACACGCATCTTCGGAGTAGCAAAATCTGCATGAATCCCACGACGTTCGCGCCCCCTACACAATGCGCGATCCTCGTGGGAGGTTTGGGAACTCGCTTAGGTGAACTGACGGCTGATACACCGAAGCCCTTGTTGGACTGCGGAGACCGCCCCTTCCTTGCCTGGGTCATCCGAGAGTTGTCGCGATATGGAGTTTCAGATGTAGTTCTTCTTGCGGGCTATCGCTCGGAAAAAGTCGAGAAATTCTGTGCAGAAGTGCAGAAGTGGTTGCCCAAACAGGTTGCGGTGAGTGTGTCGATCGAGCCCAAACCCGCCGGAACGGGAGGGGCCATATGGCATGCCCGGGACCTGCTCCAGGATCAGTTTCTGGTAATTAATGGCGATTCCTGGTTTGACACGAATCTTGCCCGTTTGTTTGCGGCGGCTGAGAGGGAAAAGACCACGGCATGCCTTCTGCTAAGGAGAATCAGCGATTCGTCGCGGTATGGCACTGTCGAATTGCAAGGCAAGCGTGTGACCGGCTTCAAAGAGAAAGATACTCTCGGTGGTGAAGGCATCATCAACGCTGGTATCTATCTCTTCAGCCGAGAGATTCTTGGGCACATCACTGAGACATGTTCGCTTGAAAGAGATGTGCTTCCCGCGTTGGCGGCAAGAGGGAGCCTTGCAGGCGAAGTGCTCAACGGGTACTTCATCGATATTGGAATTCCATCCGATTATGCTCGGGCAGGCGAGCAGCTTCCCCGTATGCTGCGTCGCCCTGCAGTGTTCTTGGACCGGGATGGTGTCATCAACGAAGACTTAGGATGGGTTGGATCCGTAGACCGCTTTCACTGGACTGAAGGAGCCAAGGATGCTCTGCAACTCTTGGCCGATTCCGGCTATCATGCTTTTCTTGTGACAAATCAGGCTGGCGTAGCACGCGGACTATATTCCGAAGCAGATGTGGCTGCACTGCATCGATACATTTCGCGTGAGGTACTCGCGAATGGCGGAACCATCGATGACATTCGCTACTGCCCTGATCATCCGGATGCAACGTTGGAGCAATACCGACGCTTCTCAGAGTACCGTAAGCCTCAGCCAGGCATGATTCTCGACTTGGTGTCGAAGTGGGAAATTCCTAAAGGCCGGAGTATTTTGGTCGGAGACAAGGAAAGCGACATCCAGGCTGCCACGGCGGCAGGCATAGCAGGCTATCGGTATCAGGGCGGCAATTTATGCGAGTTTATCAAACCTCTACTTCCGACAAACTCGGCGGATGAGAAGGTAACATTCTGATGCGGGGTCATCCTTGCGAGCGGGTTTAGCTTCCGTGATTTCGATTACCTGGTGAATTCTTGACCGGAGATCATTTCCCGGAGCTAGGGTTCTGACAAGGCCCAGATCAATATCAGCCCGCTTCGGCTACTTTGGGGATCAAGACGATTCTCCAGACCCGTGCGATGAGCGAGCTCACCCAGACGTGCATGCGCTGCTTTTCAATGCAAAAACAGGTAAATTCTTCTAAATGAATGGATTTTCGTTCATTTTGATGAGAACTCGCTGAGCTATCGGAGTCAGATGCCGTTGACGGTAACGCCTCCGATCGCCGTGACCGAGCGCCAGTCGCAGAACGCTGAGATTTCAGTTCCGTCCTGCAGGGAAGCGTCTGCTCTGGGGAAAACCCTAGGAAAATTCGCATGATGTTGAGGGTATGGGATTTGCAATTGAGTTTGCAATTGACAATTAACGCCTTATTCTGCACAATAGGTTTCTGATTTGCAGGATTTCCACATGCCGTTTTGCCGTCGCGCAGGCATGTAGGTTTGCGGGTTTTGTTGCCTGATTCTTATCTCGAACTCTGAATCAGAGCTTCATTTTGTGGTGGGCACAGATCTGGCCCCACTTTCCCTGCTTTTTCGCTCGATATTAACCATGAATGAGCCTGCACCCTGATCAAATATGGGTGACAGGCACCGCAATCCTGATGAATACATCGGATTTCGGGAGCGGAAGCTAAGTCTTGAGCACAAGTAACTTGGAGCGATTACCAAAACCCGGAAAGCGCATCTTTCGGTGCTTTGATGGGTACGACAATTGAGGTATTGTTGGATATCGGTCTAGCGGACAATCTTAGACATGTGCTACCTCCCCCCTTGCCCCACGGCCCGTCCTTCTGACGGCCAATAGCTAAGGGAAAAACTATAGGGTTTTTCTGGAGATAGCGAGTGCCGTCTGAGTGTCTGTGACTCACAGGGCGAAGCTATGCCTGTTCAGGGCCCCTTTAGGAGAATCAAAATTCATGATGACCTCGCAGACCGATAGCGCTGGAGTTCTAAACGACTCGAACTGGTGGGCGCTTTATACGCGGCATCAACACGAAAAGTCCGTAGTTGACATGTTGACGGCAAAGGGTTTTGAGGCATTTCTGCCGCTCTATGATTCGATGCGCCGATGGAAGGACAGGAACAAGATCCTCTCGTTGCCACTTTTCCCGTGTTACGTGTTTTTGCGAGGGGGCTCAACCCGAAAACTGGAGGTGGTCTCGACTCCAGGCGTCCACATGATTCTTTATCGTGGTGAGCGGATTGCAACGATACCTGAAGTTGAAATCGAAGCCATTCGGAGAACCGTGGAAGGGCGTCTTCCGATCGAGCCCCATCCTTTTTTGACTTGTGGGGAACGCGTTCGAGTGATCCGCGGCAGCCTTCAAGGCGTCGAAGGCGTTCTAGTGCGCAAAAAGAACTTCTGCCGGTTGGTTCTCTCCGTCGATATCTTGGCCCAGTCTGCGGCCGTCGAGATCGACGTAGCTGATGTCGAGCCCATTGCTACGCCAAAAGAGAACGTTGGATCTTTAGCAGGTCAGGTGGCTGTAATCAACATTTCTCCGGACCGCTCCCGTATGCGCGTCCCGGCATTTCAGTAAATCGGCTTCGAAGATGGCTACAATCCTCAGGAGTGATATGAACCAAGGCTTTAAATGCGGAATTTTTTGGGGATTGCTCTTTGTTGCGATCTCCGGTTCCACCTTGCTGGGGCAGGAGAAATCGGACAGTGCTCCGCCGACACCCGGTGCTTCGTCGCAAGCGGAAGGAGGGGCAGGAACTAAACCACACGACGACGTCTATGTCATAGGCAATGGCGATGTCTTGGCTATCAATGTCTGGAAAGATGCGGACCTGTCACGAACGATTCCAGTGCGATCTGACGGGAAGATTTCACTGCCACTTGTGGGAGAAGTACAGGCGAGTGGGCAAACTCCTCTTGGGCTTGAGGAGGTTATTTCCGAGAAACTTCGTAGTTACATCACGACACCAGAAGTCACTGTGATGGTCGAGCAGTTGAATAGCAAAAAGTTCAACATTCTCGGTCAGATCGGTAGGCCAGGTTCGTACCCATTGACGCTTGCTACGACCATTATGGATGCCATTTCTACAGCGGGTGGGCTTCGGGACTTCGCCAAGGGAAAAAACATCTACGTCATCCGCCCAAAACCTGATGGAAGCCAGTCCCGCTTTGATTTCAACTACAAAGATTTTATAAAAGGTAAAAATCCTGCGCAGAATATCAGGCTTCAGCCGAATGATACGGTGATAGTGCCTTGAAAACGATCGTTTGCGCCAGACTCTGGCTTGGACTCGCATTATCGGCAGTATTGCCCGCTTGGTCTCAGGTAGCTCCAAGTGCCACCGGTGGTTCGAATCCGGGGGAAGACGATGCGCGGATGATGACGCCTCCCCCAGTGAGTGGACAAGGATACCCGAACGTGGTCGGTTCTGAAAGCCGGACCAATTACTTAAGTGGGGGGATGTACTTTACCGGAGCTTATAACGACAACGTTTATCCGGGCGGATCATCGGAGCCGATTGCTGATTTCACTTATTCAGTCTTTCCGACGATCGCTTTCCAGATGACAAGGCCGCGACAATCAGAAACATTCAGATATAGCCCGGGCTTTACTCTTTATCAGCGTAATAGCGCGCTTAATCAAATCACTCAGAGCGCCCAGGCCGCATTTCAATATCGATTGACTGCGCATACTACTTTCACCTTGAACGATGCATTCAGCCAGAATTCAAACGCATTCACTCAGCCAAATTTGGCAGGAGTTGCAGTTTCCGGCTCGACTCAAAACTCTGTGACAGGAATTATTGCGCCTTACGCCGAAACCTTGATGAACAAGTTGCAGGGCAACGTTACTTATCAAATCAGCGCTACGGGGATGATTGGCGGGGGAGGGAGCTTTGACATTCTGAACTATCCGAATCCGCAACAAGTTGTTGGCTTGTACAATTTCAAGACAAGTTCAGTGTCGGCTTTCTACAACCGCCGCCTGTCAAGCACTCAATATATTGGTGGAAACTATCAATATGCCAGGTCAGACACAAGCTCTCCGATCACCACGATCAGTACTGGTTCGACATCTCGGATAAACGGTATGTCGCTTTTCTATTCGCACTATTTTGGACGTACACTGTCCTTTTCTTTATCCGGCGGCGCTCAACACGTTGACCAATCCTTCTCTGTTGCTCCAGCAACAGCCTCTTGGATGCCACAGGGAATGGGAAGTGTAGGTTGGCAAACCGAACGATTCAATCTTGCGGCCAGCTTCTCACGCTCTGTCTCAGCAGGGAATGGCTTCTATGGAGCATTCAACTCCACGAATGCGAATGTCTCAACGAGCTGGCAAATGTCACGGATTTGGTCCGCAAGGCTTGGGGGGGCGTACATGCTTACAAAGAGCGTTACTCCGCAAGTTATCTCGTCCAGGGCAGACGGGCATTCTATCTTCGGCGATTTCTCGGTTGAGCGCAGAATCGGCGAGCACTTCACGGCAGCAGTCGGATATACACGGCTGCACCAGACCTACGGGCGAATTCCAGCGATATCTGTTAATCCTGATGCAAATCGCGAATATGTATCGGTCTCCTACAATTTCACGAGGCCACTAGGAAGATAATTTATGGCGGAAATGTTGGAAGAACAGGATTCAGGCGGGTTCAATTTCGAGCGCTTCGTTGACGTGGTGCGCCGCCGGCACATCCCATTGCTGATAACCCTGCTTCTTGGATGGCTGGTGGTTTGGGGGGGCAGCTGGATATTACCCCCGCGCTACAAGTCCACGACCTTGATTATGGTGGAACAGCCCACAATGCCGAGCAATCTTGTTCGGCCAAATATCAATGATAACCTGCAAGATCGCTTGCAAAGTATCACAACGCAGGTACTGAGCCGCACTCGCTTGCTGCTGATCATTAGCAAATTGAACCTCTACGAGGGGGGGGCGGCAAAGACTACGCCCGACGCTCAGGTTGCGCTTATGCGCAAAGACATCGACATCGAGCTGGTGCGTGAAAATCCAACCGCGCAGATCTCAGCGTTCAGGATTTCTTATTCTTCTGGCGACCCGCGCGTCGCTCAGAAGGTGACTGGCGAACTGACGGATCTCTTCATTGGTGAAAACCTGAAAGCTCGCCAGCAACAGTCCGAAGGTACGACTCAGTTTCTTGAAAGTCAGCTTCAAAGTGCAAGTGCCAGTCTTGCTGAGCAAGAAGCCAAGATTCGACAGTTCCAAGCTAGCAATGCAGGAAACCTTCCAACCCAGCAGACCAGCAATCTGCAAATTCTAAGCGGGCTGCAATCGCAGCTGGAGAATGAGCAGAATGGCCTGAATACTGCCCGCCAACAAAGAGCCTATTATGAATCCCTGTTGGAGCATAATAGCGGCGGTGTCATGACTTCAAACGGTACTGTCGTCGATGCGTCTTCAACATATGCAATCGACCAGGAACTCAACAGGCTCAAAGCAAAACTCGTGGATCTTCGTTCACATTTCACGGAGCATCATCCAGATGTAGTAGCTCTAAAGGCACAGATTGCGACACAGGAACAGATGAGGGATGCGGCCATTGCTGATGCAAAGCGCAAAAGCGAGGCTGCGAAGAACTCCGGCGATAGCAAGGATGCGAGTTCGGCGGCGGAAATCTCAGATAATCCCGTGATGTCACAGTTGCGCGGACAGATGCACGCTAATCAACTCGAGATTGAGAATCGCGAGCGTTCAATAACCGATCTTAAATCGAGAATGAGCGAATACCAGAGGCGGCTAAACGCTGAGCCCGGGACGGAACAGCAGCTGGCAGACCTGACTCGCGGTTACGATCAATCCAAGCAGAATTACGACGAACTATTGAAGAAGAAAAATGATTCGCAGATGGCAACGAATATGGAACAGATGCAGCAAGGGCAGAGGTTTACGATGCTCGACCCGCCCAGTCTGCCTTTGAGACCGGATTTTCCGAACCGTCTCAAGTTTTGTGGGATAGGTCTGGCTGTTGGCCTTGGTTTGGGCATTCTCGTCATAGCCGGACTCGAGATTCTTGACAGTCGTCTTCGAACCGAAGCGGAGATCAAGGCTTTGCTGCCTACGGGATTTCTTGCTGAGATTCCGAACATTGTGAGGGTCTCTGATGAGCACAGTACCAAAATAAGAACCGCGGTGGGATGGGCACTGACCGCTCTGGTTTTAACTACTATCGCGGCCGGATCTGCCTTCAGTTACCTTCGGAATTAGGTCGAACGCCTTCATGTATAAAGCTTTTTTCCATCTAACGCGCAATCCTTTTGAGCCTACGCCCGATCCGCATTGTTTCGTGCCGACCCCCCGGCATAACGAGGCACTAGCGGCGCTATATTATGGAGTTCGCCGTCACAAAGGATTTGTAGTAGTAACGGGAGAAGTTGGTACTGGGAAGACGCTGTTGCTTCGCTGCCTGTTACGTCTCCTGGAGGATAGCAAAGATATTGCTTATGCTTATCTGTTCAATAGCAGGCTTTCACCAACAGAATTTCTACAATATGTTCTTGCCGATTTCGGGTTACCTGCATCAGGGAAGAACAAAGTAGAGCTGCTCCTCGACCTAAGCAAATTCTTGCTGGCGCGTGGTTCAGCCCGCATGACCACCGTGCTCATTGTGGATGAGGCCCACGACCTCCCTGTTGACACAATGGAAGAGCTCCGCCTGCTTTCAAACCTCGAGACGACCGAGGAGAAACTGCTACAAATCATCCTCGTTGGTCAGCCGGAACTGGACAAAAAGCTCGATTCTTTCGAACTTCGTCAACTCAAGCAGCGAATCGCTCTTCGAACGCAACTAGGCGCACTTACCGCCACTCAGACACAAGAATATATTGAACATCGGTTGCGCGTTGCGGGTGCAGACCCAAAGATGCGCTCGATTTTTTCACCGTCATCATTGGATGCCATTTACTTGTTCTCGCAAGGATTTCCGCGCCTTATCAATATCATTTGCGAAAATGCGTTAATAAGCGCATATGCTAAGCAATCACATACGGTTACTGCTGAAATGATTGAAGACATCGCAGCAGACTTCCGCCTGGAAGCACCTGAATTGGTGCGATCGTTATCTTCGACAAGAGAGCAGACATGAGCAGGATCTTTGACGCATTACAGCGATCAGAAGGCGATCGAAAAGGGAACGAGTCAATCGCTCTACCCCAGGGACAGGAACTGATTCGCGAAGCAGAGCGCCGGGCGACCTCGGATTGGGAAGCTGCGGTTTCCCTGGACGAACCAAAGTCCCAAGCGGTCGCCGAGATGGAAGAAATCTTCTCTCAACCCAAAACTCCGTCTCCTGCATCAGGTGCACCTAATTCTCTAGCCTCAACCGGATTAGTCGAAGGCGAATGGAATGCGATGCTCAAGCGCTTTCAGTCGCGTCCGGTTTCGATTTCGCCGGAAAGCAGACTGGTGTGCCTCGAGGACTGGACGAGTCCGACTGCCGAGGCAATGCGATTGCTGGCAGTCCGTTTGCGGGATCTTCGCAGGAGCAGAACTTTAAAGAAGGTGGTTATTACGAGCACTGTTCCGCGGGAGGGTAAGAGCACGATCGCGTCAAACCTAAGCTGCGCGTTGGCCCGAAGGGCAAAAGAAAAAGTCCTTCTTATTGAGGGGGATCTGCGTCTTCCTGCGATCACGAAGATGTTCGGTATCGACCAGCAGTTTGGTCTCTGCGAATTCATGCGCGGAGAGCGTGATCTTGCGGATTGTGTTTACCATCTTGCCGACGCTGGCATCTGGGTATTGCCGGCAGGTAAAGCGATGGGCAATCCTCTGGAAGTTCTGCAGTCGCAAAGCCTGCCAGTTCTTCTGGATCAACTGTCTGCAATGTTTGATTGGGTCGTAATCGATTCCCCGCCCGTGCTTCCCCTGGCCGATACAAGCATCTGGATGAGATTAGCGGATGGCGTGCTGCTGGTTACGCGTCAAGGCGTGACGGAGAAGAAACAGTTGCAGAAAGGCTTGGAGTTTCTTGAACCGCAGAAGTTGGTTGGGGCACTTTTGAACGGCGCGCAAGCATCTAACTACGGTTCGTACTATTACGCGCAATCTAAGCTTACTTAGTCATTTCACATTCCGCGTTGGATTGATTTCTTCGCCGAATGAGATCTTGCAGGACCACAACTGCCATGAGTGCAGTGAATATTTTCTGCTGAACCGAACGAGAGGTGATGCCTTGCGTGTCAATCGGGTTCGCAGAATGCAGCTAAACAGCGAACTATTTCCTAGAGAGGACGGGCCATGGCTCTTACACGTCAAACTATTGCACGCAATTCCGAAGATCCACTGCTGCATAATTCCGCAGACTTAGACCGCGGCGCGCTTAGCGAAGCAATGTTTAAGCGGATGATTGCAATTGAGCGGAAGCGGACTGAGCGCACGAAGTCGCCTTTCCTCCTCATGTTGATTGAAGTCGACGCTGAGGAGGGATCAAAGAAGAGCGCCATGGCTCTGGGAGTCGTGATTATGACTCTTCTCTCAAGTTGCAGAGACACCGACTTGGTTGGCTGGTATAAGAGAGCTGCGGTTGTGGGTGCTATTTATACCGGGCTGGAAGGCGCCGACAAGCGATCCGTGATTGATACGTTTCTGAATAAGGTTAATATGACTCTGCGCGCCGAACTAACTGAAGAACAGTTCGACATGGTAAGAGTGTCATTTCATTTTTATCCGGATGACTGGGGCCAGGACGACTCAGGACGGCCGAACAATTCCAAGCTTTATCCTGATGTAACCACTCAAGACGACAGCAGGCGAACGAAGCTATTTGCCAAGAGGACGATTGATCTCGTTGGAAGCGTGATTTTGTTGGCCTTGGTTTCGCCTATTTGTCTTTTGATTGTTTTGGCCATCAAGTTTACGTCAGAAGGACCGGCATTGTTCCGGCAACAGCGGATAGGGCGCTTTGGCAAGTCGTTTACGTTCCTGAAATTTCGCTCCATGTATGTAAATAACGATCCGGCGGTCCACCGGGAGTATGTGAAGAAGCTCATCGAAGACGCCGCTGAACCCGTAATTGCCAGCCAATCTGGAAACGTGGTGTATAAACTCGTTAACGACAAGAGGATTACACCGGTAGGTAGGTTTCTGCGGAGAACTAGCCTGGACGAGTTGCCACAGTTTCTGAATGTACTGATGGGAGACATGTCTTTAGTGGGTCCACGGCCGCCCCTACCGTATGAATTAGCCGCGTATCAGACATGGCATCGCCGGCGCTTGCTTGCTGTTAAGCCCGGGATCACGGGGCTTTGGCAGGTCACGAGTCGCAGCTCCGTGAAGTTCGATGAAATGGTGCGGCTTGACCTGAGATATGCCTCAACTTGGACTCCATGGCTGGATTTCAAGATCCTTTTGCGTACACCGCATGCAGTAATCAAGGGTTCAGGCGCGTGCTGAAGGCGTGCATGTCGTTCTGCATTGCGCATCTTTAGCAGCGAACCAACATTAGACTTTAGATTTACTCACAGCTTGCTTACCAGAAGACAGAGTGCATTCACCGCCGATCTTCGCATCGAGCGCCACGAACCTCAATGAACTTCCCTGCGTAAATTCAAGAGAGAAACTGCTGCTCCAAGAATCTTGGCAGATCTGAAATTGCGAAGAAAGATAGGAAATCTATGAAGTTCGGCGTAATTGGCTACGGATATTGGGGCCCGAATGTCGTCAGGAACTTAATGAATCTTGAGGGCTCGGAGGTGCATGCAATCGCCGATATGAAGCCCGCGGCGCAGGCCCGCGCGCGCAAAGCTTATCCCGGCGTTCAGATTACCTCCAGCGCGATGGAGGTAATCACTTCACCGGAAGTCGACGTGGTCGCCATTGTATCGCCCGTCTGGACTCATTACGAACTTGCGAAAGCAGCTCTTCAAAACGGAAAGCACGTCTTTGTCGAAAAGCCATTTACCAGCAGTTCTGCGCAGGGTGAAGAGCTGGTCAATCTCGCGGAGCAGAAGAACCTAACGATTATGGTTGATCACACGTTCCTGTTCACAGGAGCGGTGACGAGAATCAAGAAACTCATTGATGAGGGTACGCTGGGCGATCTGTATTACTACGATTCCACACGCGTAAATCTTGGCCTTTTTCAGCACGACATTAATGTGCTATGGGATCTCGCTCCTCACGATCTTTCGATTATGGATTACCTGGTCAAGTCGCAGCCCGAAGGGGTTGTTGCCACTGGGCAATGCCATCTGAATGGGCATGAAGATATCGCATTCATGACGATATATTTCCCCAATAACTTCATAACGCACATCAATGTGAATTGGCTTTCGCCAGTGAAGGTGAGAACAACGCTAATTGGCGGCGAGAAGCGAATGATCGTGTGGAATGATCTTGAGGCGGATGAAAAAGTGAAGGTCTACGACAAGGGAGTGAAGATTACAAGCCAAGAAGGAGTATACGATCTACTTGTAAGTTACCGCTCCGGTGACATGTGGTCCCCTCAACTTGAACAGGTCGAGGCCCTACGCAAAGAGCTCAGTTACTTCGTAGACTGTATCAATTCCGGCAACCAACCATTCAACAATGGACATGCAGGTATCAGGGTGGTGCGGATGCTCGAAGCCTCCACTGAATCAATGCATAAGAAGGGAGCCTTCATTCGCCTATGAATTCGTGGAATTGCATCTCGGAAGACGTAAAGCTCGGTCAAAATGTCCGGCTCTCAAAATTTATTAATCTCTACGGATGCGAGATTGGCGATGAGACGAAAATTGGAGCATTTGTGGAGATTCAGAAAAATGCGAGCATCGGAAGGTGCTGCAAGATCTCTAGTCATAGTTTCATCTGTGAAGGCGTGGTCATCGAAGACAATGTCTTCATTGGGCATGGAGTGATGTTCACTAACGACACATATCCACGTGCCACAACTGGCGATGGACAAATGCAGACAGAAGGGGATTGGAAGGTTGAGAAAACGTTGGTCAAGCGAGGAGCTTCGATTGGCACCGGCTCAACCATTCTCCCGAATACATGCATTGGCGAGAACGCTATTGTCGGAGCCGGGAGCGTTGTAACCAGGGACGTTCCTGCGGGTTCTATTGTGGCCGGTAATCCTGCAAAGGTGCTGCGATACGCGGACGGGCCTAACCCCCAACAAGTCCTCTCTTCCAGCTAAGCTCTTCCAACGGAACTGAACTCTCAGCCACGTTCGTCGGGGATTACACTAACGCTTTATCTAGAGTATGTCTCCCGAAGAATGAATATCAACCCGCAATAATTTACGTACCACTTCAGTGAGCACAAGTTCGGAGAAGTGATGAATCCTGACGTAACAATCCCGTTCCTCGATTTAGTTACTCCCCATATAGAACTCGAGGAGGAACTTATCGCGCTGTTTCGCCGTGTTCTGCATTCGGCAGGATTCATTGGCGGACCGATCGTTTCGGACTTCGAGAAAGCTTATGCGGCATTCTGTGAAACAACTCATGCAATAGCTGTAAACAGTGGCACGGACGCTTTGCGATTCGCCCTTATCGCTTGCGGAGTGAAGACCGGCGATGTCGTAATAACTGTTCCGAACACGTTCATCGCCACTACTGAAGCCATTTCCCAGGCTGGTGCACTTCCGGAGTTTGTGGATATTGACGAGCAGACCTATAACATGTCCGTCGTTATGTTGCAGCAATTTCTGGACGAGAAATGCGTTCGTGATGAAGCAGGACGGCTCATCAGTATTCGCAGCGGGCGGCCAGTCACCGCGATTGTCCCGGTGCATCTGTATGGGCAAATGGCGGACATGGACGCGATTCTGGAACTCGCAGACCGGTTCGGGCTTGTGGTAATTGAAGATGCATGTCAGGCTCACGGAGCCGAGTACTTCTCAAAGAAAAATGGCCGCTGGATGAAAGCGGGCTCGATGGGACGTGCTGCAGCCTTCAGCTTCTATCCTGGAAAGAATCTCGGGGCTTGCGGCGAAGCCGGCGCGATCACCACTGACGATGCTTCCATTGCAGAGACAATGAAGATGCTGCGGGATCACGGCCAGAGCCGAAAATATTTCCATGATATCGAGGGCTACAACGGACGGCTTGACGCACTGCAGGCAGGAATTCTGCATATCAAGCTGGGCCACTTGCAATCTTGGAATGATCAGCGCCGGGCGAAGGCCGCCGAATACAGCCGTCTGCTAACTGATTGCACTGCCGTTAGCATTCCGTGGGAACCGTCCTGGTCACGCGGAGTTTATCACTTGTATGTCATTCGAACCGGCAATCGAGAAGGCATGATGCAGCACCTGAGGGAGTCGGGCATCGGATCGGCAATTCACTACCCAGTGCCCCTTCATCTTCAAAGAGCGTATGCATCGCTCAACTACGGTCCTGGAGATTTCCCCGTAGCTGAACGCGCTTCGAGCGAAATCGTCTCCTTGCCCATGTTCCCACAACTGAGCGCACAGCAACAGCTATTCGTCGCGAGCAAAATTTATACACTTCTGCAAAAACTGGAGAGCGAACCGGTCTCTATCGTCTAATGTCTAACTCAGTAATATTTTTAGCCACTTGATAGCAGGTCAAGAACTCAATTTGGTTACATATGCGGAGAGGTCGCCGTTGGCTAAGGCAGCAACCAGCTTGCTGGTTGTGGTGGCTTAACCCATCCGGAGGTTCGAATCCTTCCCCTCTCCGCCAATTCCCATTAACCGCGTTGCGACTTCTGAAATCACCCACAATCGGAATTGTCGCCCATCCTCCCATCACATGCAGTTACGTCCTCCATTAAAGGTACTCCCCTGCTCTAAAAAGGAAACAACATGGCAAGCACCTCCTCCTTAGCGGGCCAGAAAGTCTTAATGACGCCGAGTAGCAATGCGATGCCTGAGACAACTGCAAAAAGCGGGCTTACGTACCGTGCCGATATCGACGGGTTGAGAGCGGTTGCTGTTCTGAGCGTGCTGGCGTTTCATATCGGCTTGAGCCGGTTCCAAGGCGGATTCGTCGGCGTAGACGTATTCTTTGTTATTTCTGGTTATTTAATAAGTTCAATTATCTTTGCGGAGATAAGTGCATCGCGATTTACAATCGTCGGCTTTTACGAGAGGCGTATCCGCCGAATCTTTCCAGCGCTTTTCGCGATGCTGAGTGTGTCAACCGTCGTTGCGGTTTTCTACTTGCTTCCGGGTGAGCTCATCGATTACGCAAAATCGATGCTTGCAGCGACCGCCTCTACTTCTAACATATATTTTTGGTTGCACTCCGGGTACTTCGACACACCGACATCAAAACCATTGCTACACACGTGGTCTCTCGCCGTTGAGGAGCAGTTTTATCTTTCTTTCCCGCTATTTTTGCTTCTGGTGCGTCGCCTCTCCGCCCGGTACCTCCAGGCAGCGGTTGTAATCCTGTTCGTCGCATCACTAGCGACTAGCTGCATTGTGGTCCTACATAGCGCAGACACTGCGTTCTACATGCCGTATACCCGTGCATGGGAACTACTACTAGGTACCATTCTTTCACTTAGACTTTTGCCGGCGATTGGATCTGCAGTATTTCGTAACTGCTTAGCACTGGCGGGGTTCGTAATGATCCTTGTGGCGGTCTTGCTCTATTCGCAGGAGACCCTATTCCCCGGCTTCAATGCACTTTTGCCCACCGTAGGATCGGCACTGATCATCTGGGCTGGAGAGACTGGCGGTTCAATCATCGGCTCAGTTCTATCGTGGAGGCCTGTAGTGTTCATCGGCCTCATCTCATACTCCTTATATCTTTGGCACTGGCCGATTAT